>Ga0065711_1045290_pt1 | contig 13574 bp, 14 predicted proteins | sample Hoacrofraction12_FD_59098 | JGI IMG/M metagenome (GOLD analysis project Ga0065711, IMG submission 59098) | Hoatzin crop microbial communities from Cojedes, Venezuela - Epithelial fraction 12 v2 (version 2) | ecosystem: Host-associated > Birds > Digestive system > Esophagus > Crop | place...
CCCCGGCCCGCGCCGAACCCTGCGCCGGTGGGAGGTCATCGCCGCCACGGCCGGCCAGAAACTGCTGCTCTGGGCTCCCCGCCGCCGGCTTCCTTCTTTCCCAAGGCTGGGCCGAGCGCGAAGGCTCCTCGTCCTCCTGCAGACCCCGACGCGGGTGCTCCCAACGCCAGCATTACGGTGGGACCCCCCGCGGAGCACGAGACCACCGCCAGCTTTACCCGTTCCGACTCGGCAACCCCGACCCAGCCACCCCGAGTGCCACCCGCTTTTTCCCCCCCTGTGAGGGGGAAGTTTGTTTCCCAGCTGAAGGGACTTTCTGGCAGAGCCGACCCTTGGCAGGGGAAGGATGGGCGTAGCGGGGAATTGCGGCGCTGCCGCAGGCTACAGCCGCCGGGCTCCTCAGATTCACGAAGCAGCAGCACAAATTCCAGGCGCAACGTCCAAGCCGAAGCTGCCAGCGTCTCCGGGGACCAGCGGAGCCCGCCTGGGCCTGCTTCAACACCGCCTCGCGCCCTCCGCCGCGGGTTTTTAGTTCAGACCCAACCTGTCAGTGTTCCGGGGAACGCCAGGAAGTAACGCGGGCTGGAAGGCAGCCAGGAGACGCTGAGGTAATCAACAGCCAGGAGCCGAGTCTCTCCAAATATTCATTCATAAAAAATAATTATTAAAGCCTTCTTCAAAACATCTTTTGGAAAAGAAAGATTAAAAAAAGTCTTCTTTATAAATATAGCTCTACTGGTTATAAATAAATGCACGTGGATTCTCCGACCGCCACAAGCCCCACGCCGCCGTGCCAGCCCCACCAGCCTCCCTCTCCCACCGCAGGCTGGTGAGCCCACCCGGCGAGCGGCCGCACCACGCCGCCCCGGACGGGCTCTCGGCAGATCCCACCGTCCCTCCAGGCCCAGCCGCCGGGAACCGACCGACTTCAGGCTGAAAAGCAGCTTCCTCTCGGGGCGAGAAACTCCTTCAGAGCCGTGACCGCGCGTTCGCACCTTTACGAGCTCGTTAGTCCGTATCACGTCTCCACCGTCACCATACGGGCTGATCTGTCGGCACAGAAACGTTACCAAAGGCAGGACCTGAACCAAGGGAAAACCGCATTATCTGGACACACTTGGAAATGACAGGGAAAAATGCAATGCAAGGACCATGAAATGAAATCACCACCTTGAATTCTGCCAACAGCTACAGCACGAGGACGAGAGGCCCCCCAGGAGCCCCACCCCAGCAAACCCCAGCCCCGCGAGCCGCGGATTTCCACCTTGCAAGGAGACCTTCTCCGAGAGCAGGCCGGCTGCGTGGGCCTCGAGCTGCAAGCCGCTCCTCACCCCCACAGCCTCTCTGCCACCGAGGGCCCAGCTTGCGTGCTGGTATTTTTCGAAACTTCACTTGTTTATGGCGTTGTTCTAAACCTGGCTCGGTAACCTTTCCTTCCCAAGTCCCACACGGTTACTCGGGGTGCTCCCAATCAGCTCCCTGCTGTCCCCAAACCCCTCAACGGATCCCTGCACTGAACAGGCCTGCAAAGAGCACAAGAAACGCGAACACTTCCGTCACAAGATCAGCTGCTTGTTAAAAAAGGTTTTAGTATCTTTAAAAATAAAAACTGTTTAGTAAAAAGTGACACGTATCTGCAGAGACACCTCCACTCCCAAGCTGTCCTGCAGCAGCGCCGCGCGTCGTTTTGCATACATCATCAGCTAACCAGCACCGAGGTGTCAAACGGGACATTTGACTAAATGCCATCAAATCCAGGAGGAATTTGTTGCGAGCCCTTCGGGTAGTTAAGGGGTCTGACGAAGAGCTCCCCCAAACCGCCCCTGAAACAAAGAGGGCGAAGCGTGGTACTCCCCGACAGCGCGAAATGCTCCGGCTGAGGGACGTCCAGCCCAGCCTCTGCTCTTGCATTGAAGGTTGCCTGAATCGGAGAGGTTCATGGGTTTGGAAGAAAAAAAAAAAAGAATACATTATTTGCTTTCTAGCTGAAAGGGGCAATCCCCTCGGCACCTCTGCAGATTGTAAAGCAACACCCCTGGAGAGTATTTTTTCCCCCCGGGCTTCGCAGCAGGGAGCGAACGCCTCGGGTCACTGAGGCAATCCCCAGCGCTAACCCCGCTGCTCTGGCGATCAGGTATGGATTTCCCGCTCCCCAACAATGCAGGTATTGACAGCACAAAATAAGCCGTCAGGTCACTTGCTGGCGAAAGTTTAGCTAAAAAGCTTCCAATCTCTCAAGGTCAAGCTTCAAAAGCACCTTTTGGCACCGCGCTGAAAGCAGAGTTATGTTGTGAGTGGCTGGAGAAGCTTCTGCCCCTGGCGATGGGGTGGCTTTGACAACAGCCCTCTGCTCTCAACACCGCTTGCCCACAGCACCTTATTGAACAAAAAAATAAAACAACTGAAAAAAATAAAAGTTATTTTCCTTTACAAAAGCTAGCCAGTCACGGAGGATCAGGAGGTTACAGTTTCCACAGCGATATCAGTCGGCTGATCCGTTTCCAGCATGGCCAGCACGGATTCCTTGATGTCTTCTGAGGTTATCACAAGCGAGTCCACCTCGGCGACCTCTTCGAGCACCGTCACCTCCGCCCCGTTGGGCTGCTGCCTCGCCATGGCCGCCAGCTTCAGCCGGTACTCCTCTGCCTCCTGCTCTTTCTTCAAGAGCTGGCTGCGATACTCCTGAGCCTTCTGGTTCGCCTCTTGCAACTGCTGCTGCAGCACCTCCCTTTCAACGCTGTCCTACGGAAAACAAGAGTTGAGAGAGCCCACGATGGAGGCCCAGCCTGCGACATGAAGGAAACGGGGCGTGCAAGCACTCCGACGCTTACAAGTTACAAAAGCCAAATGCTCTAAGGCAGCGCGAGAAACGCGCTTGGTCAGGTTCTGTCCAACTGCTTACTCACTGCAGGTCACCAGAGGCAGCTGGGACGCGGGGGGGGCACAAACCGGCTGCAGCGTCCCCGCAGCGTGCAGGGGAGCGGGCTGGGAAGGTACGGCGGTCTCACCGTGATGAATTTCAAAGGTTGGAAGCAGGTGTAACCGAGATGCAGGAAAACTAAAGAGTCCTTAGTGCTGCGAAGTTGAGAGGCCATCGAGAACGTTCTTCCTTCCAGCAGAGAGTGACGGGAGAGTCATTCCCGCTGCTTTATGCAGGGCTGCGGCTTGGCTTCCACCCAGCCCCTGCGCTGGGCTTCTACAGCAAATCCTAAATATTCTCAGTGAACGACCACGATTCACCCAAAGACCCCGAGCGCCGGCTTCAGCACAGGCAAAACGGCAACAAGGGATTTAGCCGGGTCTTTTCCTCCTACCCACACTCGACTCGAGCACCGCTGCTCTCAGCCGCTCGCGCGTTCACTGCTAACGCAGGAGCACGTGCGGGAAGAGCAGGGAACCTGCGAGCTGAGTTTGTTACAGAAACAGGCCCGGGCTCAGCCGAGCAGGGCACAGCTCGTTCCTGCTCTGAGATGGCTTCGGCAGACCGGGAGCCCGACATCCTCAGCACAGCAGAGAAACACGTGGGAGACGGCAGCAACCAGAGGTACAAGCAGGAGTATCTACCTTGTCTTCCTTCGAGGCATCTACGTCTTGTTCCACTTTTTGCTTCTTGGCCAGTGGCTTTTCTTCCTCTTCTGCGTCATCTCCGTCCTCAATCACAGTCTCTTCTGCAACCTGACCAGCAGGTACAGTTAAAACTGAAAAATTAAAAGGTGACAAATTATACAGCGTGAGACACGCTTTTGCACAGATGTCTCCTGCAAGACTTCTCTGAAATCAGTGCACCGGCGTGGCTCTGGAGAAAACGAGGAGACCTGAGGATCAGCTGTGCCTCAGTCTTCCTGGAGAGGAAGGAATCGCTGGACCTGGTTTCCAGTTTGCTTTATTCAGGTCCCAGAAGTACCCGAGTATTTCCCCACAACAGGGCTGACAGAATCTGAAGTCAAAGATTTGCATCTTAGTTTTTACCTCACACGTTTTCTACCATTCTGATGGCTCAATAATGCAAGTAGCAGCCGAGACAGGCTAAGCAAGAGGAACAGAAAGCTCTTCTTGAAAATTCCAAGTGCCTAAGCTCTGAATCAGCTTTTAGCACACACAAGAGCTGCAAAGACTCCAAAGAACAAACACATTTTAAATCTGCAAACGTGGGTTTCCACTTTGGGAAGCCAGCAGCAAGAATCCGTCCAGCCAAGGAGGTGAAAGGCACCACGTGAGCTACGGAAGGTAGCTCTGCCTGAACAGTTCTCCCTTTGTATTCCTTAGATTAAGAATGGGTTACAAGCCAGGAATTGTTTGTAGTAATTTGGCAAACAATTCTGAATAATCAACAGCTTTAGCAAATTGCTTTTCACTCGTGAAGTCCGTGACCTATCTCACGTTGTAGCACTGTGTGCAAGTTACAGGAGAGCTCCTCTGCTTCCTAATCCTCTTCTTCTGCACCAGCGTTAATCCAAGTAATCAAATATCCCTAGGACACGCTAGAAGAAATGTCGGTAGTAGACAAGGCTGACCACTTACACCCCCTGAGGAAACAAAAATTCACTGTACGAGCACTCTGGAGCTCTGCCCTGCTTTACTGAACATGATTTATATTCGCCTTGTAAAACGGATAGATTATATTGTCCTAGGCAACACAACTGGAGTTATGGGAGGAAAAGGTGTGTTTAAGGTGATATTAACGGCCTTATGTTAAGTTTTGTAAGAATGAGGGAGTGATTGCTAAAGGTAACAGGTTGCAGCTTCAGCGGTCGAGTGATTTACTCCCAGACTGGGAAGTCTGCCACAAGATAAAGGAATCGTCTGTGCCTGGCTGCCGAAGAGACAACAGCTAACTCCGCACTCCTCCTCCCGCAGCGTTCTGCTGGAGGTGTTTGGGTTTAATGCAAAGACCAAAATATTAAAGCGTAGCAGCGTGAGTTAAGCTACAAATACGTCGCTGGCAAGCCTTCCTGCTGACGTCAGCCCCGCAGACATTCTAACCCCTCCGGGAGCCCAGCAGGCGGGCACGGATCCGTTACACCGCAGTGCCGACAAGGCAGATCGCACCAGCCCCCGCCTCGCAGGGCCCGGCGGGCTTCACGGCAGCAGCTCTGTTTTCATTTTTGAAGTTACTCCTCGGCGCTGCCTTCCGATTTCGGCCCCTCCTCACCTTGCTGCCCATCCTGCATGGTTAGGATGAAGCGCTGGCTGAGGCCGCTGGCGGGGACGGCGGCTTGCAGGCCGCCCAGGGGAACTCCGCCTGTTACAATGGCGATGACGCGCTGCCCTCCGCCGCCAGCCGCTTGTTGTATGGCAGAATCGACACAGTTCGCTTCCACTATTTCCTCCGTCTTACCTTGAGAAACAAAGTAAGTGCCAAAAAAAAAGTCAGTGTTTCCTCCTCTCTTCCTTGAATAGAAACTGAAGTCTAGCGAGGAAGCTCAAGCATGCAGCGTGAGACTCCTGCAATGGCTTACGAAAAACAATCTGGGCACACAGCAAGTCTTAGTAGGGGAAAGAAAATAAAATCCACTAAACCTCAGCAAAACAAATCTTCTAGAGCAAACCCAGCATTTTTCGTGTAAATTAATAAGTACTAGCACACAAGTATGCTAATTAAATTAAAAAGCTGGAGGTAGCTGTTAAGCAGACCTGGCTCTGCAAAGCTTCCTTCCATGACCCTTCCTCCCAGCTCTAAGGAAGACAACCCACACGCAAAAACCTCGTCGTGCCTCACGAGCCCCGGCCGCAGGAGCATGACCACAGCAGCCCCGCGGAGGCTGTTTACTTTGGCCGCGCGACCAAGGACCGGTTCAGCTCCCTGGGACACCTCTTGTGTGACTTAACGGCTCGCACAGATAATCAGGACTGCAAACCCTCGGCTGCATCCTGCTCCCAGCGTTCGCTGCGAGCGCAGGAAACAGAGGGGACCTGACCTGCTTACGCGCGCTCCGGGTGCCAAAGAGGAAAACGCTCAGGCAGCGCAGGTCAAGAAATCAGTGGTGTGGCACCAGCAGCTTAAAGAAGTCTCTAGATTCTAGGAAAAACGCTTGGCCTTGGCGAAAACTAATGAACTCCAAGGTGAAAGGATGATATATACTTTATCAAATTTCTAAAGCTGAAGTTAATTAAAGGTCAAACATTACAATCTACACACATATCATAAAAGATCATTAAAAAACCCAAACAAAAAAATACCCAAACCTTTCCATAAGAAAGAGTTACCAGAGCCCCAAAACATTTGTTGACTACCAACATTTCACAGCAAACTGGGGACAGAAAACACTTCAGACGATTTCCTTCCTAAACAAATATTTGGCTACACAGCAGGAGCAACACACTGTGATGTCAGACATGCTGCTTAATAAAAACTAAGTTATTTCTATTGGTAACAGCTGCTGGTTTTATTATGAAGTTTGACCTGGGATTAAAAAAAAAATAAACAAACAAACAAAATAAACCCACTGCTCCACAAATATTTACCATCATATCTCTCCCTTACCCTGAAAGCAGGCAAATTCACTTGCACATGTTAAATTTCCTCCAATTTCCTCGCAAGCTGCTCACAAGAACTACACACACTGGAGTCGACCTCTGACCGGCTTCCCCTACCTGTGTCTCCACTGGAGCTGGAAAGCGGTGCCGACACTTCAGCGAGGGCCGCGAGGGTGGCAAGCACCGAGGTCGTCGAATTGGAGAACTGCACCGCAGAGACATGCGAGTCACCTGCTGGGAACGAGCAGAGCAAACCGCAGGACTGTCAGGGCCTGCCATGCCCAAACACGAATAAAGCAGTCAGAATGCAACAATTTTGTCACCTAGAGATGCAGACATCAGCTAGGAAGTATTATCTGGGCTCCCACTGGTCAGTGGAGAAAGGGAGGGGGCACAGATCGCTCTTCACGCGAGGCACTGCTCCTACTACTAGCAGTAAAAAGGGCTTTGACATCACTTCAGGGCAGACTGCACCTACTCCCAGTATTTTACGGTAACTTCAATCGAATTTAAAGCAAATATTTCATGAAGTTATTTCTGAATCGCATGAACGATCTGCTCCAGCGTTACTGCAAGAGCTAGAGAAAGGCAGGCTGCCTGCCGGGCTGCTCGGCACGCCGAGCTTCGGCCTGGGGACGTGGACGGCTTTTCAGGATGCAGCCGCGCTGCCTGACGACACCCACAGACGCGCTCGAGTCCGACTGCTGGGAGGTTGCGCAGAGCAGTTGCTACGCACGTAGCGACTTGGCGGCGCGTCGTACTGCAACTTTCAGAATTGCAAAACTGAAGGAATACATTAAACTCCCTGGCTGTTATGAGTAAAGGACAGCAGCCCAGCTCCTCCTCAGCTGGGGCAGTCTCCAAGGAGAGCCTGCGGCATCGCCTCGTGGAGCAAACGCTTAGCACAAGCCAGTCAGCAGAGCCTTTTGCTCAGAGGCAGACACCGGCTGTGCCTCTCACTGGGTTTCCGTGCACCGGGCACGCGGGTCCTGTCCTCCTCCCCTCTCAGGTTCAGTAACGGAAAGACCACGGTTGCTGCAACGGGGTATTGACTGGAGGCAGATAAACGAGCCTTCTGGGTTCCAGAAAACAATGTTTCTTCCTCCAATTGACCATAGTAATTCCTATTCAAAGGCAGATTTAATAAGAATGGAACAGGAAATTAACTAAACGGGCGCAAACTCAGTGTGTATAACCCACAATTCCTCCTCTTTTTAAAAAAAAAACAAAAAAAAAGAGATCCTGTACCTCACTGCGCGCGTAGATAAACAGATTACAAGCACACAAAGGGAAGTTCATCCAAAGTTCCCCCGCCTTAACCCTTGCAACTTATTTTTGCTCTTTCTCAGCAGCTCTGGATTTTACAAAGGTTACTGAGTGACTTCTTTTCAAAGAACAACGCTTCCACAAGGCCGTGGGCTAGGCATGCCAGAATTCCACAGCCCGCGGGACTGGTTCCAGCAGTTTGAACCAGATTTCTTCAGACCAGCTAAAGACAGCTATTCCCATTTAAAAACTTTTTCAGTAACTGAAGCCATAGAAAATTTACAAGAAACAAGAAGAGTTGTTAGCTCTAAGTGTTAAAGAAAAGATTTTTCTTGCAATGAAGGCGCAGCCGCGGATGCCCTCTTGTGGGAAATGAGAAAAAAAAAGCTCCTGACGTGGCCCAGAGCGGGAGACACCAGCTATTTTCACGCTGACCAGCTACTACTGATGCTTGAAGCATCACAGGGGTGAAAACCCAGGGTATTTTAGTCATCACACGTGGACAATAAGCCAGCGTCGCGCTGTGGGCACTGAAAAAGGCGATCACATTGCAGAACAGAGGAGCAGAGCTGCGGTGAGAGATGGGGATTTACACGACCACGGCCAAGAGCCCATCCGGAGCGCTGCCTGCCGCTCACCCACACACCGTGGGTGCATCCAAGGGGCTCGAGGACCGGCGTGCTGAGCCTGACGAAACAAAGGCAGAGAGGGGACAGGACCGATTTCCACATCAAAGGGACGGAGGCAACGGAAAAAGCTGCACGATTTCAACTGCAGGGCTGTATTCCCACCAGGAGAAGGTCTAAACAGGCGGTGAATTGTGTTTAAGCTGAAAATCAGCAGTTTTCTAACAGCAGGGCATTGGCCTGCGACTCCTGCCTGGCTTGCAGGCAGAGGCAGACCCACCTGCAGAGACAGCAATGCTGACCGTGGCCACAGGGTCACCCGGGGACAAAAATCCCAGGGTTTATGTCCCCTGCAGTTTGTGGAGTATCGTTGACTGAAGAGGTCGTGCACTGGTCACGCTGCATTTTCCTCACAGGTGGAAGAGTAACACTTTAGGTCATTATTCCCCTTCTAAATTAGGATTTATCAGTGCCACAAAGCTGTGAGCAGCCCCAAAAGCTTTGCAGGCACGTCTGGTGCGCTGCTGAAGTCCCTGTGGCCAGGCACAGGCAGAGAGGGTTGGGTGGGACTGCCCAACGTCAGGATCCGCATTTTTTAAGCGCTCTCTAGCTAGTAAGCAAACATTCACGCATGTGAACAGTCCCACTAACCAAAGAATTACTCACATGCAGAAGTGTTTGCAGGATGAGGCCAAATAGCTTCACAAAACTTGTACTTAGTAGCCTCCTTGCGACTGAAAAGAAACAATGGTTTGGAATTCCCCAAATACAGAAAAATCACTTTATGAGTTATTATGAAAACCGGAATTACACAAAAAGAACTCACACTCAGCCTTAAGTTAAAAGTGTTTCCCCCACCAAAGTAAGGCTCACAGAACAATGAGGAACCTAATCATTTCCATCTAACATGTGGGACAGAAGAAATAAGGAGTAAGCTACATACCCAACAGACCTGCTTATTCTGCAGCTGCCTTACTCAACATTTCTAGATAGCAAAACACTCATTCAGCTCTTGCAGCCAGTAAAGAACAAAGCAAACCGTCCCCCAACTGCTCCGCAGTGCTCAGGATTTGGCTCAGGCAGTAATTCTCATTATTCCTCTGTTGCAATCAGCCAGACCCGTTTTCCCAAGCTCTGTTGCTCGTAACAGACCGCGAGCAGCCCCACAGCTGAGCTCAGCAGAGCTCTGCCCCTTCCAGTGGAACCACCTTTATTTACATCAGCTAGAAATCTGCTTGGTTACCTTCGACAGCAAAAACGTTCTGGGGAAGGAAGCAGCAGCTGGCTGCGCTTGGCTGCATTTCACCACTTTTCCTCTCCTAAATGCCCGCCTGCCCTCTGCTGGTAGCAGTCCTAGGAACTTTTTTCAAGGCTTTCCCACTCAAGGTCTCATAAAACCTCACCTGAGGTTGTTTTGGCGTTGGCCGAAGAGACGAGACTAGTGAGATTGAGAACTTCCCCCGGCGTGAGAATAAACGGCGAGGTGAGCGTCACGGTGTTGGTGACGGGATCCGTTCTCTCCAGATGAGTGTCGACCTGGTTCTGCATTGCTTCCTAGAAAAGACAGCGGGGTCAGGCACACTTTTGTCACGCTTGCTATGGTATTTAGCATCCCCGAAACATTTTTGAGGCAGATTATTTCTCTCTGCAGCACCTCAGGGACACCAGTGCCAAAGCTGTGACAAAACTGCCACCTGAACTTGGCAACTTACACTACGACTGCACAAGACGCGTGGCAACAAAACGCCATCACCACCGAGCCCTAGCAGACACGCACTGGCTGATCCAGAAATAAACCAAATCTCATCCACCTCCGTATTTCTAGTTCTCTCTGCAAACAGAAACTGATCCCATCAGACACCACAGGATCCCTCTGACTCCAGCGCAGAGACAGCTGTGGGTCAGAGAATCACCAATGCCTTTCTCCTTCCCCAGCCTACCTGCAGCATTACCAGAGTCTCTGGGTTGTTCTTGTCCAAAGCAATATCAAAAGCCGATTTATCGAACTTGCTGAAAGCGTGGACATCAGCTCCGCATTTGATGAGCAGCTCGACGACGTCTCGGTGGTTGTGCTCTGTCGCCCAGTGCAAAGCGGTCATTTTCAGCATGTCCTTGGCATTTACATCAGCCCCGTTCTGCAAGAAATAAGCATCAATTGCCTGGGCACCATCTTCTCTCAACGTCTTACAAGTGGTGCCTGTGCCAGCACTTACACAGGGACATCAACACTCAGCTCCAAGGGTGATTTAGGCCAGCCTTAAAGCAATACGTAATTTACTACACTTACCCTAATTAGCAGTTCTACGATGTGCGTGTGTCCATCAGCCGCGGCCATGTGCAGTGGCGTCCGGTCCACTTTTGTCCGGGCATCTCTGCTGACGCCAGCGCGAAGCAGCACTTCCGCTGTCGAATAGTGGCCGTACTGGGCAGCGAGGTGAAGCGGCGACGTCCCAAGCTGCGTGCGAATTTAGATGAGTTACTGCTGGCTCACAGCAAGAGGACGGGCACAGGAATCACCGCGTGTACGTCCGGCAGCAATTAAAATGACAAAGCTTCTGGAAGAAATTAATTTAAACTTTTTTCCTCCACCCACAAATAGGGGGCTGCACATCCAGTAATTTTCCCAACAAACGTCAACCTTTTCAGGATCTTTACGTCAGCTGGTAACTTGAAGATCAAACAGCTTTTCCTTTCCCCGCTGTGCCGTCCCTTTATCACCGAGCCTCTTCCAGACCACAGCAGAACAGCGCTGCCACTTCCACTCGTTTCACCGCTGCTCACAAAAGGGCAGCACTACAATATTACCAGGCTCTGCCATCTCTCCAGGCAGTTAATTCCTTCACCTCACAAAGTTGTGAATGAACAGACTGGTAAGTTAGGAAATGAAGACAACTGGTGATGGGAAATGGCTACCGATGGCTTGTTCGTTATGGTCTGGTTCCCTGTTTATCCAACTGTTATTCTTTGGTTTCATTAAAGCTTTTATTTCCTTTCCAACCCAGGATGGGCTGGTTTGTTTTCAAGATTTTCTTTTTTGAAGGAAACAAAAAAACCTCCAAAGATTAGTTTCTTGACTGAGAAAGTTTGAACAATTAAATAAAGCATTCTTAAAAGAACTTCCTATTACCGAGAGGTTTCACAGTTCTTCCAATCTGAACAACTCCTCATTTATCTCAGCTGTGGGGAACTCCACTGCTCAAAGCACCAAACCCCGTACACGCCGCCGTCCGGGACAGCACGGTCCTTGCGACTGCGCTCTCTGCACTAGGCCGAGATCAATCTTCAGGCAAACATCAACCCAGCTTTGCCTGAGGAAGGCCTCGGCTCTCAGAGTGCTTAATCTGGAATCTGCTCCGCCACAGAAATCCAGAGATGCATTTTCTGCCAGCCCCACTCTGGTTTTAGTGCTCCAGTTTCCATTCGTCTCCTTTAGGCTCAGCCTAAAGACTCCAGCCGGCGCCCACAACCCGTTTCACGCGGAAAACGGACGTCTCTCCCGCCGACGTACCCAGTCAGTGGTGAAGGGAGCACCGCTGGCCATCAGCTTTCGCACTTCGTCATCTTCGCCTTTGCGCGCTGCTTCGAGCAGCCTCTTCCCTAGGTCCACTAAGGACATCTTCATGCATGGGAACAAGCGTTTGCCAAAAGCTGCTTTAAAAGCAAGAAATGGAAAACAGACAGACAAAAAGCTGTGAGGCAGAGACATTCTGAATGCGCTGCAGAACCACAGCCCTCCTGGACACGCCGTCCTCCCGTACAGACCTAGGCCCAGCACGACCAATAAACAGGCATAAACATCTATCGTCTTTTTCAGTCCCGTGCCCTGAAACATCACGAGCAGGCAGCACGCAGGGTCAGACACCACAAGCTACCAGAGCTCCTGCAAAGTCCCGCTTACCTCAGCCGCGCCTTGCATGGACACAGGGACTTGCCCATGTGGATCCGGTTCCAAGAGCAGAACCTAAAAAAGCAACGGCAAAGCTGTCCACATTCCTTGCGCAGCATCATTTTGATTTTTAAAGCACTTTAAGAACATGATTTAACCTCCGAGACACTCTCTCTGACCCCAGCACTAGCAGCCCAGCATGGGGGAACTATCCCCGTTCTCTACTGGCAGAGAGGACAGAACAAACCCTGGTACCTCCAGCGACTCGTTCGAGGTCAGAGAAGGAGCAGAGCCCAGAAGCTGTGCTCACAACAGCGTCTCTATTTGTCCCAAGCTACGTAAAGCGTAGCATACTGACGGCCATGGTGAACTACAGCGTTCTTCTCAACCCTCGGGTTACGCTGGTACGCCGGTCCTTCCCAAGGCTGACGTTGGAGCCTGCCCACTAAATTGTCCGCAACGTGCAGCAAGCGGCCACAGACGAACGCCCGCGCGAACGGGCACCGCGCCACCCGGCCCCGCAGCGATGCCAGCGGCACTGCCGCCCTGCACTGATGCTTTCCCTTCAACTGCAGTTCTGTAAAATAGTTGGGAAACTCTCTTTCTTTCTATTTTGTGTTCTCTCGAGGGAAACAGCCCACCCTGTCCTCAGCGACCGACAGAACCAGCTGCCGGCAGCCCAAGCCCTTCAACGCAAAGCCGAAGAGCAGAGCTCGCCCCTGGGCCCCACCAGGCCGTGCCGCCCACGCCACCGCCCTCCACCCACGCAGCTCCCTTTCCGATCCGAACCCGCAGCTCTGCCCGCGCTCGCCGCTGGGACACGCAGCACCTCGGGCGTGGAAGTCCAGCGCCCGGCGCCGTCCCTCAGCGTTTGACGACGCATTCACCGTGCACGCGTCTGAGCACCGCAACCCCTCCGCCCGTGGGGACCCCCAGCTCGGGATGCTTTTCCCCCCTTCCTCCCTCCTGGCGGGACAGAGAACGCTTCCCCCACGCCCCTTCCCCACGCTCCTGCTCGTCGCCGCGGACGCTGCCGTGTTCTCCGGGCCCGAGGGCGGTCACGCAGCCGAGCACCAGCCCACGCAGACGCCGGAGCGGAGCTGCCCGCGCCGGGTGCGTGAGGAAGAGGAGGGAGCAGCCGGCGAGCAACCAGCGTCGGCTGCTCCTCCAGCACCACCCCGGCCTGCACCGGCCTCTCCCCGCGCCCCTGCCCGGCCCAGCGCCGGGGCACCCGGGGAGGGTCGGGGCCCCGCGCCCCCCCCAGCTCCTGGGAGCTGCTCGCAGCCCGCAAGGCCGCCCCGCCCCGGGGGCGGGCAGAG
>Ga0065711_1045291_pt1 | contig 13574 bp, 7 predicted proteins | sample Hoacrofraction12_FD_59098 | JGI IMG/M metagenome (GOLD analysis project Ga0065711, IMG submission 59098) | Hoatzin crop microbial communities from Cojedes, Venezuela - Epithelial fraction 12 v2 (version 2) | ecosystem: Host-associated > Birds > Digestive system > Esophagus > Crop | place...
GCATCTCTCCTACGAGGAAAGGCTGAGGGAGCTGGGCTTGTTCAGCCTGAAGAAGAGAAGGCTGCGAGGGGACCTAATAAATGCTTATAAATATCTGAAGGATGGGTGTCAGGAGGATGGGGCCAAACTCTTTTCAGTGGTGTCCAGCGACAGGTCAATGGCAATACCAAAAAAACCAAAAGAACACGAAAGAAGTCAGAATGAATCTTACTTAACTGTAGAATTTATAGGGTAAAACTAATCCTTAAGAAAATCCTGTTTTAGACTACAAATTTATGAAATCAAAGCTCTAAAGTGATAGTTTTATATGCATCACTGCATATTCTTGAAACTCAAACATTCTTATTTTTTGTCAGAAATGCTAGATACTTCACCTGTGTAATTGTAATTGTACTGCTGTAGCTCATTTATTTCGTAAAATGAAAATTGCATATAGAAGAGTGATCAATGCTCTTACTATTTTATTTTACATGTGTTTTCCAAGAGGTTGGATTCAAATCTTGGTTGCTTTTTTCTTATAATGAGTATTTAAATTTTTTTCTAAATTTGTATGTAGGGTGGATGGGTCCTCTAGTTTGATGGATATCCTTTCTACTTTGCATGCATCTAAGTGGACTAACAAATGACACAGACATCAGAAAACAAAGCCAACTCAAGCTGTGTGTTATAGTGTGTTATAGAAGTATAGGTGCTTTAAGTGCAAGAGTTTTATCTTGAACTTCATCTTCCCATGAGAGAACAGGTAACGGGAGAGGAAATGAAAAGTCAGTAATTCTCTGCTGAATTGACTGGAATTTTGCCACTGATTTTACAAGGGACATGCCTGAGCCAACATTCACCCCAACTGCACAGGGCCTAGCTCTGCCACCTATTCCGGATTGTACACAATAATCTGGGCTTCTTCATGAGGGAAAAGATAGCGACTAGGTCAATGCATTTGACCTAGGCAATGCATCTGCTAACCTCAGTTTCCACTAATACAGGCAAACCCACACAGCTCACGAAAAATAAACAGACTGTGTGGTCATATATTTATATACACATATACATACCAGTAGTCAAGGCACTAGAACACGGCCCAGGTTTCAGCTGCGTAATATGCGGGAGCAGGTTTGGAGGAGGAAAGGAGTCAAATAGTGCAGTGGGCCTGGGAAGGTGAAAGGTGGTATGATGGTGCAGAAAAATATTCAGACTGTTGTAAAGAACAGAATTTCTCTTTCAACTTGCTACAGCTGAGGAACTTCTGAAAGATTTTTAGCTTTTTGTCCATTTGTCCAGAAATTTTGTGGTCTGAACAGAGAAGACAAAATGGTATTTGCAAACAAAAACCCGGTGTTGAACATCCTTTGTAATGCTTGCAAGTATGACTTTGTCACCTTGGAGACCTAACACCTCGTAACATCTTAAGATGAACTTGATCTCCAGAACAGATCCCTGTGACCAGTTTAAAACCTACAGGTGCAAAATCTCAAACTGCTGTATGAACAGGCTCTGACATCATAAAACCATTCATTTTCAGATGCTTAAACGCAAATTTGTGAAAATTACCTCTTGTCTCTCAAGGCTAAAATACTTGTTTTGTGGTCCTTAGTGATCACCAAATATCTCATCTCTGTCCAAAGGCATGGCTATGTTTTCCCATGCACCGGGAGGAAACGGAGCGTCTCACTGCCCTGCAGCTGTGACTGCCCCTGCAGTGAATAGGTGATGACAGATGGGACATTGGTTTTGGAATTCACATGATTTCTGAAATCCCATGTTCTTGCTGATGGGTACGACAGTGTTTATTCTCATCATTTTACACCCAAATTTTCTCTCTGCTTGTTTATCTTAGAACAGATAAAGACAATTACTATGTGCGTGTGTATACATTACTCTTATTTGAAAGAAACCTCAGTTATTTCCTGCTCTTTTTCCACTCCTGCCTCCCACTATAGCGCAGCCCAGCCCACCCCAGGGAAACACTCTTCATGCTGAGGGCGTGCATTGTGTGGGTACTGGCAAGTGCTCAGGGGTTACGCGAGGAGGGAGGCAGCAGCTGAGTCAGAAGCACTGCGGTAGCGCTGGGCTGGGGGCAGTCAGTAAGGAAACAGTAGAGAGACAGTTCTTCTGCTGCTGGCTGCTAATGAGCTTTCTGGTGGCAGTGCCGTTCTCATCAGGACTATTTGTTTTTACAGGCTCCTCTTTGTTGACTTTAGGCTTGTTTTTCTTGCCATGCAACACAAATATTCTCAGGCGTTAAGCTTTCCTTGCCCCTACTGCCTTCTTTTCATCTGGGACCATGTAGGAGCTAAATTTAAACTTGATTGATAGCACTTAATCCAGAAAGGGTCAGGTTGCTATTTTCCTGTTAAACGTTCTCTGGTTCGCTTCTTCTGTTTACAATCATGTCTCTAAAGTACTGTAATCAGTACTGCTTCCCAATGAAATCTCTTCTGCTTTCCTTGCTGCTGTGGGATAGTTGCTCCTAATTATGTTGAGCCTCATGTCGCTTTGTCTGATCCTAGATGGAAAAGAACAACAGCTATGGGCCTTTAAACCAGATGATGCCATGACTTACATACTCCCTCCATTATAATAGATAGCAGGCCCCAAATTCCACTATTGTAAACCACTAAACATGGAAATAAGAAAGCAGTCCTGGTTGTATTTTCCCTGTCCTGACAGTCCTTGAGAAACATCTTGCTTGAGAAACCACATGTTCAGCATAACCGTATGAGTTCTTTTTTATAGTTCTGAAGCCAGCAATCTTACTGTCTGTCTCAGTACTGGATGTAAGTAAAAATTTTCTCTCTGCCAGATGTCTGTGCAATCTTATACATATTATTTGCACATACTTTGAGCATGACACCTCTTGCTGATGTCAACTAACTGCATAGACTTTTACTGACTTTACCTAGTTGCTTTTTACCGTCATGGCCTTCATAGTAAAAATCTGACATTCTTAGCAAGACGGAGAGGTCTAGGGCTAGGGAAAGAAAGGCAGGACTTTAAGGTTTTACACATTTTCACCTTTTCTGTAGAGTACCTGCTCTTTTATTGAGGAGTAACAGTCCTCTGTTTTCAAAAATAATTCCTCCAGCACTGATGAAATAGACATACATGCACACACATAAAAGCGAACAAAAGAAAAACACCTGAACCACTATACAAAGTTGGAATTCTTTTTAACGATTTAAAAAGCCCTTTTCATTTGTTCGCCTCTGTAGTCCTGTCATATTCTTCATGAGGTACCTGCAGTGTTCCTTAAAGTACATTGATAGTCATCTGCCTACACATATGTGTAAGGTTAACTAATCAGTGCTTTTCCACGGTATAGACCATCAGGGTTAGAAATTAGATTTTACAAGTTGTTGACAAATCTATTCTAAAAAATGCATGTCCTGACTCCGACACTGCTCTCAAGTAGCTGGTACTTTCTGTTCAGAAAGCCTGTGGAAAAAATGTCTTTTGATATATATAATTTTGAGTATAAATTGTTTTTAAAAATATCATAGCAGAGAGCCACCTCACGGTCTAGAACCTTGCCAGTTTGTACACATTCACAAGTTGCAACTGAAAGAGCTCAAGTGTATATTCTCTTGCAGAGCTATGCAGGTATATGCACACCCACTCAAACCCTCTACCACATGCAGAGGGAGAACATATTTAAACAAGTAAGTATACCTCCTGAACTATACTACTAGAATTCTTAGGGCTTAACTGCAAGGAAACCAGCAACATTACACTGGCTTATGTGTTAAGAATTATACTGGATGCAAGAATATTTGTCAGTTGGAAGTGGAAAATTTGGGAACAGAAAATTAGTCTCCTGAGAAATGCAAAACAATGCAACACCCCCACCTCTCACAACTCCCTCCAACCTAACAAGAAAATATGGAGAAGGCAGCTGGGAAGAACTGGGGGCTAGTACTTATCCAAGACCCTGTGACCCTGTGGACTGCTTGAAAATGGAAGGAAGATCAACGCGTTTTTCAAGAAAGAATTAACATAGCTCTGCCTCTTACATATACAAGACAAGAGCTTCACTTTACTTTGGTTGTATAAAAAGTAGGTGTCTACCTTGGGTAGTGCTTTCCTCTCACTTTATCAACATGGGATGCAGGAATGGCCACAGGAATGTCTGTACTTGTTAAGAGCAAATGTCCCTCTGACCTGGTGTTCATTCTCCAACAGAAATGTCCATAAATGGATGATTAGGGGTAAATAAGGACAGGATAAGAATGTAAGATTCTTCTCTCTTTAAGTCCCCTGCCACGTCCTGCTTTTTTTGGGTGAGGATAATTTTTTGAGACCTGATGCAGTTTGTCTGTTTAGTAACCTTTAACAGATCTTTCCTCCAACTACTTGCCCAGTCAGTCTTTGAGCCCATGTCCTTGGACAAGAACAACTATAGATCTATGTTGCATGAAGAACCATCGCCTTTTGTTTGCTCCAAACTGGATCTTACTGTGTTTGTATGATGGTTCCTAGTTCATATATTGGAAGAGACAGGAAAAAGTTAATTCCTAAGCAACTTGTCAGGCCACTCATGATTTTGTAGATATTTATATCTCACTCAAGTTGTCGATTTTCCAGCCTGAAGACTCCTCCTACTACTCTGTTGTTCCTCATGTAGAAGGTGTTTCATGCCTTTCTCATTTTATTGCTCTTTTCCAGTTTCCATACATCCATTTCAGAAGAAGGAGACCAGCACATTACACACTAATATGGTATTTAACTTCTCTGAGTGACCATCACTTAGCCTTCTGGACTCTCCAGAGGGCATTTCGCTTCTTCCTGGTGTGCTAGAAGAATGTAGTCCTGGTTTTGGTTCCTTCAGCACTTGCTTCTTGCTCTCTTTTGGCTTACTTATATTTTTATATCTGATATGCTAGAATGCATGTCGCTGTATATGTTCCTTGTCCAAATACAACTTCATCTTTTTGCAGAGTATCTTGTGTCTAATAAAGCGCCCTATTTTGCTGTTTATTCACATCATCTTCCCTTTAACCTTTTTCAAGGCTTACCTAACAGATGACATGTGAGGAACCAATAGCAAGGTTTCAGTACTGAGTCCTGCACTATTATCCCCATCACATTCTTAGCTGCATCTTCTATCTTCTTTTTAACAAGCTGCTCTTTTTTTTAAAAAAAAAAAACAAAACCTCATAGTTCTCATTTGAAACTGAGCACCATTTTTTGGACTTTTTGACCTATGACATTCTGAAAGACATTAAATTAAGCACACTGGAGTCATGATACGTGGAGAACGCTGGCAGTCCCAAGGGGATTTATCCCCCCTATCTTAAAACCAGACCTGAAACTGGCTACTCTGCCTCACCGCTGACTACAGGGTGATCTGGGTGACTAACTTAGATATTGGGCTGGATGACTCATAGTTGGCATGCTATAATTAGATTCATTTCAGTGTCAAATAATCCAATGCTTCTTTCTCAGTCAGCTTGGAAAAACAGTGATGTTAGGGAAGAAACACATCACTGTGTGTAGAAGCATGTGAAATAAAGGCTCTGATGAAGACAGAATCACAGAATCACAGAATATTAGGGGTTGGGAGGGACTGGAGATTAGCTGCAGAAGTAATTTGACAACAACGGCTGATTTTTATCAGCTTCATTTGATACAAATATAATTGAATCTATTGATGTTAGATTTATATCCGCTGAAGTTATTTGACCAAAGTGTTCAACAGTTTTCTCCATCCTCCTGCTTTCCTTTAAGCTCCTGCAGCTTTTCCTTCACCCTCATACACCACTAAGCAGGGAGGGGGCTTGATAGGGGTGTTTTTTAGTCTCACTTTCCTTTTGCTTGCCTAGCTGATTGAGGTTGGTGTGTGAGCCCAAGATTGCTGTTGTCAGTAAAGGGACACGGAGAGACCTGTAACAGGAGGTAGTGGAGGGGGGACCATGCCTTTGGCACAGGCTAGCTAACAGACTGGCTTAAACCAGTCATGAAACCTCACCTTTGACTTATAGACACTAGTTATCTTTTAATGTTGCTATTGTAATCAATACTCTATTCCCATTTCTTTGTTTATGCCTCTCCCTTGGGGAATAATTTATATTTTCATTGTGTTTCTTTGTAGAGAAAAGGCTAGAAACTGCATTTTAAAAATGCATGAAAGCTTAGTATTCCCTTCATACCCTATTTTAAATCAGCTGGTGTTAAATGACTCACAATAACCTTACCTTAAATCTTAGCGTGATGTGTCTGTGGCCAAAGCAAAACTGTCTGACCCACTAGTCTGAACTCCAGTGTTTCCTCTGTCCAAATTTTATGAGTGCAGAAAGAAACCTGAGTCTAGCATTGAAACTCAGTTTTACGTCTTTGCTATCATACATGCAAATGTGTATGTCTGATGAGACAGTGAGGGTGTACATGTGGGGTTCTAGCAAACAGCAGCTGAGTTTTGGTTACTAGGCTCCTGCAAGATATGGTGGCCTCTTTAGGGGAACATCAGGAAGCAACATTTCTACTAATAAATAACGTTTATGAGAAACATCATGATACACGTATAAAAGGTGAACAAAAAAATGTGGGAAATGTCTTTATCTTCACAATGAAGACAGCCCATGACACTGCTTGAGTTTTGATTTTCCAGAGCAACTTATGCAGAGGACAGCACTATATATCTCTCCTTTGCATGCTTTGCATTTAGTCTCTCAACCTTCATGTCTTTTAAATGAAGGCCTTTCTGTACTAGTGCACAAACACCCGAGCTTCCAGAAAGTATTTCTGATAAAAAGCAATTGTGCAGGGACTTAAAAGGGACTCAGTAGTTTACAACTTTCAGACTGCCCTCTTCCATCCTGTTTAATGTCTCTCTTTAACATGGGCTTTGCCCAAGTTCAGAATTATGGAATAATCATTCATCATTATAATTCACACACGAAGTAAAACCCTGTATCTGTGTGCTCAGAACATGACCCAGCGTCAACTGTTGTAAAAGGGGAGCACCCTGTTGATTTTAATATGTTGCTTTTGAAACAGGCCTTTCTGGCATTTCTGGCGCTCCTTCCTACTGTAGGATGGTCTGCTCAGAGTATTTCTCTCTTCCCTGTCCCTTCCTTCCTCCCTGTTTCTCATATTTGTGGAACCAAAATGTCCAAAATGAAACTACAGCTAGGGAGACTACACAGATGCCAGGGCAGCATGTCAAACACTTTCTAGTTTTCATTGAATGAGAAGACAAGGTGTCCTGTGAGGTCTCCAAAAGTACAAAAGTTACAAGTTTGATCTTGGATCTCTCGGCTTCATCCTGGGTAGTAAGGGAACAGAACAGTACAAAAAACCCCGAAAAAAATCTGAGTCTCTTTCAATCCACAGCAAGTGCCTGAGGGGCAGCCTTGTCTATTATGTGCTTTTCTCGTAGGCTGTTTCTGGTAAAGAGTTTGCCTTAAAAATGTCTGTCACTATTATCCCTGCACTTAGAGGGAATGCTATTATTTTGAATGTACAAAATGCCCCACTGAGACAGCCATGTAATCAATACAAGACTGCCTGATGATGTTCTGAAAAATATTCCTCGAGGATCTTTCAGTATAGCTATTTATTGAACGCGCTCCCTGTGGTAGAATACAATTGCCTGAATTTTTCCAATAGAGAAACCTCTAGTAAAAAAAGCCCCCTGTAAAAGTAGCCTGGTGAGCTGCAGAAGGACAAGAACCTTTGTATGGGCTTTTCTCTGTAGAAATCTTTTTTCTTTTTTCATGGCGCTGTTTAGTTACTCTGAAAGATGAGTGGCCATTTCTTACTCTTTGACACAGGAACTTTCTAAAAATTAAAGTCCAAGCTGTATGCCATTCCCTTCTTAACTGCCAGATAGATTGTACTTCTCTTCACTGTGTTACATGTCCTGCCAGAGAGAACCTGAAAAGAATCAAAAGCACTGCAAATTGAGGCTGCATGGTTTTTGTGGTGGTGTGTAGGACACTATAAGAGTATCAAGTATAAAGAAGTGACACAACATTGACCAACTTCATGGAAGTATTATAGGTCTGTCTCTGTCACTCTACCATCTTGCCCCATCTGGAGGCAAAAATATTTTCACAGGACAATTCAGTTCCTGAACCACAACTGACGATTAGTTATAAAATATTAATGTGGGCAATATCTATTATGAAGTTACAGCCCAATCTGATGAGAGTTCATCAAGATCCTTATATCCACCAGCAAGACAAACGAGGACTTCAGACTTCCCACCTACATTCTGTTTTATTTAATGTAGATGAACAGTGTTACTGCAAAGAAGGAAGACTTCTGAAGTGTAACTTCAGAACTTTTATTTGTAAAATGTAGGAGGTTATTGTCTCCTCTTTCTCTGGTGAGACCTCAGTAGTCCAAACCTCACCTAGGAAAATGAAGGGACCTTGGGATCCCAGGACACTATCCCATGTGTAGCATGTAGTAAGAAGAATAGAAGGAAGAAGGAGCTGAGGTTAGGGAAATTTGACCTATGAGAAGTGTCAGAGGAAGTGAGTTTATTTAACCTAGAATAGACAAAAATGAGGGAGAACATGATAGCAGTTTTCTAATATATAAACAGTTATAAAGATTATTAACTTCTTGCTCGCTATATCCACTTGTCTTAGGACAAGAAATAATCAGCTTCATTTTAAGTAAAGGTCATTTAAGTCATGTATTAGGAAAAAGCAATTCTTATTAAAGAAATACAGAAACAGTGGCACAGCCAGCCTAGGGAGGGTAGAGGGTTTCCTCCACTGGAGATTTTTGAAAGGAGGTAGGAAAAATCTCCCATTCAGATTGTCTCAGCAAATGTCATCCTACTTCTGAGTAAAGAGAGGTCATAGATAATTCCGTTTGGTACGTTGCAGCTCTATATTTCTATGATTTTAGGATTCATTTCTGGAGATATGTAAGGTCACCAGCAGCACCCTGCTCTTTCTAAAACTGCTCAGCAGCCTTCCCTCCTCTCTGGAAAACCTGTGGCACCTGCAGTGGTGAATTGTAGACCCTCTTCCACCTTGGCCACTGCACAGAACCTTGCTATGCCTATTGGATACAGAAAGCAAGTGCACTAATAAATACCCAGGATAACCCTATTTCACCCTGGAAGGGTCTGGTGTTGTCTTCTCTTCAATCACCTACAAAAGGTGACATACAAAATATCCACAGCCATGTAATAAAATGCACAAGGATGGAAGATAAAGCCAGCCAGCCAGAACCTTATAGTTTTAATATACAAATGCTGTGGCTGGACACAAGGTGAGAATAAAGTCTATTCTTCCTGTTGTCCATCTTGGAAACCTTGGCAACTACATTCAGCATCTGTTGCTGTCGAGGCCTTGACCATATTTGTCCAACCAGGACAGAAAGATTTCCGTGTTGTTTTTCCCAGCCTTCCACCTAAAATTAAAACCTACCTTCTACAGCTTCCATTTTCTACTGTCATATCAATCCTTTGTCCTCTTGCCAAAATACATCAAAAGCAGGACTCTTACGTGGCTCTACTCATTCCACAGCTAGAAACAACTAAATTGGGAGCCAAGGAAATTGTTGGCTATTAAGTTCTGAGGGTTGATAATGAAGATGGTGCTTTGAAATTGTGCTTTTTTCTTGCTAGGTCTTCCTTTTATTCTAGTAGCCTCCCAAACCAGACCTGTTCTTTATTTACCAAAATCTCAGAAACTTGTGATGCTGCTCAAAAAGGGAAATTCACTTGCGGAAAAGAAGAAATGGTTTGTCACTAGTGCAGCTCACTTAATATTCTTCAGCTTTCTGCCATGCTTAGACATTCCCTACTGAGTTGCCTGAACAGATGAGTTCCTAATATTTTTTGTGAACGTGACTGACTCCAGCTCTCATTCAAAATTAAACCTTTTTTTCCCACTTTCCATCACAGTCTTTGAGACCCACCTGTCCATGCTGGGTGTGTGAGGATGTCTCGAATGGCTCTGCACTCCCATGCCAGGCCTGTAACACAGCATACAGGAATGCCCTTGTGAGAAGGAATGCTGCAGGGAGGCCACAAAGCTTTGTTTCATGAGTTCTCATCATCCCATTGGGGAGAATAAAACTCTTAAATTGTTTCTTGTTCCATAAAGTTGTCTTTACTCTTCTAATTGCAACTGCATTGTTGAGCAATCAAGTACGTGATTTCTAACAAACCTCAGCCAACAGCCATTGCCCCAGTCTCTTCTAATTTGACTTGGAGCAAGCTGTAAGTTGTGCAGCCCCTCATCTGATTGTGATATAAACAGGCAGTTTAATGAAATACCTGATTTTCCTCTAAGATGTAAAATCCATTGCTTTTCTTCCAAGATGGCATTCCAACACATTCTGTTGCTCTTTGCCATAGCATGCTATATTTAATTCATTTCATCATTTCAAAATCGTTATTGTGTTGCTGTGTTACTGTCATCTCACTATAACTAAAAAAATTACTCCCAGTAACTATAAGCCACATTTTCCTTGGTATTCTTTCTTTATTATTACCTCAGAACATGCTGTCACATATGTAAATGGGCATGTCAAGCTGAAAAATTGCCTGTAATCCATCCTTTCATCCTTAGCATTTGAGATTCCTGTACACTTTCTCCGTGGAAGTTGCTTCTCATATTATTCTTTGTTTTCTTGATCAAGAACCTGTCAGCTGTTTCCACTGTAACACTGTTTGGGACTTTCTGTAGCATCTTTGTTCTCTGTCCCCTACTCTCTCCTTTCAGTAGCATTCAAGGTTTATTGTATCAGCAAAGGTCCTTTCCTCTGAATTTGACAGATCTTCTCATTCAACACTGGGCCTTGATCAAGGGTTGCAGTTTGCTCAGAAATCGGTCATCTTGAACTACAGAAATGATCCTTCTGTAGTTAATGATAAAAATTATTTTCTTTTTTACACTTATTCCACACATCTTCGTTTCAATACTCTTTATATCAAAGGCATTAAGTCTTCAACACATGAATTTCCTTATTCCAGAACATTGAGCACAGCAGAACTACAGGTAAAATAGGTTTGTATTGTCTGGATCACTTCTAGAAATGCTCTAGGGACTCATTGGAGGACTCTGTGTTGTGTTGTCATTGAAAAGTTCAATTCTGCACACAAGTCTGTCACAATCCATAGTAAAAACTGCCAGAAGTGAAGGTATATGAGCTAAAGATATGGTTGCTTTATCATCCTTTCCCTTCAGCTCACTCGTCCTTGTTCCCTTGCTCGCTGGCCCCTCTAAGCTCCTACGCACCAGAGGGTACAAACCTGTGCCTGTCACAGCAACAATGCTCATAACCTCTGTTGGTAAATCAGTGAGTTCAGTTGTCTTTAGGAAGTGATTTCTGCCTCCAGCTGCAAGGAAGGAGTGCCAGGTTACTCCAAAGCTTAGGGGAGCAGAGCACTCTCTGCCCTGCCCATGAGAGGCTGCATCCATTTCATCAGGAAAGTGAGGGAAAAGTGAGAGATTTCTTTCCCTTTCCCTCTGGTTTAAATATCCTAAAAGTAAAACACTGACTTCCTCAGAGACGAAGGGCGTGCAATCTGCTCTGGTGGTTGTCACCAGTGAAAGTCATGTAAATTCTTTGGATTTTCAGGCATCAGCCAAGCCCAAATCCTCTAAGTGTGGAGCTGTCATGTGCACGACTGGCTGATGAGCTGCATTGGCCCAGACAAGCTTGAGTACTATACAGTGATGTGCTTGTGGGTAAGCCTGATGCAATGATGTGACAAGACTAGACCACAGGTCCTAGACTGGCAAGGGAAGCACAGTGGGAGTCAGCTCAAAGTTTGGAGCCTAACGGGGAAGTGTCTCACCCCCTCCAACAAGGGATGAGCTTGCTGCACATGGCAGAAGCAGCATTGCTGTTGCCCTCGCTGTAGACACACTGAGTTACAGTGGTCTGTTTTAGGCATCTCCAAATCAGAAGATTAAAGAGAAGACAAAGCTGTGAGTGGATCGCCTGTATAAAATCAATTTGCTGTTTCACTTTGTTGTGTTCTTAGTAGAATACAAACTTACTAAAATTGTAGCTGAAATTCAAAACACAAGGTATCTGAGTTTGTATTTAGCTAAGTATTTCATCCATGTCTTTAAGAGATACCAACTGGTAAAAATCTGAAGGTAGAGTGACATAACTTACTCTGCATGTACGGAGAAGTAAAGAGAGAAACTGCGTGTTCTGAGTGTTACAGCACAACATTTAACAGTATAGTAGGGATCTCTTATCACTAAAACTTACAAAAATAATAAAAAAAACCCAGAATCAACTTTCATTCTGAGTATTTCATCATGTTAAAATTTGAATAATAGCTTATTTATTATGCCCTGTTTTGAATTCCTAACCCAGATAAAAATTCCAGTAACCAGTTTCACAAAGGCCTTAGCAAGGCATTGAGAATTGGAGTAATTGTTTTTATATGACAGTTTCGCAAAGACATGGGCATGTCTTTTGAATGAAACAAATAGGAACATTAAGCTTTGCCTCCTGGGAATATTAAATATAGAGATTATTAGCTGATCTCCAAGAGCACAGATTTGTGTGAGGTTTTATTTTCTCTGTTTCTACCCGTAAATACTGCATGTGTATGTCGGGCTATGGGTGGAGCAATATACTCTCATACTCTCTCATTTAAAGTTGTATTTAGTAGCTTAGATCAGGACTAGTTTTATATTTCCATCATTCTTTTTTCTCTTAGAATTTGATTTTAATACGGGGTTTGCAGAGGTATGGATACTTGGGGTGTGGAAGGCAATGTGGAAGAGGAAGCCTGACTGGGAGCATGCAGTGCATTTTCATTCCTCCCTGGAGCAGAGATGACAGCTGGGATTCGTGCGCCTATGCAGTGTCTAATGTGGGAATGCTCACAGGCAAAATGCCATGCCACAGGCTACGGCAGAAGACATTGAGAAATCAAAGGAAGAAAACCATGCTAAGATCTGCAAGTTACTTAAAATTTAAGGAAAGAAAACTTTGCCTGTCTTACACAAAATACTTACGAAAACAAGCCTTACACAAAAGGATTTTTGGAAGTGTTCTCAATAGCTTCAAATGGCTTATTTCCAAAGTGTCTTTTGGAAATAAGGAAGAGAAGATTTATTTAAAGGTGCCTGTAGGGGGAGATGGTTGCCCGGGAGATTGGCAGTAAACATTTCATCTCCAGGTCACCAGCCCAAGCCAGCTCTGCTCACTAGTGGCCAAAAACCTACTGTATTATTGTCATTAGCAAAGGCCCTGAATCATCTGAGAATCTGTTGAGACATGAAAATGTCTGGTTCAATAATGTATATAAATTATTTTCTTATAACCCTTTTGGGGATTTCTGAAGTACACACAAACACAAACATCTTTCTGTATGTTTATGCAAACACTGGTCTAGAAAATGCTACTCATTTTAATTAAAAAAAAACTTCACCAACTAACTTGAAGTCTCTCCTCTCCATTCCATTCTGCTGCGTTCTCTTCACTTCCTTCCTTCCTTCCTTCCTTCCTTCCTTCCTTCCTTCCTTCCTTCCTTTCTTTCTCTTTCTTCCTTCCTTCCTTCCTTCCTTCCTTCCTTCCTTCCTTCCTTCCTTCCTTCCTTCCTTCCTTCCTTCCTTCCTTCCTTCCTTCCTTCCTTTCTTTCT
>Ga0065711_1045292_pt1 | contig 13574 bp, 4 predicted proteins | sample Hoacrofraction12_FD_59098 | JGI IMG/M metagenome (GOLD analysis project Ga0065711, IMG submission 59098) | Hoatzin crop microbial communities from Cojedes, Venezuela - Epithelial fraction 12 v2 (version 2) | ecosystem: Host-associated > Birds > Digestive system > Esophagus > Crop | place...
GGAAAAAAGATTTTTTTTTTTTTTTTTTTAAAATAGGATTCCTGCTCCATTTCCATTGGCCAGCTTAGACTGGCTGCCTGGCCATCCTCCCTCCCAGCTCCTGCACGCCTGCTCATCAGCTGAATATGAGAAACTACGAAAAAGTCCTTGATTTCTTAGCAACAACTGAAAACATCAGTGTTACCAACATTCTTCTTTCCCTGAATCCAAAACACAGCACCTACTGGGAGGAAAATTAACTCTATCCAAGCTGAAATCAGGACAGTATTGCATCAGCGTAATTATTTTATATGAAAGGACTGATATATTACTCTAAATAAAAGTAATACCATTTTGTTTCATTACTAAATTGCTTCTGATATACTGGTAGCATTCTCTATATCTCTCTCCCTCTTTCCCTCTCCTCCTCCCTCCCTCCCTCTCCCTCTCTCTCTCCTTCCTTCTCTCCATTCCTTCATGGCTTCTTTAGAAATTATGGGAGTACAGAAAGACAATGGACACAAAAAGAAGAAAGAGCACCTCAGAAATTAATTCTAATGTGGAGACTTTGAAATGACAGCCATGTAGACTAAGCCTAAAACCTCCGAGTCATAGTCCTGTTCTGAATAAGAAGAAAATGGAATTTGGTTTTATACAGTCTTACAGACATAAAGCATCCCAAAGCACTCATCAAAGTAGGGCATTAGCTACTGTACTGTCTCTGATGGGTAAGCAAACAGAGGAACAGTTTTCCTTCATACACATGGGGACTTAAAAAAAATCTTTTTAAGAATACTAATGCTAGATAATGCACAAGGACATTCCTTGGGCTCAACCCCCTTCCCCCCAACCAAATACTTTGTTGTTTTTATTCTGGACAGTAATTTTGAAGCAATTCAATGCATTCTTGTGTTACACCCTAGATTACACAGTCTTCTAATTTCTAGTTAGCATGAGCTGACCTTTTCATAGCAGGTGGCATGAGTGTCCCTCTACTAGCTGCAGATAGGAGAAAAATACAGAAGTGAAGGCCTGGAATGTGGTTTCTATAAATCACTAAAAAATAATAATTAGTTTAAAATTACATTTTACTAAGAATGAATAAACGCCTGTGTTCATAAAGAAAAAAGAAGTTAAAACCCAGTAAGTCCCACACAAGCTACAGACAGACAAACACCTTCCCATCCTTCTTTACATGTGAAAGTATGACTACCAAAGAAAGTAAGCAAAAGGCCCTCTAGGAATGAGACTTCATATCTTTGCTCAGTGATGGGGCTTCTTCTTTTCACCATAGCATATGCTGTTGTTAACTTCTATTTCCCCTTTAGGAGTCATGCTGCAATCTCAGTCACAAATTTGCATAATGTGTTATGGTACCTGTTCTCACAGACTAAAAGGAAAACCACCCTGAAAACTACCTAAAAAGCCAGTTATAATCACATACGTCCATGAACTCCACAATCTACATCTGTAAGCTCCCAGTTTTAGGGGAAACACTCAAAGACCTGAGGTCAGCATAACGTGCAATAAAGGATTCAAGAGTCCCATTGCCCCTGTGATAAGGAGGAAGATGCTGGAGGCTTCTGAAGCCATCAACTTCCTGAAAAAGCAAATCCCTTCTCTAGGCAATGTGACCTTTTCTAGACACTGCTGTTCAACATATAGAATTCGGATGATGATCAAAACCCCCAGAGTGGACTTCAGTCATCCCTCTGTCCAGGCTTTTAGTCTCTCCTAGTTTGGAACCAAATATCTTGCTAGAAAACGTGCTTTGGTCCAAGTATCTGTACTTTGTTAGGTTAGGCTCCAAGATCTGTGCATAAAATCCTGTGATTTCAGTCACACCTCAAGTGAGACAAGGCATCCTTTTTCCTGGCTTTAAAAATACATTGCTTTTGGGTCTGTAGATATAAAATGAGCTGCTTATGTTTTGGCAGTTTTTTTGAGAACAAGAATGTGTAATATCTGCAAAGAAAATTCTTGGTTTCCTTCTCTTAGATTTTTGCTGTTGCTTACCACCCACAAAAAGCGTGCAAGCCCAGTACCAATCTAGCTCTGGCAATTTAAAAATGAGGAATATGAAACTTCATGCTAATTACTTAGTATAAAGATTAAAAATTCCTGATGCATATAGAAAAAATATAATTATTCCTTCAATCTGAAAATAGGACACAAAAATGGTGAAGCTAAGTTTATAAAATCACCTGTTGCATGTTAAGAAACCCAAGAACAAGCGTCCTTGGAGCTATGTTACAAGCCACTTCTCCATTACCTAGCAGAAACCCTTTTTTTTTTTCCCTTTCTTTCTTCTTTTTTTTTCCATTCTTGTTCTTCTTGTAAATCTGAATTTCAGCTCAGTTCCTCTCTGATTACCTGAAGTACATATTAAGGGTTAAGAAGATCCTCCAAAAAGCTGCATAAAATAATTGCTTTTGATTAGGAAATATCTGGTGAATTAGCTAGTTATATTACTTCCATTCTAAACATTAGCTAAAATATGCAACTAGCTGGTTAATTCTAATCTACTATTTCATATACTTAATGAATTATTCATAGGTTCATGCAGCTGCTGAAGTACTGTACAAGTTTAAATTTAGCACTCGGATGGTACATGTGGCAACTTGGCAATTATTTTTTGGAATATGGCTTTTAGTTTAAATTCATATGTGATTGATGTGATATGACATGCTGTGAGTACAACAGATAGTTTAATCAACAAATGGTCCTTATGAATAATGTTGATGGCAAAAGTTCTATTCAATTTCATGTCACTTTCCTCATCCTAAAAATTAATTTCAGTTCTTTTTCAGCTCTTGACCTTCACTGTGTTGTTTACTTTCATTTCAAAACATCTCAGACTACTGAGGGAGGATGGACAGAAATGGATGGACCAATGTGAAACATAGCTCTGGGCAGGCCTGAAAAGTCCTGAGGCTTTGCAGAGCTACTATGAAGCCTGAAACCTGTTATTAGAAAGGTCAATACTGTACTTACTGGGCTACAGGCTTCTTTTTTGGATTGTGTCATATACATTCAGAATAGCAAGACTTGCCTAGAAAACATGACTGATTTTTGTAGATTAATATAAATACCTATTAATTGACTTGGAAATGCAATGGAATAATGCACAACAAATAAATACTGAAGATCTACAATTTATGATATGCTACTGAAGAAAGAAAGATAACTGAATGGCTCATCTACGGTATAAAGTGAATAATCATAATTGGCAATTTTTGCACTAGAAAATGATTTTGATTAAAGGCCAAGCCTTGCCCTTAGTTACATGTGCACAGCTGCTACTGATGCCAATTGTAGTTATGGATGTGTGTATCTGAGGGAACGATCTGTTCCTGAATAGGGATGGAAATTGTACTGTTATTTGCTTTCAAGAAATAATAGCATTCTGGAGCCTCACCTATTTCATATGTAACAAAAGGAATTGCTTGGTAGGGCTAAAAATCAATCTGAAGAGATTCTGTCACCTTTGTGGAGCAGTACCTATCTACCTATCTGATAAATAATCTTTCTGATTCAGTAGAATTACATCCTATATAAGAAGTATTCAACATGAATAACAGAAAGAAAAAAAAAATTGATCTTGGTAGCTATAAATGTTTCCCAAACTTTAAAATGTATTATTATACAGAAAAAACAGAACCCTTAAAAATAACTAATTTCTCTAACTCTTTTTATAAATGATGTAAATACAGATTCAATCATTTTAGATTCAGGTAGAGCTCCCATGAATTGAAAGCATTCCAAATTTGAAACAAAGCCACTGTGCCACTCACATTACATAAAATTGCAAGTACATATCTGAGTTTTATATTTACAAATTAGGCATTAGAAAATCAGACACCAGCACAAATAATTCGTAAGAACTTTTAGTTAAAAACACATGATCATCTTCTTACTTCATTCTGTGATAGAAATTATAGACTAAAATATTCGTTTTTATACAAACATTTTTTCTTTTCTGTGTAAAAATAAACAAGCAGCTATGGAAAGTACATCTAATTTGCATTACAGTAATTTCAAGTCATATTTGGTTGTTAAAAAATAAACTATAAATTTAACAGTCCTCCTATTGATCATGCATTAACCTATACAAAAAATAATTATTAACATTTTTCCTCTCCTGTGAAGTTTTCTTCTACCTACTAGGAAGAGAAAACCACAACTTCTCTACCTTTGTTTTAAGATCTGCTATGTTCCTCCTCAATGTTTGCCAAAAATCTGAATCTTTCAAATATCACCTGAAAACTTCCTCCACTCACACAATTTGATAAAAACATCGACATTCTAACGTGCAGCCTACATCTCTGTTTTCTCAGAACTCAACTTACAATGCCAGCAATATAAGAATGCATATTTGCAATACATTGTAATAAAAGCAGTTTAATACAAACAAATCAGATACTCTTTTCTTTTTTAAATATAGACAAGATCTTAAACTTCACGGATCACCACAAAAATAGTTTAAATTCAAGCATTTTGGAAAATGCAATTGCTACTTTCCTGAGTATACCACCTTTATGCAAAGCAATCATTTATTTTGATCACCGAGTGGGAAATTGCCCACAGATGTAGTTTATAATTCAAAGGTCATCAGGTGTACTTGGTGTTTTGTCATCTTTCTAAACTGTATCTATTCTTCTTTTCCATGTACTTTTGCAATGGAACTGTTGGACCCTGAATTTACTGGAAGTCTTTATATAGAATTGAGAAGATAAATGTTGGAAAAGTAGAGTGCAAGGTTCAGCAATGCTCTACCCATTTGCACAGATGCACTTATTCTCCTTATGCTTCTCCTGTGTATACTGTAACAAATATATAGGTGTAATAGTTTTCTGTACTCCTAGCAAAAAAAAATAGAGATTTGTTTTCAGTTTGTTTTTTGGTGGGTCATGAGAACGAGAAAGACCTTTCTATATTCTCACCATAGACAGCCATAGCATTGTCTCAGGGAAAGGGGCAGGCTCCTGCCCCCTCCCTTCAGTTTCCTAGGGCTGTGACTGAAGCGAGCGTAGAACAGTTTCCTGGCCTTTGCTGGGCCCTTCGTTGCAATACCAAGGTATTTTTACCTCCTGTTTTTATGAGTGGGAATTTATTTTAATGGCAGTGTCAAACTAGTAGAAATGAAGCAGCACTTTGGGGCTGATACCAGTAAAGACAGGAGAAGCAATAAGAATGCAGTCAGCGGCAGTGAGCCGTTGCAACACCTCAGTTTTTTGTGGTGTCAGCAATGCACCTCAGTTGACATGAAATTTGATGGAAATAATAAAAACAAAGAGTACTTGTCAAGCTGACTGACACAGCTCATTCCAGAGCTACAGTTTTCTGTCCCATTGGGCCTCCAATATTTAAGGCATTGAGACAGTTGAGTGTCACGGGCGTGCAGAGTCACTCATGCTAGCATCCACTCTTGTCTGCGTTCTTGAATCTTGAATCAACTAACAAAGGGAAGGAGACGTGACTTTAGGTCAAATGCTTCATTTTTCTGTAGTTACAGTAAAAATCTGTCCTTTGATCTTCAGCATGCGCTGACCTTGGAGGAGTAATAGGCTTGACGTGCATGCTAGTATTAGATATGCAAAGATCCAGACTGACAACTACTTAAAGAAAAAAAAAGCATTTGAAGAAATGTCACAGGGGGAGGGAGGGCAAAAAAGAACACACAAAACAAGTTTGGCATGTTATTACAGAAATACCGTTTCTACAGTAATACCTTGCTGAACTGATCCACAGCGCTGGACTTCAGAGGCAGTGCATAGCCAAGGATGGGCAGTTCATTGCACACCCAGTAAAGGTCTGTTTTATCTCTGTTTCCTCTGTACTTTCAGACACGCTTCCACATAGGCACAACCTAAATATTTTGCAACCTGTCCAATCATAATCCCCAAAATAAAAATTCGTATTTTACTGAGTCCCTCAATGGAGTTTGTATCAGCCAAAGCTGGTATAGCCTTTCAAGGTATTACATTCACGAAGTAACAGACACTGAGTTTCTGAGTTTGGGTATTTCATTGTTAGATTTTGACTTTCCGTTTTAGCCACCTGGATTTAAGTATGATATGTCCTATTTTGCAGAACAAAACAAAGAAAAGAAAAAAAAAGTGAATCTGTGGCCAGCTGTACCCAGTTACCCAGAGGGGAAAAAAAAAAGCAGACCTTAGACACTCTTTAACTTTCTAGCACCAGTATTTAAAGCACGTAAATGTGTATGTAACCTCAGAATTTAGGAGCCTCACAGAGGATAAGACTACCCAAAAAAGTTAGTTATTTCTCCAAGAGAAAGACTACCCGAAAAAGCAAAAACAGACAATAGAAAATCTTCATAGTAGCTGATTACAGTTTTGTTGTGTACTATTAAGAGTTAAGGATGCAAACAGAAAATTTTTAGGAAAGCTTATGCTCTGGAGAGAACTGATGTCATTCTGTTAAACGGTAGAGGATAATCAGGCTAACATCCCACTTGGTAGTAAGCCACTTAGACATGTCAACAAATATACTTATCTTGTTAGGGAAATTGTCTTGAACAACTGCAGTCCTGAGATACAGAGAACAATTTCTCTGGACTACGCTGCTTTTAGAGATCCAGGAGTCATCTACACACCAGCACATCTAAGTGAAGAGTGAGTAAAGACATATAGGACAAGCTTCTTGAATATTTAGTAGTATAGCTTTAAAAGACAGATACTGAAGAATAAGGATAAACAACAGCTGCTGGTTTTAGAGATGGATGATAAAATGCTCTAAGCAGAAGAAACAGAAAAACTCTAAGCAGAAGAAATAGAAATACACGGTACCATTCTGTCTGTGCCTTCGAGCTGGGGAAAACCTGCACTTTCAGAAGTTCATGCTTCTCGAAAAGCAACAGAAAAATACCTACAGCCCAGCACAGCTCAAATCAATCAATGGTTGCAACAGTAAACACAATTGGTAAAGCATTTTGAGAATGTTTACCTGAGGCATTCTAATAAAAATCATAAATTAGGGTAGCTTTTTAAATGTATATATTCTCCTGATGGAAAAAAAGGAAACTATATCTGTTTCATGTTGGAAAACAATGACAAAATAAAAGTAGTAGAAAGGGACAGAAAGAAAAAGGGAGAAAAAAAGAGCACTATTATAGGTTTGCTTTAGTAACAGCCTGAAGTTTATCTCTCTTCATCCTCTGTGTTCAGTCCATACATTTTTGCAACAGCCAGATGATAAACTGCATTTTGTTTTGTTTTGTTCTGTTCCAGTAGTCTGGCCAATTAGTAGTCACAGTGAGAAAACACCAATACTCCATAGAATGACAGGAGTCATGCAAATGATTCTATCTGGGAATTTATAGGAAGCTAATCTACTGGAATATCTTTTCAGGTTTTATTATGCTAGAGTTTAGAATGTCAAGATTTTCAGGGTTTCCTAGACTACTAGTAAAATAAGAAAAATCTTTTGTAAAATTCTGCAAATCAAATTCAAAACTCTGGAATTTTTTGTTATTTTATTGTATTTTTTTAATTTTGTTTTATTTTTATTAAAAGAAAAGTCAATTCTAAATGCAATGCTTTATAGTCTTTCCATAATTCAGGATTCCAAGACAAACCAAAAATTGGTAGTTGCTAGTGAAAGCAGTTATTATCTTCTTTCAGACTTTAACAGTAGCTTACCATTCCTAAATCCAAGAAACTTAAAAAAAACTATTTCTGTTGGATAATTTTTTCTCTAGGTAGTTTACACAAGTTCTTTACACCTTTCTACCCTTTAAATAAACCAGTATGGAATAAAATTTCAAATGAGATAAGTAGAATCTATTTTCAAGGTACGAAATTAAAGTTAAGCATTCAATGTTTATTATGCTTTTGCTTTCTTTAACCTCACTAAGCAAATCCCATATGATCTTTTTGCACCCAGAAAATGGTATACGTGTCTTTACCCTTTGATGATTTGTATCAACAGGCAGATAAGCAGGAACCATTTCTGTATGTATGAAGGTTTTATGGACCAATCTCAATCAAAACAAAAAAAATCAGAAAAACAGCACTGAAAAGTTAAGTGTGTATGGAGTCTGTTAATGTTGCTATTTTTTTCTGTCCTTAAAAGCATCTTTTAGAAAAAAAAACCAACAAAAAAATCATTTATCTAAAAAGGGCTATATACTAAGTTCTTTTCCGTGTACAGAAAGGTATGGCAACGGGGAAAAATTTAGCCAAAAAGAAGGTTCTTGCTCTGACAAATAACAAGGAAAAAATAGAAACAATGTTTCAGAACCAAGGTATTATATGGGTCAAAAAAAAGTAAAACTTTCTTTAGAAAGTTTGGGACATAAAAAATGAGGAATATGCAATTCTGTGAATTTTTGTAAGTTTCTCATGTTTAAAGGCTGACAAAACTCCTTTGACACAGTGATGAATAAGCATCAGAAAATTACACTGAACTACTTAATTTTTCTAATATTCTAGCCAGCTAATCGTTACAATACTGCCAATATTAATAAACAGGCAGGCTGATTTTGTCCCTTGGTAAAAACAGACTGAGTGCTAAAATGGATCTAAACCACCTTAACAATACATAAACCTAATCCAGGTCTTTACAGTATCTAGGCACAATGGTCTCAGAGGACCTACAGGGCAAAAAAAGCTTATCATTGTTTAACAGTACAATGCTGAATATAGGATTACAGACAAACAGGAGGACCACACTTCACGAGATCCTTAGGGTTTCTGGCCACCAGCAGCAAAATTTGTCTGTGATTGGTGCATATGGAAAGAAACAGAAACACAAACCATGTTTATTCTCCTCTTTTTCCCTTTTTTCTTCAACCAGAAAGAAAATTTTATTTACAAACTATTTCATTCTTCATTAATTTTTCATACATTTCAGCAATATGGGTGTCAGGCAAGAGTTGACAACGGCAGAACAGTTGATCAGGTCTTGCTTTAGGAAAAAAAAACGTAGTTTTATGATTTGTCATTGTTCAGGCTTGATTTCAAAGTCACATTTATTAAAGCCTCTCTTTAACAAAGTTTTTTTCAGTATAGCTGTATAGCACAACGCCAAAGATGATGCCTTTAACAGCTACGAACATATTTTTAAAATATATAGGACTCGTGAAAATACTAATAAAGCTGAATGAAGCTATGTGCTCAGAGATGTAAAAAAAGCTTGTAAAGTTGTTTTTGGTTTATCTGCAGCACAATTTAAATGCTCTATGCTATGTCGTCCTGCCCCTAACTGTACCAAGATTTTATTTTCGCATTTGAAATCAAAAAGCCAAATTGTGTGTTTCATTAATTAAATATATCCAGTGTATGTAGATTTTTCTAAATGCAGATTTACATGCTCGGTATTTGAAACTCACAAAAATTTGAAACTCAGAAAGCAGAAAGAGTTAAAGAAGTAAAAAGGTTGAAATTACAGCAGAATTATTTCAAATTAAATGATATCTGGAGGGCAATATGATAATAATGTAATATAAATTTCTTAACACAAGAGGTATCGATGTTCCAGGAAATTTGCTTAATTCTCCTAATATACATATTTTTTCTGTGCAGGCTTCATACACTTTCACTTTTGGCAGGAGGAAAATGTTCTGCCGTTGCTGTAAAAAGCATTTCTACAGCATTTCAAGCTTGACCCTAAGGAGCGAATACTATTGATCACATGAATTAATCCTCCTAACTTTTTAGGCTAGTTTTGAAAATTTCATCGACTTGCAACATTTGGGTATAATTAGTTGAATCTCAAAGCTTTGGATCAACAGTCTGAATTGCCATGCCTTTGAGATTTGTTAAATCATTGTCTTAATTTGCCGTAAAAACTCTGAAGTTCTTGGTGAATAATTTATCCAAAGAAACTTCAGGAAGTCACTGTATAGTAAGTCTTACTGATCTTGACAGTGTTGTCTGAGACATATTTTGACTTGGCTCAACTGTTCTAAAAGACATCTCAGAAGCATGAAGACTTCTTCCCACTCTTTTTCCCTGTTTGAGAAAGAAATGATGCTTGCCATGATCTGTGTTACCTTCATTTTTTTGGTAGTAATCTTTTCTCATATTCCATTTTGCTTATTTTAAGACAGAAATTCTGTGTTAAATGCAAGGCTAAACATTTATTGTACTAATGTCATTAAATATCTCAGAGAGAAGAAACTTCGGATGTATGTCATCAGTGCTTATCCTTTTATCTCTTCAGAGTTATTGTCAGGGATTACAATAACTAAACTGAAAACTTGTTTAGAAAAAAAAATCTTTTCACAAAATGACGATTTAAGATTTCACTTCACATCCTCCTTTTTCAGCCTTTTCTTGGCTGATTCCTTTCCACTGGTTGCTTGTTCAAAACTCAGCTCTGTTGGATATAATTTAATTTTAATTTGAGAAGTCTCTCAAATGGGCTTCTACTTATTTTAGGTAGGCCTGGGAAGACTGAGCATTATGGTTGGTTGCAGGCCAGAGGAACAGGCAAGAATATTCTCTGTTGACAAACACGCAGAATTTTCAGACTAGCTTAATCCCTTATGGGTTTTGAATTTTTTGAAGTCTGTGTGTTCATCATTAAGCACTTAAATAATCTTACTTATGATATCGGGCAGAAAGGCTTAGGTGGTAGTGGCATTATTTAATTTAGGCCTGACTACTTCGTGCAGACAGTGCATGCCTTACTAACAATCACGCCCTTGAAGAGGAGCTGACAGACTGATCAAAGGGGAACAACCTGCCCAGAAAGCACCAAAAGCTGGATGATTGCCAAGGAAGCATGGAGTTAAGAAAAATCTAGGGTAACTAGGAAAGAGGTAAAGGCAGCAGGGGGAGATTGCAACCACCGACTCGATTCAGAACCAAAAAGACTGCACACATCCCCCCACCCCCCCCCCGGTTGCAAGCAAATGTAGTTCAATAAAGAAGGAATATACCTTTAAGATAAGCGTGTAACATGATGAACCAATAAGAATGCAATGAGTAATTTCTTTGTTCTTGTAAGAGCATATAGCCCTTGTGAGTCTCCTAAGCAGTGTGCTAGCTTTGTGAAATTATCACCTAGCACCCATATCTGTGCAAATATGCAACAAAGACACTACCTCTGCTCTGTGTGTACACTGGCGTATCACACACCAGGTAAACAATCCCACTTCTGCGAAAACACTAACCTAATTCTTAAGAGTCTAAATTCCAGTTAGAGAATGCCAGCCAAATACTAAAATGCTGTTTATAACAGACGGAAATCTAAAAAATCACATATGTGCAATTGAAAATAATGCCCTGCTGAATAGGTTTAAGAGAAATTCTGTCCTATGTGCACATTATGCAGAATTATCCACTACAAGATTTTCTCTTTCTTCAAAAGAATCACCTCTGACTCCTGCTCCAGATTTTCACTCAAGTCTTCTTTTCCTTATACCTCCTTAGCAGCAAAGGTATTAGAGATCATTTTGATACATAGAATAATTTATGTGAGAAGATCAATAAGATGTCAGAAGATCATCTGGTACAACCTTCCCTCAAGGTAGGGCTAATTTCAAGGTAGAACAGGTTGCTTCTGGCTTGTCCAGTTGAGACCTGAGTAAGTCCACGAACAGAGATTTCACAAGCATTCTGGGACAATGGAGGGACAACTGAATACGTCACTCCATTAGCAATGCCCTACATTAGCCAAATAGTTCTCTTATGTCGTGACTAGTGGAAGTGCTTCTGCTTGCTAAGCGCTTAGATAATAGTCTGAACCCAGACAATGATTACTAAACTTTCACAGATTTCAAATTTTGAGCTGTGTTCCAAGAACTGCACTTTAACCCTTCTGCATACTCCTCAGTCCCTTCTATTCCTGTCTTTTCATTCCAGAGTTTTCCCATTGAAACAACAGTATCATCTTTACACACAAAAGCTCCTGCCCTGCCCTTTCTGAAGCCGAGATTTATGGGTGCGTTTCTTAATCTACATACATGGAGGTATAAAGAGAACTTGGCCAACAAAAGCTTTAACATATAAGGGCACCTAGTTCCCTTAAGCAATGAATATATGTTCTAATTTATTACTAACCATGCTCCTATTCGGACTGAAAAGGTCCCATGCTGAGATAGATATATATATATATATGTTTATATTCAGGTAGAGAATGATCAAGTCAAACTTCTGCTATTTTTTAGACAAACGTATTTTCTTCCTTCCATCTGTAATGCCAATATGATGTTGGTGCCCTTAGTATCTATGGATCAGATACAGTAAGAGACTATGGCTTTGTTATTTTTTCTGAAATGGTTTACTGATGGCTTAATTAAGAATGACTGCTGTCCTCAGGAGATGTATTTAAAAAAAATTAAAATTGACATTTTTATTTCACCTTTTATTTCTATTTTGCTTTAAATAGCATTAGTTACAGAACCACTTAATGCAAGATAAATATTGCTAGTCCCACAGACATGATGTAAGGCACTGGGTCTGGTAAAAACCTGTAGCTTTATTCCAAATTAATTTGCTGCTCATGAAATGTGCTGGATGGATAGAATCCGGAAGCAAGTTTTTATATTTATCAACAGAAGACATTTCACAACAGTAACAGGCCTATAGTCTTACACAGTTACTCTGCAAGTAGAATCATAGAATCATAGGTTGGAAAAGACTTCTAAGATCAGCAAGTCCAACCATCCACCCCAACACTACCATGCCTACTAAACCGTATCTCGAAGTGCCACTTCTACACGTTTTTTAAACACCTCCAGGGATGGTGACTCAACCACATCCCTGGGCAGCCTGTTCCAATGTCTGACCACTCTTTCAAGAAAGAAGTTTTTCCTAATATCTAATCTAAACCTCCCCTGATGCAACTTGAGGCCATTGCCTCTCGTCCTATCACTAGTCACTTGCTTAACTACAACCTCCTTTCAGGTAGTTGCAGAGAGCAATAAGGTCCCCCCTCAGCCTCCTCTTCTCCAAACTAAACAGCCGCAGCTCCCTCAGCCACTCCTCGTAAGCCTTGTTCTCTAGACCCCTCACCGGATTAAATTCTATCTCCATCATCTGCACAAAGGTACAAAAGTTGGTTCATCTAAATGCCTTGTGGTCTACTACTGACAATACCACTAGGATCACTGAATAGAAACATCTGTGATGATGATTTTTATAGCATGGATCAGGAACATGATGGATTTCAAATGATGATAGGACTGCAATCAAATACTAGCAACTTTCAATTATAATTTATATTTATATTCAATTATAATTATAATTTATAATGCATCTGAACATGATTTAATGTGTGAAGTCTCCTAACCTTTCCTAACTCTATGTATTCAATCAATTTTAGAGATTTAAAGAATTTAATTTTAAAAATAAACCACAGAAGTCTCAATATAATTCTTCACATAATTCTATTGCACCAACACTGCAATGTACAGAGGATGGATAGATATTACACATAAAAGTATAAAAGGATATGGGCTCCCCAGTTCAAGAAAGACAAAGAGCTACTGGAGAGAGTCTAGCGGAGGGCTACAAGGATGGTGAGGGGACTGGAGCATCTCTCCTACGAGGAGAGGCTGAGGGAGCTGGGCTTGTTCAGCCTGAAGAAGAGAAGGCTGAGAGGGGACCTAATAAATGCTTACA
>Ga0065711_1045293_pt1 | contig 13574 bp, 6 predicted proteins | sample Hoacrofraction12_FD_59098 | JGI IMG/M metagenome (GOLD analysis project Ga0065711, IMG submission 59098) | Hoatzin crop microbial communities from Cojedes, Venezuela - Epithelial fraction 12 v2 (version 2) | ecosystem: Host-associated > Birds > Digestive system > Esophagus > Crop | place...
AAAGATCATCTGGTTCCAACCCCCCTGCCATGAGCAGGGACATCTTCCACTAGACCAGGCTGCTCAGAGCTCCATCCAACCTGGCCTTGAACACTCCAGGGAGGGGGCAGCCACAGCTTCTCTGGGAAATGTGTGCCAGTGCCTCACCACCCTCATGGTGAAGAATTTCTTCCTAATATCTAAATCTGCCCTCTTGTAGTTTAGAGCCTTTCCCCCTTGTCCTATCACTACACATCCTTGTGAGAAGTCCCTCTCCATCCTTCCTGTAGGCCCCCTTCAGGTACTGGCAGGCTGCTTATAAGGTCACACCACAGCCTTCTCTTCTCCGGGCTGAACAGCCCCAATTCCCTCAGCCTGTCCTCACAGGAGAGGTGCTCCAGCCCTCTGATCATCTTTGTAGCCCTCCTCTGGACCTGCTCCAACACCCCCATGTCCTTATGTTGGGGGCTCCAGAGCTGCACGCAGTACTCCAGGTGGGGTCTCACAAGACCAGCACTGAATTTAAACAAATTATGTCTAGGTTCAACTATTAATAATAATCAATTCCTTCAAGAAGAGTCTCGTTTTGACAGTGGCCAAGTCTCTGCAGCAGTATCGTAGCATTTCAATGTTATAATCTGACATACTGAGCAGGTCTCTGCAACCATCAGCACCTTTTCTTTATTACTTTTTTAATCTGCATTTTAATTTCTCTTAAAAGCCACATCTGAACCAGGTCCATCTTCTTTCAGGAAAGATGGCGACTGACATGTGTTCTGGGTGTGCGAAATAACAAGAACTACAAGAAAGAAATTACCTGTTTGCTGTGATGCATCAACCAACAAAACAATCTTTGATCTGTTCTCAGGACCTGATGAACTAGTCTCCTTTTGAGTGGCAACATTTTTCACTGGAGGACGTTTATTTTTCACATGCGTCTGTAACTGCTGTTGCTGTTTTAAAAGATTAGCCACACATACATATAAGTCATATGATTTGACTTCATAGTTGTAATCAAACAAAGCAATCAGAAGTTCTAATGCTCTCTACAGAAGCCACATGTTTAAAGACAAGAGACTAAGGGAAATGTTCATAAAAATATTTGATTTATTAACCTCTTCGCAGTATTTTCTGCATGAAGTGTTCGTTATGATGTGGAAAATGGTAAATAAAGTATGGGTATATTTCCTTTGTTCTCTAATGAAGTAATTCTAAGCTCAGACCAAACCACCAGAGAGGTAGTTTCCCATGTTATACTTGCAGGCTTTATAAACTCACCAAGTATTTTACCACAAAATACCTCTGCAGACAGAGTTTTGCTACTGTCTGATTAATACCTTTTCTCCCCCACTTTTCCTTCCATTAATACTACTGACACACCTGTTCTTGCTCATTTGAGATGCATGCCTCCTGTGCAAAGATCTTTTCTTTATACAGTTCTACTTATCCTATTAAAAAAACAGACTTACTTTTTGTATGACTGGTCCTCTGTTACTGCTTCTGCTCCGCTGACTGGATAATGGAAACACCTGGCCTGACGGGTTGGGACGCTCAGTGCATTCGGTAGTAACTGTATTTACAGCATTTGCTGTTTGAAAGGGTGCAGAATAGGGGGTAGGGAAAGGATGATAGAAACCCATGACCTGAGCACATTGCGCTGGCATCAGCTGATAATAGGTATATTCTGTAGAAACAGGTGGTTGCGCAGATATTATAGGATAAGCAAGGTATGGTCCTGCAGGATTTGGGTTGGGTTGCTGCCATCTGATGTCATTGTTGTATAATGGAAACTGTCTGTAAAAATCAAAAGGAATGACAACTGCTCAGAAAGTTTTTCTCTCTCAAGGAAATTCAGACCTCTACCACCCCCTTCAAAAAAACAAACAAACAAATAACCACAACTCATTTGTTTCATGAGCTCCTAGCTTTTAATAAATGAACTTAAATTTACTAGGACTTCTTAGAGATGCCAACTGAATGACTGGCAAAGTCACATTACATTCAAGTGCAAAATAAGTATCTTTGTTGATCTTGTATTTGTATAAGCTTATTAAATTTCTAATATTAAACTTAGAAATAAAATGTAGGCATTTCCTTTGACAAGTACGTCAGACTCAGTACAATTTCACTGTTTCAGAAAACACATATAACCTGAGTAGATACCTAAGCTTACACAAGTTAAGCTAGCAGACACATTGAACACTGACATTCATTAGCTAACTCAGGGCCAAGTACTCAAGTATATTAAGTTGCCAACTCACCCTTGTTCAAAATTCCTAGGAAAATGCAGGCCTTAAGATGCACGCATGAAAATAGGCGTTTACAAACTTACTACTGAAACCAACTGTGGAGACTTCTTCCTGTGTTTATTTGTGATACAGCACACTACAAGACAACCCCCTTGGAAACTATGAACCCAATTCTCTTTCTCTTCAAAACCCTAAGAGGCCAGGAGATGATCTACATGGAAAATGCAGAGGCCTGAACATTAGAGAAAGAATAGGAAGGTAAAGATTCACGATAATTTTACAGATCTGCAGCAGGCAGTTGCTAAAGGATTATTTTTGTTCTTACCTTTTCAAGTGCAGCAGCACTGAAGTGCTGTCCTAAGCAAACACTGGGTACATTTTTCAAAACCAAACAGCAATACTTATTTATGCTTTCAATACAAAATAATCAACACTGAAGTTGTGCATTCAGTGAATATTTGGGCTGGAATAAAGAGTTCCTAAACTCAACGTATTATAATGAGTTATGCAAAGAAAACTGGATACAGCTACACTCAATACAAGTAACAGCTGAAAACTGTTTTGCCATGGCAGGATCCAAGTTGGACACCTGGAGCCCTGCTTCAGCATCAGATTCAGACACAGACCTCTTGAATGCCCTGGAAGATGCAAGAGCACAGCAGGTGACTGAGGGATCTGTATCAAACCTCTGTAGCTAGGGAAAAAAAGCAGCAAAGAACATGACTAGAGAAAAGTAGAGGGAAGGAAATAAGTAAAAAAAGCTTTAGGGCAGAGAAACTTCATCCTCACCCATGAAGGGTCATAAGATTAAACACAGTGAACAAAATGAAAATATGGCCAACGGTCACTGACTCCTCTCAAGCCTACCAAAAGTTTAAACTCATTTAAAAACAGATCATCTTCCATGAAGATCACAACCATTTATTACCTATTGGATTGGTTTTCCTGTACAAATGGGTAGCAAGTGATCAGGTAGCTAGGGATAGGAGTTGGTTCCATGCCGTTAATTCCTCCACTGTCACTAGGAAGCGCCATTGGGATCATCAGTGTTTCTGGACCCTTCTTCTGAGGAACAAATGGTTCTACTTCAGCTGACAGCTTGACATTCTTGAGAAAGAGAAAAGAAACAATGCCTTCATTAAATACCATCATAAATTATTGGGGAAAAATTAGATTCATGAAGTTGTATGTTAACTACCACAAATAGCAGGCAAATGAATGACAAGACTACAGGATTTCTACAGTAAACTGACAGAGGTGGAAAACAGTTGGCAAGTGCTTGTTACATCCTTCCAAATAACACAGGGTGTAATACAGATCACCAACATTTGGCATTTGTATTAACCTTTACATTTTCAAAGTGTGATACAAACACTAATTAAATTAAAAGGGACTGAAGTTCAGATCTTGCAGAGGATGTACTAGCCTGAACACAAAGAAATCAAATTACCACTGTAGGTGGAGCATAGTTGTGTAGGCTTTCATAAGTGAAATCAACATATGGAAGATGTAGTAATGCCTGGCCTGCTCTACAATATCGACCACGTTCATAGGCAATTAAAAAAAAGATTTTTCAGCAGTAAGCCATAGGTTTACTGCTAAAATAGATGGTGTATCACAGAAGAACCACCACACACACACTCCATCTGCACAATCTTAACATATTCTAAAGCGTTAAGATATGATGAAATTTTGCAGTGAAGGCGGCATTAAAGAGTGCTTAGAAATAAGTTTTAAACTGTGCTTTCAAAGACAAGTACCACCCCTGATCCTGAAGCTATTCTCAGCGTTTACAAGGTGTTTTTATCCACACTTTTGGTCTTGGACAGAATAGCTGGATCTTATACTCAAAACAATGAGAAATGCTCTATTCAATAAGACAACTGCAGATCCAAAGTATCCTTAAATTCTGTATTCCATTGTAAATCACATTCAGCCAAAAGGCGTCTTTTTTTGTACAAAGATTTCAGCTTAATTATGTCTCACATTAGTACCTCATAGAAAACCAATTTCTAAGAAGATCCTCTCTAAAGCAGGCAAGGACTCCAGAAAATTTTCCTTCCATTTGTCTAATAAAGAATTCTAAATGCAACATGCAACCTGTACGAGTACATGCTCTTATTTTACAAAAATGAGAGCCTGAAGGTTTGATGTGCCAAGGATGGTCTTCTACCCTTGCCACTACCTGTGGAACATCCACATGAGCAGAAACAGTTAAAACAACGGGAGCTCTGAAAATTTCATGGCAAGCAGTCCCACATCTACCACACACTTCCCAGTCCACGTCCTTGCTCTGCATCAAACCCATCAAACAGCCTTACTGCCCAGTATCTCAATCTATAAACTTTTTTTTAAAAGCCCCCAAAATTTATTTTTTAAAATAAGATCTCACATTTGTTTAGCAGCAAGGGGTTGAAGAGGTGGGAGAGGCAAGTCCAAAAATGTTTTGACAATACAGTTGTCCCAGTCAGTAAGAAAAGCTACTTTTACTTGATGAGTAGGTATTTTAATGTATCAGACTGAACTACAAAAAGTGAGGTCAAGATCCACTCATGCAGAGTATCTTCATTTAGTTAGTCTGACACACTTACATACCAGAAAATTTAATTACTGAGCAAAAGGTAGAATCATCAAGTAAATTACTAAGACCATGAGTTACACTGTAATTCACCAAACAAGTTGAATACCAACTGGTATTTAAGTACTTTGGTGTCATGTACTGTCAGAGAGAAGAGGAAACAAAAAAAAACATAGTTGAGATTGTAAAAGCTCTTTTAACTTTCATGTAGGTATTATACCAACTATTAAATCATCATAACTACCAGTGATTTATGCACTATGTTTTTAAAATACAGAAGTACTTTCAATACATACTACTTACGATCGTAATATGGAATTCTCTACTAACTTCAAAAATAAAACAGAAATATTTTGCTCAACACATTCTTTTCAACTCTATATATGACATTTGAGCTAAGAAATTGTGAAGACATTCTATAACTGCTATCTGCATGACCGGTACAAGTGGAATCACACTTTCCTACAAAAAATGTTATCATATACAAAGTGTCTGCCTATGTTTTTATTTTTACCCTTCCATTGTCAAATTTGCTAATGCATACTTGTTTCATGAGATTTTACGCAGTATTAGCTGCAGCTTTAGCTCAAATTTCACCATTAGCCATTTCTTGTGAACCAAATAATTTCTACTTAAACATCACTCACTTTTTACAAATACTGTGCACCTCACTAAAAATGAGGTTTATAAACACAGGAGGAAGCTTCCTAAGTGAAACACTGCCTAGGATAGTAGACTTGTCTGCAGGACGTCCGCAAGTATTAGCTTGAGATCAAAGTTACATTCTTAACAACTTTGATGTAGGACATTCTGCAAGCCACAGTGACCAATGCCAAAGCTTGTTCATAACTGAACTGAAAAGTCAAAAAAAAAAAAATACACAAAATGGGAGGAAAATACCCACAAAAATAATGAAGTATACAGTCCATTACTATTTTTAACCATTTTTTGGAAAGCTTCTGTCTTTGGACTTGCCAGAGTGTGCTGGGGACACAGAAACGTGTCTTCCAACAAAATCAGTCTCTGCTTTGATATGCTTATTTAGTAAGAACATCAGTCATTTAAAGATAAAATTGTAGCACAACAGACCTGAAGTTTTAGCAGCAATCAAAAAAGGAAAAAACATCTACAAAAAAATAAATAAAAGTATAAAAGTGGAACTAGAGCAGCAGTGGGGGAAAAAAAAAGTATGTCTTAGCAAGAGGCAAGATACACCGTCCCTGCCAAAAAAGTGGCTATTAATGACGATTCTCAAAATGCTTATGGCTACAAGCACCAACACAGAAGTATCACTACCTGCTGTGCAACAAGGTCTCTGTTACAGTGGAACAATCACCTTAGTATTAATTAAATGCATTTCTTGATCATTCAGGAGTAGACGAACATTTTTTTCCTTCTACATTAACTCTTTTCAAGTCCTGAAGTTACATTCAGCAGCAGCACCAAACTTGCGCAACACGAATCAAACATTCCACTCTACTCATGGCTCCCTCTCCAGCCTCGGGCACATCCCTCAGCTGCCGGGTCACCCACCCACCCTCTGCAAAACTCCAAGGCATTCTCCTCAACACACAGCACCATGGGGATAAACACTTCTCATTTAAAAAAAATTATGAAGTGCTTGTGTGCAGTGATCACATAAGCAAGCACTTAAGATCAGAAACAGCGATGCTCAATTCCCTCCCTGAAAACTAAGAGGGTTTTTTCACTCTATTTCAAGACTGCCAGGCAAAAAATACTTGCTTAAGTACAGATTCAGTCATGGGCTGGTCTACAAAACTAGATGGCATAAACACGAAAGCAACACACCAAGGCTGTCTCATCCATAGACAATTCAATAGTAAAACTAGGAATTAAAAAAAAAATTTGAAAAACTAGGATGAGTGCTTCACAAATATGGTATTCTTAATGAAGCACTGAAAACTTTCAAACAACTATTCCTGATCTGCTGGTCACTATCTCCCAGCAACATGTCAAGTGAACTTTAGTCAAGATACTAATTATAAACCACTCTAGTACTGGTTCCGAGAATAGTCAAAACATTTTAGTTGTAATTCAGGCTGGGACAAGACTCCCTATTTTAAAGGTGTTTCCTGTCTGGTTCTCTGCTCTTCCCCTATATTATTTTGGGAGACCGATATGGAAATACAAAAATTATTCCTTCATGGTGAGTGACTTGCAGAATGGTCTCACTACAACAATTTTTGTGGTATTGTATTATATCATCATTCATTATTAGTATTACGAGAGAACAGTCTTTCACATCAAGTATTAAAATAAAAGGAGATATAACCGATCAAAACAGGAGCGCAATAACTCCCATCAGCAAGGCTGCCATAGCAAAGTATGTCTTATCAATTTGCAAAGATAATCCCTACCTTACTTTTCCATCTAAGTATTTTAGAATGTGATTTATTTAAATCTTTCCAGTAAAAATAGGTTTATACATCTTTTGGGTTTGGGGAGGTGGGGTGGGTGGTGTTAAATTTATTAAAAAAAAACAAAAACAAACACACAAAACATGTAATTTGACAAACTTAGGAAAATTTCATTTTAATTATTCTGCTTGATTTTGCTAGGTTCAAGCAACTCAGAGATGCCCAAACCAGAAGGACAACTTTAATGTTTCCTTTCCTGTTGCCCAGTCTCTTATACAGGTAATGATTAATTATTGCTATGACAGAGCAATTGGCCGATATATTTAATTACCGCTTTCTGTACAGCTCATAACATATTTAGCTTACTTACAGTTGTAAGATAAAGACACAGCATATCCTGGAATCATACACACATATGGGTGTATTTGAAAGTAATTTCTTTTTTCACCTACAGAACTTTGATAGCATCTGTTATTTAAATGAATTAAAACTGCATTTCAGAAATCTTTTACATGCATTATATCTTACACACTTTTTTGTACAATTTAATCCATACCTACAGATTTGTTGGTTTGCAGAGGTTTGTTGTTTTTTTTTTTTTAATGCTTCCAAGAAACATGCTTCACCAAAAAGAAGAATTTAGGGTAAACCCCTCTTTAAATTTTGCATTTTGTTCTGTAGCCACTATTCACACACATACATATATACACACACATGCACTAACTCACTAGAATAGCAACTGAAAACTTAAAAACCTTAATACAGGTGTTTCAAAACCATTCTGCAAGAATAATACAAGCAATCCTCAGCACAGCTGATACATTTCATCAGACAACAGGGCCCCACTTCCACTTCAGGGTAGAAAATGCTGAAAGCTGAACTGTATCACCAACTAAACAAAATCAACTTCAACACATTGCTTCCTTATAGTATTTTACAAGTCCCTCCAAGTACTTAAAAGTTCCTTTTCACATAGGTTGTGTCTTCAGATAACGACACTAAACTTTATTAAACTTAAAGCAAAAAGGGGAAACAAATGTACTAAGTCAGGTCAGACTGCTAACCAAACCTAAACACAGATTTAACTCTCCAGTGTGACTATCCAGACGTTTCAGTACACTTCACAGGTGGCTAGTGGTCTCGTTTGACAGGCAAGGGAAACAAAATAGCAAGCCTAAGTAATATGCCCAAAGTTACCTAACTAGATTTTTTAGGACTCTGGTTTTCTCAGCTAGGAGTAATGGTTGGTGAAGACAGACAGCAAAGTAGCTCTTTTTTTAATAAACGGCATTTTAGGTCTCATGGTTCCTAATATGCTGTCAGAACAACAGAAATAATATTCCCTTAACAATGTAAGAAGAGAAAGTGAAACAAAAAGCAAAGAATAATCAATTTAACAGCAAGTAAAGGTGATGCTAATTTCTCATTGCACTGGACAAACCAAAAAATATCTCCAACTGAGGCTTCTTATTTAACAGGTTATCTCTGTGCTTCTTTGGTCAGATATGGAAACAATAATGCCAAATAAAATAGTTTGTTGGTAGTGGTTTTGGTTTTTTTTAAATACCATGTTGACATGCTTGAGAGTCAGTGGAAAATGCAACCAATGGCAACTGAAGCAAACTCCAGAATGAGAGACGAGATCCTTTTTTAAATCGCATTTTGTTTCAGAAGCAAATACTAAGTGCATAAATCAAAGTGTATGCAAATACGTACAAACACAACTCCTCAAAGACTTCATCCACACAGTACAAACGGAGTGACAAGTACAGATGAACAGAACTAACATGACTGATCATGCCACTAGTTTGTAACCACAAGCAAAAAAAAAAGAAAAAAAGAGACGTAGACAAGAAAGATTTGCCAAAAACTAAAAAATTTAGGGGAAGGTTCCTATACTTTTCCTAATCCTTACAACAGAGCACTTGTGATATTAATTTATGCTCTAATTACTCTCACAGTATTGAGATTTATTCTAGCCTGTATCCACTAAAAAATTAGCACTTCACCACTAACATCAGTGAACACAGGGTCAGACCCTAACAGTTAATGTAAAGTAATGTATGTTTTTAATCGGGCAATCTAAAGGCAAACATTGCAAGACCAACCTTAATTTTATTTTGGAGTGCAACTTTTTCACATTTATTCAACCTTTCACACCACAAAGCTAAACAAAGCTTTATTAAAATTGACCTTTGATAACCAAACTCGATTCTAAATATGAATTTAAGTCTTGCTGAAACACCACATTTTCAATCAGTTGCACACTCCTTCAAAAGAAACCAAGATTTATACAGAAGTCGATTTTGCAGATATCCCTAGTTTCAATTTACAAAACGTTTTGCAGTAGGTCATTACATATTTCAGTCCAACAATCACAACTCTTTCAAGACAGCATATATACTGAAGCGATCCTTTGTTTCCTATATAAAAGCTACTGTAGTCGCCAACAGCTGCAAAGACAGAAGATGACACAAGCAGGAACAGACTGGTAAACTTTGTCCTATAGTTACAGCACTGTATGTTTAATCTTAGAAAAGTTTTTGTTCATTGTAGCTTAACGTCATTCAGCATTTTCCGTTAAATAGGATCTCTGTCAGCTTGGTCTCTTAGAATAGAACACTTGGATATCAATCTTACCATTTACAGGGTGAGAAAATAGACACTGATGCCACATTTCAGAGGGCTGTAACGAAATCAGCTGTTTTACTGTCTGAAAGTCTGGAAACAAGAAGTCTAATCACAAACAGAAGATAAAAACATCGCTCAAATAACTTCTTTTTTCTTTTTTAGAAAACCAATCCTGCTCCTGAACTTTGGATTTCATCATTTAAAAGTCATATTAGTAGTAAGACAGGTCACATTTCATCTATTTTAAAAGAAACTTTACAAATATGGAAGTCATTGTTTCTATAATTAGTTGCTTCTAAGTGGCAGATACTTCAGGAATGGTAAATATGCAGTCCAACTGGAAACACCAGCAGCAGGCCACTTAAAGCACAAAATTTAATCCTCCCTAAGTAGATTAAACATAGTAATTTCAATGCAACACTTAAAGCAAATACACTATGAAGTCAGTCTTTCCCTTTTCCCTCAGCTCATAAGGGAATCATGCATAATTTTCTTCCCTTTCACAGAAGAAAGTACCATGCTCAGAATACAACAAAGTATTACAATTTTTACGTATATGTAAAAAATTAGCAAGTGGCACAACATGACAAGTTGGTATGTTTAAACTCAAAACCAAAGTATTAATAAAAGGGGGATGGGAGTGGAATAAAAATTAGTATTTACAGTTACCAAGCTTGTCCAAAAATCTAAAAAGCTACCAGTAGGATCCTCTTCACTTTTCTAGTTTACAGCATTTAAGAGTACATCCACACTTCTAAACTCACACTACCAATCTGAAGTAGTAACATTTGAATGTTTTGTAGCCTATATACTAAAAGTATTAACATAAACCATTCATGTAAATTAGCTGAATCATCTTCACAAACAAGTCAACTATTTGATCACAAATGTATCATTTAGATGTTCATATATCATATCAATAATGTTTCAAATCACTGGAGAACATATTCTATAATAAGATCATATAAAACTCTCACAAAACCCAAGTTCGCCCGCACTTTCAAAGTTCAATAGAAAGCAACATGCAAAACCTACAGCACAGAAATACTGACCTTTTCCAGTTTGCCTCAGTTGAAAACTCTGTCATGGGTAAGAAACACTGAAGGAAACTGGATAGGATAAAGAGCACAAAACATTGATCTAAACCTACTTCTACAGCAAGCATGTTATCGAACCAACTGTTGAATGGTAAAGAATAACAGAGGCAAGCAGAACAGGCTGTCTTTAAGGAATATTGATACAAGCCACAGATGATTGATTTTGCAACTTCACCTGATTTCTTAACTGCTCTAATGGAACACATCTTAATCACATGGCAAGACAATGAAGATTTAGAAAAATCAAAGCACAGCAGTACCTTTGAGAGGGGAAGTTGTTTCTCTCTAGTTTTCTACCACAATCAGCTTCAACAGAAAGAGTGCCAGAGGTCACGTGCTGAGTTTTCTCTCTTGTAGGAAAATAACCTGCACTTAACTGCTGAAACCCATACACTTTTTAATGAGAATAGTTATAGTTCTGACGTAGACAGAAGTAAACTTCCACACCCACCACGAAAATCACAACATATCCTATCATAAAAGTTATTTTTAAACAGCTTTATTATGTTTTCTTCTACATCAGCTTACCAAGTATCACTGAGTATATTATAACAAGCAAAATCATATCAGAATTTAAGTAACAGAAACCTGAAGGGCAGTCTACAAGCAACATCTTTTTGTCATTTAGGTGTCCAGATGTTCTTGGCGCATGACATCTCGTACTGATTTACTAAGCAAATACCACAAAACTCTGTTCGAATACACTCCCCATCAAAAGCACTTGTGATCCCCCTTTACTCTTGAAATACTATACTTTCAACATAGCACAATATTCCTACTCCCTCATATTCTAATTCCACAGTGGTTATTCCTATCAGCATGTAGAGTTACCATACTGTGGCTGAGAGAGTATTCTGGGGTAAAGGGGAGAAGAGTTAAGTACTGTTAACATACATCTGAATGCTTTAATATTCATTTATCAGAAGCCATGCAATACAGGTACAGAAAGGAACACAAATCGAAGAAAAGAGAGCAGCACCCAAACCTAATGCAACCTTACCCAACACTTATAGCAGTAATAGAGGTTACATTCAATTCTTACAGCACAAAAGGTTCGAACCCACAGCATTTAGGGAACTCCTAATCAAGATGCTACTGTATAATGAGAATACAAAAGCAACAAGATAGTTGAATCATTTCAGAAACTCCTCCGGTATTAATTATTTTTCTGCCTAGAAGCCTTACTAGTGGATAAGGAACCAACAGCACTAGATATGCTGCAAATAGAATAAACAAGAAGATGGTTCCTGCTTCAAAGAGCTTAACTGCGTATCCAAGTTGAAATATTGCACTTAGTTAAGATCACACTGACAGAGTCAACATTTTACACTGTGAAGAACACAATGATTCTCAGTTTTCATAAGCTATTTCCAACAAATAAGATGAGAATGGTTTGATAGGGGCATGTGTGTGAACCTCCGGTAACAAAGAAGAATAAATATTTCACAACTGTACTGCAGTAGTAATCACAGATGAACCAAAGGGGGAAAAAAACAACAATAAAACCCAAAAGTTTAAAACAAAAAGCACAACAGACTAATGTAAATTTTACAGAATAAGATCAGCTTTTCTACATGAAGGCAAATAAGAAAGCATGAAAAAAGTGAATTCAGCATCATTATCATACCAGGAAGCCTGGTAAGAAAGACACAGTGGGAGCCATACTGTAATAAGATACACCGTTCACTAACTTCCTTAGACATACGTACAAAATGAAAAGCAATATATCTTTACAGAGTGCATTATAATTCAGTGTCTCCTTTGCCACAGGAGCTTGTTATTTTATTTGAGTAACCCTACTATTAGAACCCCTGGAGATACCAAAGCTGAAAAATAGCAAAAAAAGGCAATAATTTATGCATTTTCAACATATTCTGCTGAAACAGAAGCTTAGAAGTAAGAACAGGTTGTTATGGATGGTAACATTCATTTCAGATATGTCTTTTAGAACTACCTCCTGACGATGAAATGTTTTATTGCATGTGTGTAACAAATCATACACACTCTTAAGTCCCAGCTTAAGCTTCTTCATACCTACAGGTTGAAGGGTCTTAAGAATAACACAAACGGATTACCTTGACACAGTCAAGCTAAATACTGCAGGAAAAAAAAAAAAAGTGACTTGTAGAATTTGTGAGTTATACCCAACTCCTCCCCGCTCAGCTGACCAGCTGAGACCATCAGCTACGTCCTAACACTCAGAACTCCAACCAGCACCAGATATTCACAGTATTTCAACAACAGTGACACGTCTCTCACGCTGCCCAGTTCTCCAGAAGCCTGCAAAAGTCTCTCCTAGTGACCAGGCAGGTTTAAATTAAATGCCACTAACTGCAATTACTCCGTAAGCTCGAAACGAAGCCTGAAGGAACGGGAGGGACAAGGCCGAAGCAGCGCTTGACGCCCCTCTGGAACAGCAAGGGGAGATGCTGCCGGCTCCCCAGCTCGCCCCGGCAGGCCGGGCCCAGGCGCGGCCGGGGCTCGGGATAGGCACAGCCTCTCGCCTCCCGCCCCGGCAGAGGGGACGGCGGCCGCGGCGCCGACCCGGCAAACGCCCGCCGAGCTCCCGCTGCCAGCCTTGAGAACGCCGCACCTGAAGCCTCGGGCACGGCAGCCCCCCCGCACGACCGGTCCCGTCTCCCCGCCCTCGCTCCCCGAGCCA
>Ga0065711_1008446_pt1 | contig 13573 bp, 11 predicted proteins | sample Hoacrofraction12_FD_59098 | JGI IMG/M metagenome (GOLD analysis project Ga0065711, IMG submission 59098) | Hoatzin crop microbial communities from Cojedes, Venezuela - Epithelial fraction 12 v2 (version 2) | ecosystem: Host-associated > Birds > Digestive system > Esophagus > Crop | place...
GGAATGGGGGCTGCAGAAACTTCATCACACGTTGTCTCTGCTGCTCCTTCCTCCTCAGGGGGAGGACTCCTCACACTCTGCCCCTGCTCCAGCGTGGGGTCCCTCCCACAGAAGACAGTCTTCCATGAACTGCCCCAACGTGAGTCCTTCCCACAGGCTGCAGCTCTTCACGAACTGCCCCAGCATGGGTCCCTTCCACGGGGTCACAAGCCCTCAGGAACAGGCTGCTCCAGCGTGGGTCCCCCACGGGGTCACAAGTCCTGCCACCAAACCTGCTCCGGTGTGGGCTCCTCTCTCCACGGCTCCGCAGGTCTTGGCAGGAGCCTGCTCCAGCGCAGGCTCCCCACAGGGTCACAGCCTCCTTCAGGCATCCCCCTGCTCCAGCGTGGGGTCCCTTCCCCAGGGTGCAGGTGGATATCTGCTCCACCGTGGACCTCCATGGGCTGTGGCAGGACAACCTGCCTCACCATGGTCTGCTCCAGGGGCTGCAGGGGAATTTCTGCTCAGGCGCCTGAAGCACCTCCTCCCCCTCCTTCCTCACTGACCTTGGTATCTGCAGAGTTCTTGCTCTCACATCTTCTCACTCCTCTGTCCCACTGCAGTTATTTTCCCATCTTAACTACATTATCCCAGAGGCGCTACCACCATCGCTGATGGGCTCAGCCTTGGCCAGAAGTGGGTCCATCTTGGAGCCAGCTGGCACTGGCTCCATTGGACACAGGGGAAGCTTCTGGCAGCTTCTCACAGAAGCCACCCCTGAAGCCCATCCGTTACCAAACCTTTGCCACACAAACCCAACCCGGTGTATCAGTGACCGACCTGGATTCTGGTGCAGGGAGAAATCGTCCATGTGAGTTATTCAATGCCTGTGTATCATTCCAAGACACACAACGGCACGGTACCGTCTGCATCTAGACACAGCCTTTACTTTAAGGCTCTGCATCTTTCCAGCAGGACCCAGCTTGATAAGCGTGAGTGCAGTCCGGTACCACAGGAGTTTCTTTGTAAAGAAGGGTAAACCAAGGCAAGGAACAGGAGGTCCCACAACAGGGGAATGGGCTGCGCAGGAGGAAGAGTCAGACCATGGGAAAGCCCATTCCAGGCTTTGCTCTCTAGAGCAGAGCTCCCTGCCTTCTGCGTGCCAGCAGTGCCCTGCCTGGGCTAACAGCGAAGTGAGGAGGAGAAAGGATGCACAGCAGCAATCTGCTGCCTTCACTGCACCTGCTCTACGAAAAATTACAAATGTCCTCTTTTACAAAGCCTCAGTGCTTAGACTTTTTTACCTTAATACTGCTCGACACAACTGCAGAACGGGTCTCCATCTGAATTCACAACAGTTACCTTACTTTGTGTTACGGGCAGAGTTTAATCCTTCAGAGCCAAACTGCAGAAAATTGCCAAAAGCTGACACACGTCTCTGCTCAGCGTTGCCTACTGACAAGCAGGCACCTCTGGCCAAACTGAGAGGAAAACATCTGTCACTAGGTGTTAATGAGACCATAGCACATAGCAGGCAAGACCCAACCAGCTCAGCAAGATCAGACACAATTCATGTTCTCATCGGGTGATCGCAGCTACCTACGGTTGCACTGAGCTGTCAGGGTATCACTCGCACACATCCTTCCTTACAGAGATATTTTATAAATTTTATAGTTAGTGGGATGCAAGTCTGCCCTTTCAAGCTCATCTCTCAAAGCAGAGCTTTGGCTGGTACCTTGTGGTGGCTTGTGCAGAAAAACAAAGAAGTGTTAAAGAATGTTGCAAGCGTCCTTCTCTCTGAGCCAGCACAGCTGAAGTATGGGGCAGGAAGTACTTTTTTTTAGCAGAAATGTAAAATTAAATGCCCCATTGCTTATAACTAGTCCTGGTACGATGTTGGTTTTGCAGGAAGCCATGGGCAGCTTCAATCTTCATACCTGTCAACAGTCCTGAATGAAATGCTGCTGCTGGAATAGGTGTGTGGCACGATTTCAGGTTGTCAGGGGACAGGATCATGCCTTTGAACAGCGCTGAGTTAAAGCAGAAGGAAGGGAGGGGAAAGCGGAGAGAGAGGAGGCAGCAAGTCACAAAGAAAATTTTCATTTAATTAACTGATTATTTACATCTCACTGTAAAATCAGAGCTATGTATATCCATCCAAGCCAATGTATATGATTCACAGTTTGTCAAATAGATGTTCTAGAAGTGAGAAGTTACAGAAATAAAAGTCATGAATCACCAGTTGTTCTTTTATGCTTGTGGACAGCATGTTTTATTACACGTAAATTCAATTTATAACCATCGCAAACAGAAAAAATAGCTAAAGTCAATTTTCCTCTGTTAGAAGTGACACAGCTTTGAGAACAAGAAACTGGAAGTCTGAGGATGGATTCTGCCCCATTGTTTTAGCAGGATCCACCTGACCAGCAGTAAACATCTGCAATGTCTGTTTATGGGCTCCACCTGGGGATTCTCCATCCCAGTCCAAAATAGGCAGCTACAATGATGCAGCGCACCCTAAAAGCGGCCGTTTCCCTCTGTTGACCATCAGATGAAGCTCAGATAAAGACTGTGGTTTGCTAAAGTTAGTTGAGATGAACCGTACTTGCTAATTCTTCTTGAAACCAAATTCCTAGACAAGCCCCCAGTAATTTCAAGAATTTCAGATGAGATACCTGGTTTGATGCACGAGCCCTTCTCTGCAGTCTGCTGAGCTCCTGCGGTGCTACCTACGAAGATAAAAGCTGCAAATATACCTCTCCACACACACCTTTAGCACTCATGTTGCAGAATATGAGCTGAACAGCCTAAAAGAAACGGCTCTTTTTTACTGTGAGGTCTTTTCTGCACCCATTTCGCAGGACAGGCACCCGCTACTGTGCAAGGTTCATTGTGGCCGTAACTCAGCCCCGTTCTCGAGATTCATCATGTGCTTTTGCCATGTCTTGCTGGGAGGACACACGTGGTTTAGTCTGCAGAGGTAGTAAGCACATTTCTTGATGTCTCTTTGACATGTCAAGAACTGTCAAGGGCTTGCACAGTGGGAAGAGGAGCCCCTTCCCAAAACACCTCAGGTGGGAGTGCCCCGGCCGAGGCACCTCGTCTCCTGTGTCGCTCCCTTCTAAAGATGCACCAACAGGAGGACTACGCTGTGTATTTTCATTTCTCTGGGGCACATCTATAGAGGCACCAAGCAGGTGGATATGAAGTTAGCTGTTTAACTGACTCGACTGTTTAGAAACTTCACAAACAAATGTAAATACCACTAGCTATCTGAAAACTAGTGTTTTCTTTTCTGTCTGAGACAGCAAAATGAACTGAGAGCATTATCCAAGCACTGAAAGTTAGCAGACTGGAGACAAAAATATACCAGTTGCTAGGAGATGGCACTTAATCTGGAATTTCAGGCAATAAATAAAAATGAAGTTATAAGAAGAAATATTGTTTAGGGCAGAAATCAACCTGAAGCAAGCGGTTATGTATGAGAGGGAGCAAAGCTGTCGTGGCCGCAGAAGAGCAAGGATGCAGCCCGACGTTACGCCGCAGGGACAGAGGTGCCCGGGAAGGTTATCAGCTTGACCGTGGGAACAAAACCCCCGCCAGTGAAAGACATCGCGGGCAAAACTCTTTCCTAGTTGAAGTTGCTAGGAAATGTGCCACTAAGGTAAATAAGGGCTGGACTTCAACCTGCAAATATCACCTTTGTCTGAGACGGAAGCCCAACCAGAACCTAAAATGTTGTGAACTCAGCTTGCTCCCTCCGGTCGTGAAAATTACAGAAAAACACAGCAAAAGTGAATTGCTTGTGAAGTCGAATCCCAAATCCACCAGCATCTGCTGTCTTCTTTCCGCACTGAATTTCCTACTTTCTTAATAGAATTAAAATTGATAAATGCTGTTTTTTAACACTAGAATGTCTTGTGAAACAAAACGGGCTTCGACAGCAAGGGCAGCAGGGAGTGGGTTTGGCTGCACCTTACAGCAGGGTGGGATTTGGTGGGATTTGCCCAAGTAGGATTTGAGTCCTGTTGAAATCAAGGGCAAAACTGCAACGTATCTCAAAAGGCCATTTTCTTCCACGCATACACAGGTAAAGGTCTGTGTGTAACCTAGTCCACCTCACGGTAATCACCTGCACCTTTTGAGGATGCAACCCTCTTCTGGTTGATACATAATTAACTATATGCAGGTCTAAGCAGTGTTTGCTTCAACACTGCCCCCGGGTAACTTCCATCTCAGACATCCCCTTGACTGAGGCTGGTAAGCACCTCTATGGTATTTGGTCACGGTGATTACAATAATTAGTAAGACCGAACCGTAGGGGTCCCAAGGACAAGATGGAAATTCATGCCTTTCAGTACCTTGGTATTACCTGAAATCCTGAGCGCTGGAGCACTACTTGTTTAGACTTGCTTAGGATAGTGCTTGTCAGAGTGATTAATAATTTTCTCTGGGCAACAGCCAAAGATCAGAGTCCATGCTGATGCCTGCATCTGCCAGAAGGCTTTGATATTGTCACCAGGGGTATGGTCAAGCCTAAATAACCACTGATTGAGGGGATACTCCTCGCTCACAAGTTCCAGGGGACCATCTTCTCTGCTGGCCCAGTTTGTCTTCTGAAGGATAACTGCTGAGTGCAGGCATCGCTGGCTGCTGCAATGGCCTCTACAGAACTATAGGTGCTGGCAGGAAGGCAGTAACGTACGTGCTGTTACATTAATGCTGCTGGTGGCACTGGCATCTCCTCTTCATGCAGTCCAGACAGAACAGATGGTACCATCACATCTGGATCTGCATACTTGCCAGGGTCCTCCGCAGTGAGGAAGGGCTGGCCAAGGACTGGTTACTTGTTGTTCAGTCCCTCTGATTGATCCCACCAGCTGGGTGAGCGAGTATGGGCCAGGGAGGGCTGGCTGGATTCTTGTCATTACGTGTGGTTAAGAGCCCAACCACCACAGGCACTGACTGCATCTCTCTCATTTTATCATCTCTAGATGACTCTGCTTGAGCAAGGGGGTTGGACTAGATGCCCTCCAGAGGTCCCTTCCAACCTCAACTATTCTGCAATTCTCTGATTTTTATGCCAGCAATGATTCCTGAATTTACAGAGCTGAATATAAAGCCCAGTCAATGAAAGACCTCCCTTTGGGAACCTGCTTCTTCCACCCCTACGAGAGGCCCAGCCCATTCTGTAAGGCTTTCCAGTTGCACAGGCATCCTCAGGGATGGAGGATGGGACCTGGAGGATGCTGTGAAGGAGGATGATAATGATGACATGCAGCTAGTGCAGGAAAGCATGGGCCCTTGCAGTAGCGTGGTGACGTTCTTTGGCCACAACAACCCCATGCAATGCTACAGGCTTGGGGAGGAACGCCTGGAAAGCTGTCCAGCAGACAAGGACCTTGGGGTGCTCGTCGACAGCCGGCCGAACATGAGCCAGCAGTGTGCCGAGGTGGTCAAGAAGGCCAACAGCATCCTGGCTTGGATCAGGAATACTGTGGCCAGCAGGTGTAGGGAGGTGATTGTGCCCCTGTACTCGGCACTGGTGAGGCCACGCCTCGAGTACTGTGTTCAGTTTTGGGCCCCTCACTACAAGAAGGACATTGAGGTGCTGGAGCGTGTCCAGAGAAGGGCAACGAGGCTGGTGAAGAGTCTGGAGAACAAGTCTTATGAGGAGCGGCTGAGGGAGCTGGGGCTGTTTAGCCTGGAGAAGAGGAGGCTGAAGGGAGACCTTATCACTTTCTACAACTACCTGAAAGGAGGTTGTAGTGAGGCGGGTGTTGGTCTCTTCTCCCAGGTAACTAGCGATAGGACGAGAGGAAGCAGTCTCAAGTTTCATCAGGGGAGGTTCAGATTGGATATTAGGAAACATTTCTTTACTGAAAGAGTGGTCAGGCATTGGAACAGGCTGCCCAGGACAGTGGTGGAGTCACCATCCCTGGAGGTGTTTAAAAAACGTGTAGATGTCACAGACATGGTTTAGTGGTGAACTTGGCAGTCTTAGGTTAACAGCTGGACTCGATCTTAAAGGTCTTCCAACCTTAATGATTCTAAGATTCTATGACTTTATGATGGCATGGCCACTTTGGGCTGCATTTTCTCCCAGAAAGACTGGAACTGCCTTTTCTTCTGCCAGCAGCGAGCACAGATTAATCAGCGGGTGATGGAGGCAGTAACCTCCACCCCTGCCGTGTCACGTAGGAAGGGCCGGCTGCCCACACTGTCCATCTGTCCACACCGTGGCTGAGCCTGGGGCTCCTTTCAGCCCAATACGGGCTTGAATGACAATCAGAAAGAAAGAGAAATGTAAAAGAGGCTTGTGAAAACCGTATGATTTTTTCAGTTTGTTTTCAAGCGTGTGTTCCTGCGCTTCCAAGGGCCTGGGCTTCCCCCCCTTCCAGAGGGTTTTGTCCATATGAAGATGATCACAAATCAGAAGATACGAGCCCGGAGTATCCTTACTCTTCAGTTCATAATAATTTCCAATGACTACAAGCTGGCAAAGTGCACCAAAGCCAACCGTATCCTGGGCTGCATAAGAAAAAGGGTGACCAGCAGTTCAAGGGTGGTGATTCTGCCTCTCTGCTCTGCTCTGGTGAGACCTCACCTGGAGTCCTGCATCCGGCTCTGGAGCCCTCAGCACAAGAAGGACATTGAGCTGCTGGAGCAGGTCCAGAGGAGGCCACAGAAATGATCAGAGGGCTGGAGCATCTCTGCTATGAGGAAAGGCTGAGAGAGTTGGGGCTGTTCAGCCTTGAGAAGAAAAGGCTGAGGGGAGACCTTATTGCATCCTTTCAGTACTTAAAGGGGGCTTATAAGAAAGACAGAGAGAGATTTTTTACCAGGGCCTATACTGACAGAACAAGGGGCAATGGTTTTAAACTAAAAAAGGGCAGATTTAGATTAGATATCAGAAAGAATTTTTTAACGGCAAGGGTGGTAAGGCACTGGAACAGGTTTCCCAGAGAGGGGGTAGATGTCCCATCCCTGGAGATGTTCAAGGCCAGGCTGGATAGAGCTTTGAGCTTTTGAGCCACCTAGTCTAGTGCAAGGTGTCCCTGCTCATGGCAGGGGGTTGGAACTAGATGATCTTTGAAGGTCCCTGCCAACCCAAACCATTCTGTGGTTCTACAATTTCACTTCTAAGCCTATAGACTCCTCTACGATTTGGGGGCACTTTATAGAATCATAGAATCATTAAGGTTGGGAAAGACCTCTGAGATCAAGCACAACTGTCAACCCAACATGACCATGCCTGCTAAACTATGTCCCGAAGTGCCACATCTACACGTTTTTTGAATACCTCCAGGGATGGTGACTCCATCACCTCCCTGGGCAGCCTGTTCCAATGCCTGACCACTCTTGCAGTAAGGAAATTTTTCCTAATATCCAATCTGAACGTCCCCTGATGCAGCTTGAGGCTATTTCATCTCGTCCTATCACTATTTACCTGGGAGAAGAGACCAACACCCGCCTCACTACAACCTCCTTTCATGTAGCCGTAGAGAGCGACAAGGTCTCCCCTCAGCCTCCTCCTCTCCAGACTAAACAGCCCCAGCTCCCTCAGCCGCTCCTCATAAAACTTGTTCTTCAGACCCCCCACCAACCTCGTTGCCCTTCTCTGGACACACTCCAGCACCGCATTGTCCTTCTTGTAGTGAGGGGCCCAAAACCGAACACCGTATTTGAGGTGTGGCCTCACCAGTGAACCTTCAAGTCAGCAACACAACTTCTAAGTGGACTGGGAAGAAACTTCTGCCTTTTTTCTGGTATCTAGCGCTGGAAATAAATAACTGTGTGGTGAGATAAGTTCCCTCCAAATCCAGGGAGAGGTACATAGACCAGTCAGTGAAACCAGCAGCCACCGGGCTTCTCCAAGGAGATCACTGCTGAGCAGCAGCTTTCAAACATTAACAGCGATGTCTATCTGCCTTCAGAGGAGCTCGCTTCCCACACGCATGGACTGTGTGCGAGTCAGGCCTGCTTATCTCTTGATACAATCGGTATGCAAGGCCTGCTACAGTTTGGTACCTCATGCAAGCTTAATAAAGCCGGAGTAAGTGCTGCTATTTCAGCTGAAGAAGGAAGTAAAACCACAGGGCACTGCCAGGGGTCTGATGCCAGCACTGTGTGAATCGTAAGAAATATGAAAGGGGAATAGAGTCTGCTAACATTTTCCCTCAAGTTTCTTACTTCTTTTAACATTCAAGGTAGATGAGATACGTCCTGCTGTAATCACAACTGTACCTAAACAGGCAGGTCTGGGGGAGCAAGGGGAGAGGTGGAGAGGCTGGTCTGCTTTTCAGGTGCACAAAAGGAGGCAGGGGAGCCACGGAAAAATATTTCTCAGGTCCACTCATGCCTCAGTGGGGATCCCACCCACCACCTTTCTCACTGGTTTAAAGCCACAGAAGCTAGACGTGCACACCCTGAAGGGACCAAGGTCATGCCAACAGATAAAAGTGTCTGCTGAAGCCTCCCTCTCCACAGCAGCATGGCTCACAAAAGTCCCGGGAGTCTGGAGACACCAGCCCAGCCAAGCCCAGCCCAGGGATTCTCCACTTCCCTGGCTGAGCTTAAGGATTCTTCTTGTTTTGTCTGCAGCGGAAGAGGGATGCTACTCAGCAACAGCAGCTGCTTTGGGTTTACACTCACCACCTACCTATGGAAACGGGAATGGGGACTCACACCCACCTACTCCGTGCAGCAGAGCAGGCTGTGTGGAGAAGATGGATTACTTTCTTCTTTGTGATTGCATTTTACCTTTTGATGCCCTCGATGTTTACTCCTTTATCATGTATTAATTATTGGCATTCTCTAGGCTTCCTTCTGTCTTAATCTGATTTAAAACAGACATTTGCATTTGAAAGTAGCTAGCATGTATAGCAAATCCTTTCCCTTCGTTTGCTATTAATGCGCCCAGCTTTGATGTATTATATTAATGCTGTTTGCCAGGGGTGAAATTTGCACACCACCTATGGAGAGGCACTTCCTTGGTGAACCTGCTGCTTCCACCCACAGGCAAAGCACTTACCTCCCCTGGTGCAAAACCTGTCCCCCAAGTGAGCAGCATGGTCACACAGCCGCTCCTCTCCCCGCTGCCCTTACGCCGGTTTTGGGAGGTCCAGAGGCTCTGCATCCCGCCCATGGTGTGGGACGCTGCATGCAAAGCTGACCTGCTGACCTGCCTCTGAGGAAGGGTGGGTTTACAGGTGAAGGATTACACGTCTGTCGCAACTGAAGAAGCAAGAGCTAAACACACTACAATGCACCAAACCAGCAGTTCAGGGTTGTGCGGGGAACGAGGAGGGTGGACGTAGAGGAACGCATGGTCAGAAGAAGACTGGGCGAGACCAGGACTTGTCTAATGGTCTTCCCGAGGGTGTAAGCACAGAGGCTGGAACGCATGCATGCTTCAAAATTGTCTAGCCTTTCTGTTGCAATATCTTGGGGAACAGAATAAACCAATTCTCTGCAGAGCTCGGCACCAGTATTTCCTTTTTTTCCCTTTTTTTTTTGATCGCACAGTATTGCTTACATAGCGTAGGTCTTTTGGGAAGTTGCCCTGAGCCTGACTGATCTGTTTAAATTGGTGCAAAGGGCGTATGAAGCCATTGGTGTAACTCACTTGGGTTGGTTTAAGCGCAGTGACGAGCGGTGAGCGCAGGGCCGGGTGACCAGAGGTGCAGAGTCAGACTCGCTGACGTGACGGTAGCTGAGCTGGCTCAGGTCACCAGCCTCAACCCACCGCGGCTGCTCGCACTGGCTTTCCCTCTGCTCTGACAAGGTCTGGCAGTAGAACCACACAGAGTAGCCTCTCCTCGCCCCGCTCCGGCACCATATTCCAGGTCAGCTGCAACTCCTGGAGTGGGAGGGCTCGCTCACCTGGATCCTGCTGTTGGGACTGGGTGAGGAGCAGCATTTCTGCGTGGCAGAGCTGGGGAGGGGATGGCCTTTGGCAAGAAAGCTGAGCAGCAGGGGCTGGCAACCAAGCTCTCCCAGAACAGCATGTCTGATCACGGCGTTAGTTGATTAGGAACAGCTCAGAGTGAACTTCTTTCTTCTCAAACGCCCGCATAGAGTTTTGCACCAGGCTGTGTTGGTTTTAAAAGCATTTCAGTTAAATTATTACAACTTCTGCCCGTGGATGAGACTTAAAGCAGCTTCCAGAGCTCATTTACAAAAGGGGTTGGAAAAGTTATTTCAAGTTAACAGCCTACATTAGAGTAGTAGTTATTTGAACAGGTGGGGACCGGGGGAAGTAGGGACATCAGCCAAATTGTGAATCATAAGCTAATCAGATTGCCACCCATGTTTGCACCAAAAGAAAAAAAAGCGGTGCACGAAAATACTGCACATTGCCAGCTACAGAACTGACTCAGCAACAACCCAAACTTTTCTTGGGCTGTGCCTGGGTGAGCAGCTACATTTCCATTTGGTGTGAGCACGGGCTTTCGCTGGAAGCCACCAGAGAGGTCGGCTCTCCTCTGACCCCACCTCCTCTGAAGGCCTGGGGCTTGTACTCTTTGCTCCCCACCACATTTCTGTTCCGCCCAAGCAGGGATGAGTCTGGGGCCTTGTGCTCTTTACATTTATTCTTTGCCGGGGTCTGTTCTGCTCTAGCAATCAGCCCTTGGGTCTGACGCTCTTCCCACAGGCAAGCTGGCAAAGCAGAGAGACCAACTTTGGGTGTCCCAGGCGTGCACCCCAGGACACCCACAGCCTCCTCTGGAGATGCCGTGGGCTCCTCTCGCCGCACAGGAGGATGTGCTGGGCTCTCTGGGAAGAAGCGGCTCACAGAGCTGTTCCCTCACCCTTCCAAAACTCGGGTGAAGGGCTGCGCTGGGCAGCAAGGGCTGCAGTGGGGCTGCGCTGCCCAAGCACTGCCGTGGGGGTTTGCCTCCTCCCAGAGCACAGGCACTGAAGAATCTCTGGGGTAAAATAAATATAGGGATTTAACCAGATTAAAAATAAAATTAAAACTACACTGTTGAAACTCTCTCGATGTCAGTGGAATTCCTCGTGTCTTACACCAGCGAGCAGAAAATCAGATCGGCTGCTGGCAGATGCTTGCCTGTTTGTGTGTGCCGTGGAGAAAAGTGCTTGTTTGGTGCTGATTGCAGACTATGGAATAAGAGCAATTTCTCATCCCACCTCCACAGAAGCTATTTAAATAGTTCTACACCCACTTTGAAAGATGCTCAGTTAGAAAGGGAGTAAATCTGGAAGTTATTACTCCTCGAAGGAAGACACACCAATAAACAGGCTCTGCTAAGACTGCTGGCACTCTCGGGAGAGCACCTGCCTCAGAGCTACGGCTCCCTCCGCCAGCCTGGCTCTGCCATGAAACAGGTTTTATCGGGCAGCCCGCAGAGAAAGCACACGCTGCGGGGAAGAGCCCTGCGGCTCGCGCCGGAGGAGCCCTTCGAGCCGACTCTGTCCCAGCGAGGCTGCGGGTCCAGCGCAGGGGGGGAGGGGACGGCCAGCAAACCCCAAGGACACGCACGGCGAAGCAATGGGCAGAGCGCTAATTTAAAAAGCCCTTATGAAATACTGGGGACAGGGTCGTGCCGCGTGCAGTCGCTACATGCCTCCCTTTCCCCTCCTTGGGGATTCCTGGCCACGAACGGATTCAAAAAGCGAGCGGGCGTTTGCCAGCTCTTTCCCAAAAACGGTGATGGAGATTTAACCCACGGTGCAGCACCTCTGCAGGGCTTCTGGAGAGAGGCTGCCTACCACCCATGCCTCCCTCCTTCCATGGCAGCTCTCCTGCCCAGCCAGCTGGTGCAAAACATGGACGCCCTTCCCCAGAGCAGCCACTGGCCAAGCCCCTTCCCAGGGGTACGGACGAAAAAGTTAAGCTCAGGTGGGGAACCGGGCTCTGTGCGCAGGGAGCCAGGGACTTTGCTGCTGGTGTCTTCCAAACAGCCTGCAACTCTGGTCACTCCCGAGAGCAGAAGTTCAGGCAGCCGGGGAGCTTTCCCAATCCCACCACATTAGACTGATTGCCCCATGTAACGCTACTGGCTTGGGGAGGAGTGGCTGGAAAGCTGCCTGGCAGAAAAGGGCCTTGGGGTGCTGGTCGACAGTCAGCTGAACATGAGCCAGCAGTGTGCCCAGGTGGCCAAGAAGACCAACAGCATCCTGGCTTGTATCAGGAATAGTGTGGCCAGCAGGAGTAGGGAGGTGATCGTGCCCCTGTACTCGGCACTGGTGAGGCCACGCCTCGAGTACTGTGTTCAGTTTTGGGCCCCTCACTACAAGAAGGACATGGAGGTGCTGGAGCGTGTCCAGAGAAGGGCAGTGAGGCTGGTGAGGGGTTTAGAGAAGAAGTCCTACGAGGAGCGGCTCAGGGAACTTAGTCTAGAGAAGAGGAGGCTGAGGGGGGACCTTATCGCTCTCTACAACTACCTGAAAGGAGGTTATAGTGAGGCAGGTGTTGGTCTCTTCTCCCAAGTAACTAGCGATAGGATGAGAGGCAATGGCCTCAAGTTGCGTCAGGGAAGGTTTAGATTGGATATTAGGAAAAATTTCCTTACTGCAAGAGTGGGCAGGCATTGGAACAGGCTGCCCAGGGAAGCGGTGGAGTCACCATCCCTGGAGGTGTTTAACAAACTTTTAGATGTGGCACTTCGGGACGTAGTTTAGTAGGCACAGTCATGTTGGGTTGATGGTTGGACTTCATGATCTTAGAGGCCTTTTCCAACCTTTACAATTCTATGATTCTATGTTTATGGATTTAAGGTGTTTCCAGATTAGGCTGCACTCAAAGAGAGAGTTTTATGAATTTACACACTAAAAATAGCTGCAGAGTGTCCAAATCCTCTAACGAATCTCACACAATGCTACTGTCAGAGCCAGCTGCTCGCATTCGTACCCTCTCCGCACAGATATCCTGCTCTGTAACGCAGTACGCCGGGGCCCCAACCCTACAGCGAGTTTCAGGCAAAGCCTTATTTGTCTCTGGCTTTCCCCCAGCAGAGGTCTACTGTGAGATTAAGATCTTAATATTTATAAGCCCCTGGTTTTACTACCTGTTTAATGTCATGGTAAATCAGGTGCCTACGTTGCTATCCCTCCATCCGACCTGAAACCCTCACCTTCTTAGCAAAGGGCAGTTATGTTTTTCCTTAAAAATAAACTAATTATAAAACCACAGTGATTTTCTCACATTTAAATAGCTCCTGTAACAACCAATTATTTCCGAGGACACGAGAAACAGCTGTTGCAATGCCAAAGCTCAAACAGCTACATCTCAGCTATCTGAATGGATAAGAGTTGATATTTTTATTCCCATGTGATATTACCAAGATATGACAAACAACCATAGTGTTAGTATTAATTTGTGAGGCAAAGATCACTTTAATCTGCTCCAAGCTGAGGAATAATTTTCACACTATTTGAAAGTCTGTTCTGTCTTTCCCTACTTTTCCCTACTTTTTTTCACCGAATCACAGAATGTTCGGGGTTGGAAGGGACCTCCCTGGGTCATCTAGTCCAACCCCCCTGCCGAAGCAGGGTCACCTACAGTAGGCTGCACAGGACCTTGTCCAGGCAGGTCTTGAATATCTCCAGAGAAGGAGACTCCACAACC
>Ga0065711_1045271_pt1 | contig 13573 bp, 7 predicted proteins | sample Hoacrofraction12_FD_59098 | JGI IMG/M metagenome (GOLD analysis project Ga0065711, IMG submission 59098) | Hoatzin crop microbial communities from Cojedes, Venezuela - Epithelial fraction 12 v2 (version 2) | ecosystem: Host-associated > Birds > Digestive system > Esophagus > Crop | place...
GGGTCACCACAATGCCGAGTTTCAGCATCCATACAGGGACAGGAACGACTCTCACACATTGATACAATGCACAGTCGATTCGATTTATTGGTCTGCTTGCGTGGTTATATACATTTTTCATATCTGCACATGCGATCACGCTTATTCGGATAGGCTACAGACATAAATCACATGCTGTTCACGCACCCCATATTCCCTTATGATTGGTAAATATGCACTAACACCAATAGCAACAGACCGACTGCATGTCCTTGAACACTTCTTGTTTTTGCTAACCCACACCATGTGCACTGTCAGAACTTTCTCAATTGCTATTCTTAGCTGTCCTTTCCCGCGGCCTGCTCAGTTATGCTGTTTCGCTTAAGCGGCCTAGTCATGCTAACTCTCAAACTACATCAACCCCAACAGAGCGGGATTCCCTTTACAATCCCTCACCCTCACTTCTCAGAGCCTCTCACACTAGAAGGAAAACCAGTTCATATTTTGTGAATGGGGGGCAGGGAGCGACGGCATTTACTAACTTGCAGGTGTTGGCCAACATGAATCTCAGGACACCACTCAGAACCTCCAAGAGACAGGAGCATCCTCAGGTACACTTTGTGCTCCCACAGTGGTTGGATCCTCTGTGGATATGCTCCTGCTCTTCAGCAGATCTGTCACCACACAGCTGGATGTTCAGGAACAGCCAGAGATCTCCAAGGGACAGAGGGATGGACGCACCACACGTCCATCACACGCTGCAATGGGAACGGATATACAGCTTCATGGTTCGTCCCCCTTCTACATCTGCACCATAGACCTAAGAATACGCTTCTCCAGGAAAGTGCGTCAAGTGCCAAGGCAGATCCCTTACATCCGAGGGTAGATTTCACTTCCAGATTGTGACTGCCTTCCACATTAACATGTCTGTGTTAAGGCAGTAAAAGCACAGGCACTTCTAAGTTCTACCCACATCCCCTCTGTACATACTAAGGAGATTGGCTGTAGTTATAACAGTGTAGTCCAAATGTAATTCAGTCAGTCCACCTGCATGTATAAATCCCTCCATACTATACATTGCTGGAGCCATGTCTGAATAGTCCTTTGGGGGCACTGAAAGAAAACAGAATGGCTTCTTTCCCCAAGACACTGAATAAACATAAAATACAAGTAAATTTAGTTGGCCTTCATTTTAATGAATAAACAGGATGGTAAGCATATTAGCAAAACAGGTCAGCAGAAACAGAGAATTAGGAAAAAAGGAAAGCTTTGAAAGCTTAAATTAAAAACAAATTAAAAACACAAGTATAGGTTTTAATTTATAGTAGTTTCTCATTTGTGGTCAAAACAGCAGTAGACATTAGGAACTATTTATCCGATTTTAACACTAATTAAGAATATGCCAACCCTTCCCATACTGCACCCCCTAGCAAACCCCAAGAAAGAAACAGCTACAAGGCAAATTTTTTATGACATTAATAACTAGTTAAGAATGTATTCATAAACATGGTCCAAAGCCCACTGAAGTCCCAAGAACTGGTCCCACCTCAAGAAGTCACTCTAAGTTCCATTCGTGGAGATTCTTTTGAGAGCACCTCAATTACTTTGACTGGATTGCCTTAATTTATGAATAGTTTCTTTGTAGGAGTGCAGACCTAGCAGTTGAAAAAACTCAGCCTAGCAGGTTTTGAAGGACAAGAGAATTTCTGCTCTGCACACTTCAGGCTACACATAGCGAAAGTTTCACCAAGAAAACAAAAAATCTGCAGTTATACCAATGCAATTCTTCAACATTTAAAATCATTTATACTATAGAATTTGACTGACCAAACTTGGAAAAATTTGGTCCTACAGCAGGGGATTAATTATAAACTTCGGTGATTAAGTATAAAGCAAAACAAAAATCAATTTTTTGCTACATGACAGCTCATTAACCAAGTGGGATAAAAAACAGTGAAAGATGACTTTTTAGTTATTAAAATTAATGAATGAAACTGACTAAAAATATAGAGATCAGATCTCCTGGGTAGGAAGGTGCAGTTTTTACAGTCATGTTTCAGTTCAGAACCAAAGCACATTTACCCTGTCAGCTAAAGGTACGCTTCCATTTTTTTCTAAGACTCTCCTGGCAAATAAAAGAAAAAAGAACAATAGCTTTCCAGAAACTATGAGGATTAAAAAAGTAATGACGTATAAAATCCATTTTAGCTGTCTTACAAGACAGTATGTACTACCGAACTTCACTTCCATAACATGTGTTTAATAGCAATTTAACAATAAAATAGAATATATTTATGTTTTATAACTGTATACTTCCAAATGTCATTGGTGGCAGTTTTTATTATTTATTTTTTAACCCAATGTATTGTTCTGAGCATCTGAATGTCTCGGAGGACTGTAGGATCTTTTAATTAAGCTCTTTATTAGATAGATAAGTATTCTTCAAATGATTAATGCTCTAAACACACATCTTTCCCCAGCCAATAAGCTGTTTGAATCCTACTTTGCTTAAATGATCTCCACCAAACACTGCAATGACTTGGCATTTTCATTAATAACAGCACTACTAATAAAAATATAACTCTATAGTGAAACATTCAGCCAGTTGATGAAGAGACAGCCAACTTCTATATGCCATAAAATTAACTGAATAGTTATCCAGCTCACGAGGGCTTTGAAACGCCATCCATCCAGGAGTACAAAGTTATTTGAGCCTCTAGAATGAAGAGTTATACAGTTATGGAGTAGTAATACACTGTTATTTTTAAAGAAGTATTCAGAGATATCTGAATATACGCATAGGTGAGGCTGCAAGCACCACTTGCAATTAATTGTACAATCTGTTATAAGACTGGTTTTGGCCAACTAGATCTTTGACAATCTGAACTGTTTCAACTGAAATATTCTACCCAGGGTGCCTACTTTAGGATGCATTCATTTTACATGGATGGTTTTAGTAGAGAGTTCCAGCCATTTCTCACATTTAATAATTCCACTACTTAACCCACGCTCAATGCAAACAAATGAGCTGGCAGTGGTTTGGCTGAGGAGTTCTAGTGTTTTTAATCCATTAGAGCAGGGAGGAGAGTGCTCCGTGCATCCCAGCAAGACTCCCTCTGGTTCCTCCATCCAGCACCTCTGCCGACAAGAGAGACTCCTCTGTCTGCAGAGCCCATCCACACCCATTCCTTTCCCCACGGTGCCAGAGCATCATCCCCACTAGCTGGTCAGATGTTGGATGGAAGAACAGCAGAGGCACCCTGAGGGGGACAGGACATGAGAAAAGCCTGAGACGCAGCCAGGATGGGGGAATAGCCAGAAACACACTGTGAGATATGTTATATCCCAGTCACTCTGGTCTGGACACTCCCCAGACGGGACAAGACACATACTTTTGGCAGGAAAGTTGCGTGTGTGGGTGCGCAGCCTGAATTCCATGAATGGGGTGGAGATTCCATGCAGACATATAGCCAACAGTGGCACCAAGCCAGCAACTGCTATTTGAGAGGCATAGACTTCGAAGTGGCCAGGCAGCTGCTCTGCTGCCTGACCATGCCTGTCACGTCTCTGAAAATCTGCATCAAATACAAAGAGCTGGGCTCCTGAAAGTCTTGGTTCATGCACGCTCAAAGACTTCCTAAGGGCTGGCAACCACATCCCCCAAGGATTGCAGGCCTGTGTCCTGGCTTCAATCTGGCCTTAGCAGGACTTCTCCGCAGTGGTCCTGCAATTGCTCTCAGCAGCTCCACAAGAACCCACCGCAGCCCTGCTGCCCTTAACACAGTCACTCTGTGACAGTGGCAGGAAAAGAGCCCTCACTGCTGACACCATGCTCAGACAGTAACAAATAAATTTCCCCACAGTTCAAGACTTACATATAAAAACCTCAGCTTGGACAAATTGAAGCAAGTCTTGACTCTAACAGGGTTGGGGCAACTTGCATCGGTTGAGAATCTACCGCATAATGTCTATCTATAAATATGTATTTGTAAATAGGGTTCTTTATTGGAGTTTTGTGTTGTTTGTTTTTTTGGTTTTGTTTTGGGGTTTTTTTTGGTGGGTTTGGGGGGGGGGGGTCAGGTTTTTTGGTTTTGAGGTTTTTTGTTCTGTTTTGTTCTTTTTTTTTTTTTTTTAAGGTGTTGGAAGTCATTAGCAGACTAGATAAAAAGGTTTAAGTTTTTATGCACATCTTTCTTATTTCACACAATCCTGCCTCCCTTCTTTAATTAGAGTAATATGCTTAAAGTAATAACATCTGAAAAGCTGCTGGCTGTCTCAAAAGAGCAACCAGGTTTTCATAAAAGAAAGGTGTCAGGAGCCAAAATGTCAGAACTGTAAGCAAAAAAGAAATTGCACTTAGGTGGGTCCCCATCACAGAACAAAGGAATCATACTTAAATATTTAATGCAATCTTCAATGTGAAGAACAATATCCTACTCATACTTACATGAGTATTAATCCTGTCATGTTTTCACTCCTTACCTTTCCAAGCACCACCCAACACTCCCTCCCAAAGCATCCAACAACACATGCACACACATCCCCTTACAGAAGAAGTTTGGGGTGTTTTGCAGGGACATGAAAGCTGTGAACCTCCAAGGCGACTTACTTCTTGAATATCTATCTACTCATCTAAACTTTTATACAAAATGAATTCTTACTTTCTTCCTCAAAGCTGTCTGGTAAAGCAACGAAACAACTACCAAGAACATGGAGCTTTATTAAAAAAAAGGGAAAAAAAGTCTTACATAAAAATGCCTTAGTTTTTGTTAGCATTCAGAAGCAAAAGGCTTCATATGCCAAGACTTTCCCAAGTAAGCAAATGAAGCTGGGTGCCTGCTAGATGGGCCTCTGCCTCTAACTCTTAGCAAAACCCAAACAAAACCACACATCCATACACTAGAGCAGGGTAGGAGGGCTGCACTCTGCCAGAAAAGAAAGGGAAGAAGAAGGGTGAACAAACAGATAAAAAGCAGAGTAAACTTTGAAATCTACTGGTGAAAGCAAACACAAATGAATACAAGCCCAGCAGGAGCTCACACATTTTCTGTTTTACTATACTACATATGATGCTTGAAGCTATCTGCCCTGTAACATGTGAATCCCAGACAAGTGGAGAGATAGGTCAGTCATGCCAGTGAAGCTCATACCATGATGTGCCTGCTGGGTGCAGAGGTGACACCTTCCAGCATGTCTAGAAGATCTGCCTAGGAGTGCTGGGGAAGGGCCAGTTCTTGTGCTTATGTTCCATAACAAAAATAAGGATTAAAGACAAGGGTCTGGAAAGAGGAAAAAAAACCAAACACACAAAAGAAAAACAAAAACCCAAACAAAACTCCAAATAAACAAAACAAAGCCAACAGAAGTACCAAAAAAGCCCCCAAAGTAATCACCTCGTTTGCCTGTTTGATGAGACAACTGAAGTCAGCTACTGATCATGGAAGTCATATACAGATAACATCTCTTAATTCTGGCAACTTAAATGTAAAATAATCAGTTTTATTAGTAAAAATCATAGAAAGCTTAGGGTTGGAAGGGACCTTTAGAGGTCATCTAGCCCAACCCCCCGGCAGTAAGCAGGGACATCTTCAGCTAGGTCAGGTTGCTCAGAGCCCCATCCAACCTGACCTTGAATGTCTTTAAGGATGGGGCCTCCACTACCTCTCTGGGCAATCTGTTCCAGTGTTTCACCACCCTCATGGTAAAAAAATTTCTTCCTTATATCTAGTCTAAATCTACCCTCCGTTAATTTAAAACCATTATTCCATTAGTAAGCAGTTTTCTAGGGGCATAGCAGCAGTAACAGTTTTTCCTCAAATACAATAATTTAATGCGAAACCTACAAGAGGGCTTGCATGGCCAATAACAGATAACAAGAGGGCTACAAAACTTGTTTGCACCAGGAGATTTTTGAATGATCCCACACCAAGTCTTTCTTTCATGTAGAATGAGAAACTGTCTTAAACTAATTTGTCAGTAGAGTAGCTATAGAATGGATCGATATAAAACAGTAACACATCTCCAAGACCAGATGGTGTTCACCCAAGAGATTTGAAAGAGTTCTTATATGAAATTGACAAAGTATCATCAAGACTATCATGCAATCTATCATTTAAATTATCTTCAGTGCTGGAAATTGCAGTAAAGAATAGGATCATTAGATAAATGAATATCTGTGATATACAGGAGAAGGGCCAATATTGCTTTAGTAGGAGAACTGATAACAGACAAAAAAATTAAAAACTCTGAAACAATTAGCTAGCATGCAAATAAAAGATGATCCCACAGGTTTACAAAATGCCTTTAATCATGAAGCAGGACAGCAGTCACAAAATCAGCAATGTTCCATATCAAAAGCTCTGAAAAACATCACTATCTTGAAATAGAAGGAAAGTTCAATTCACAGATTAATATGTGCTTAATGACAGGAGGATTATAAATGAAAAGCACGTTCGGTAACCCTGAGCAATTCTCAAAGAAATAAAACTATGAAGAGCTACAGAAAAATCTCACAATACTGAGCAACCGGACAGTAAAATGGCAAGTGAAATTCAAATGCCGAAGTAAGGCACCTAATCAAGACTAGCTTTGGCCATCAATAGGCAATAATAGACTAAATTTGTCATTACCATTTAGGAACCATAGTGTACATCCAACAAACACTCCAGCTAAGAAAAAAAAAGACAAAAACACAGCATCAAAATTCACACAATCAAAGCCACTACAGATGTTGCTCAGTTTGATGGCTGTCCAAAGAACAACACAGAATATTAGGCAGAATTGCAACAAAGAGAAAACTTCAGCGTGCAATTATATACACTTCACATGCTCCCAGCCTGAACACTGCATGGAGTTCTGGTGCCTTTATCTATCATCACAAAAGCCTCAGAATAGACATCGAGGGAGAGTACACAAATTAATGGAAAAGAATTTTGTATTAGAAGCATTACACAGAACTGTTCAGTCAGAGCGTGGGAGAGAAGACAAGAAAAGTGACACAAAATTCTGTAAAATCATGAATTATCTAGAATAGTAAACAGAAAATAATAGTCTCTAATTCTTATGAGACATGAAGTGTCAAATAAAATTAAATTATCAAACAGAAGTTTGAAAAAAAACAAAAATATACTTTTCCAGACCAAATAAACACAGTGACACATGATGTAGCATATGTTAAAAGCCTAAAATATGTCCAAAAAACTTTTTAGGCAAGCTCACTGATTAACATCCAGCATCCAATAGAGTTCAGACTTGACCTTGGTTCAGGAAGTCTGTAAATTGAGGAAAAGCTGGAAGGGCACACAATAAAAGCATGCTTTGCACTGCTATGGTCACTTATCCCTTCCTTACACAGCCTCGACTGAACACTGTCACACGCAGAGTGAGTATTATAGCAACACATCCTAGGTATCGCACTGCTCAGTCGCTCTTTAATATTGGTAGGGACAGGATACTTATTAAATGTAGAAACAATATCAAGTTGAGAGAGGCTAGCCAGTGCTTTGAAACACAGAAGATACGCAAGATGCGAAGGAATCCTGCTCTCTCCAGTGCCCAGGCTTATATATCTGTGCATTTCAACAAAGATGTGAACCATCCAAAGCAAGCTCAGTGAATGACAATGAGGATGTTCAGAGGTCTAGAAAAGAGGGCTCATGAGAAAACACTGAATAAAACAGGATACTTAAAAAGAGAAAAGTGAACAGACGTGGTCCATGAACACACGCAAGCGTCAGCAACTTTTTCTAGGAGTAAGGATAAAACCTGAATAAGTGTTCTAAGCAAACACCAGAAATGCTGTCATCCCTGATCTGTTCCAAAAAAAATCTCCTAACATTGGTGGGGAGTGACTTAAGCTGATCATATGTGGGGACACGGTGATCCCACAGACATACCTATTTCTTTGTATTTAATTCAGTGATAGCTAATGTACTACACTTTAAAGAAGCATAGTTCTCAACATCTGGTGTCCAATACCAAAAGAGCTAAAGCAAGATACAGACTGTACAGCCTCAGACAAAAGTACACATAAATGATTGAGGGAGAGGGGCAGGAGTCATTTCTTTAATATCTATCAGTTTTTCCCCTCAGTCTACATTTACCATGGCTGTCAAGTTATCTTAACATTGTTCTTTAGAAGCAGCAATGTAGAAGGTAATTCAAATTCCTGTAATCTTCCTTTAACTATTTTGTAATACCAGGCAATACACCAAATGAAAACTTCAGAATCAATCCATAAATAAGAATGATTATGTTCTTTATATCTGAGATTTAGATTAACAGGTAAACAAAAATTCTGTAAGGGAAAAAGAATAAGTGAATTTTTCAATTATATATGCTGCAAATAGAAAAATTGTACAAAACATTTCTCTGTCTTATTTTAAAATTTGAGACAACTTCCATCCCCTGACCAGAGATATCAATCCATGACAGTGCTTTGAATAATTGAACAATTAGCCTTAATAATAAATGATATATTGATATAGATCTCTAGATTGGAATTGTTCACTTAAGGTCTATGACAATTAATGATAGCTGAACTTTGACCATTTTAGAATAATGAAATTTTAATACTATTTCCTATTAAAGCTACCCAACTGAAACCTTTTCAAAAAATAGACTTAAGAGGCTTGTCATTCTTTCAAGTTGCAAAACATTGAGTTTTGCAGAAGGAGTGTGCAATATTTCATGTAAAACTAGTCCATTACTTAGCTCTTCTCCCTTGGAAAGCCCTGGAGGGCACAGAAAGAGCATAATTCAGTCACATACACGTAAGGGGAGAAATGGGGAAGGAAGGAAAAAATACTGCAACTATTTCTTTACTTAGTAAGTGCAATCCACCGTTCTACACCAAGATACAATTGGAATCAATGGCAATTTTTTCTTTGTTGTTAAATTTGGAGAAAAATTCCTGAAATTTAAAAAAAACACTCCCACAAATAACCTGACTTCTTGGTAAATTTCATTTTGACAGAAATAGTGTGGCCCACAGGACAAGGAAAGAGATCATCCTCCCATACTCGGCACTGGTGCGGCTACACCTTGAATTCTGTGGTCAGTTTTGGGCCCCTCACTACAAGAAGGACATTGAGGTGCTGGAGCACATCCAAAGCAGGGCAATGAAGCCGGGGTGAAGGCTCTGGAGAACAGGTTCTATGAGGAGTGGCTGAGGGAACTGGTCTTGTTTAGCCTCGGGAAAAGGAGGCTGAGTGGAGACCTTACCACTCTCTACAACTAATAGAAAAGAGGTTGTAGCCAGGTGGGTGTCAGTCTCTTCTCCCAAGCAACAAGCGATAGAACAAGAAGAAACGGCCTCAAGTTGCATGAGGGGAGGTTTAGATTAGATATGAGGAAAAAGTTCTTCACTGAAAGCGTTGTCAAGCACTTGAACAGGCTGCCCAGGGAAGTCGTGGAATCACCATCCCTGAAGGTGTTTAAAAGACGTGTAGGCATGGTGCTTAGGGACATGGTTTAGTGGTGGTCTTTGCAGTGTTAGGTTAATGGTTGGACTTGATGATCTGAAGGGTCTTTTCCAACTTAAATGACTATCATTCTGAAGAACTTTCTGTCAATCATTCTGGTTCACAGAACATGGCAGAAGACAAAGAAATTAACTACATTCACTAAACATGTTACTTGCTTACTGAAATCATGGGTTCCACAATTCTGTTCCAATAAATCTATGACTGTAGTCTCATACCTCCAACACACTGAAAACATGTATTAATACACCAAGAAAACATGTTCTATGGAGACTAATTGTTTAATAATCTTGTTGTATATGTTCTTCATGAATCAGAATGTTCACACCCTCTTACCCTTTCAAGGATATTGCTCATGGTCGGGTGATTAAACACTGAGACACAGCCAGAGCAACGGATACTCATAAAAGCTGTGCTTGCCCTAGAACCATAAATACCATTCTATAATATGACAGGGAAAACATGAATCTAACTATAATAGTATTTAAATTGTGCACTTCCATACCACAGGAGAATTAAAGTTAAGAACTGTTGCAGACGATGTATAACTGTCCAAAATAGGTGAGTAATCATGAAGAACTGTTCACTGACTCTCCCGTTGGACTGCTTCCACTGGACACAATGAATTAGTTTCTTAGACCTGAGCAAGACCGCGGACTTGAAGCGTCATCAGTGTCTTTGCCAGTAAAGGCAGAGATATGACTCTAGTTTCAAAAGATATTTCAACACTGGTCAGAGGCCATAGTATATTTTAAAATAATATCCTTAACAGAAGCAGCTAGTTTGGGAATAATCCAACAGCACTGCAGACAGCATTTAGCTTTCCTGCACTGACGAAGATCAGAGAATCAAATTCTTGCAGTGGGGTGAGAGAGCGAGGAAGAAAGGGAGGTATCGTCATATCTTTTAATACACACAGCTGAAGCACACATGGAGGGCTTGATAGTTTCCTTCAAGTTCTGAGATCAACCATTTCTCTATAAAAAAGTTTCAATACCAAACTATACATCAGAATAATATTTTCCCCCACCTTTTCATGAAGTTTTAAAAGACATTTATACTAAGCATTGTCACTGGTTGTGCATAGATGTTCAGTTTTATCTCCTTCATGGAAACATTAGCACAGGAGCCACTGAGTATTTCACTTCATTTCAGCTACAGGTGTTAAAATATTCTATTAGATAAGCAGTTCAAGAGTCCCAGCAACGCTACATCTATTGCTATCTCAGAAGGAAATTACTGTTTAATATTTTCAGTACAGTAATAGACAGGGGTTTCAATCTGATCAAGATTTTGTGGAGTTAATGAGGGACTGGGCTTACAGTACTTAAAGTACAAGTTCAGACAAGATTCAATAAACACATTGTAACACGATAAGTAAAATGGGTGGCAAAATAGCGGCATTAATAGTGGCACCAATGAACAGTATTATTTACAAAAAACCCATTACCAGACAGAAAACCAGAAGCAATGCACAATTAGGTAAAGAATTCCCTTTCTGTGGTAGAAATAGGGTTATGGCTTTGAAGAGATCAGTGTTATTTCTACATTAGTAGTAGAAACAGTACTTGCAGAGAGCCTAGAAAATCCAATAAGGATCAAGGTTTTGCCTCTGGGTGCAGTACAGACAAGAGCAGTAACAAGGCAAGAAGCGAAGGAGAAGGCAGCACGAACAAGCTCTTCTCCCCCTGCTCTGCCCATTCTGGCAGGCTTGCAGCACCTCGTTTGTAGGGCATTCACATGGGTGAGAGCACAACTCGACAGCAGCTCCCAGGACTAACAGCCGGGGTGTCTGCAGACATGGTTGGAGGTAAGAGCAATGCATGGATGCGCCAGAAAGTCTTCAGAAGTCATCTGAGCCTTTTCACACTTCTGCTCTGGTTTATATGTGAGCAGAGGCACTGCAGAACACAAGATGGGCAGGGGTCATTACGGGAGCAGGGCTGTGGAGCTACAGTGGTGTGGCTGGTCCAAAGCTTCTGTCCTCTCAGCTACAGGCGAAACCCTCTCAGAGCCAGGACATCCATGGACCCAGCATTTTAGAAGTAGATATGTTAAAAATAAAAAGAAGTTTAAAAATATAGTTTTTCATCACAGTATTTCTTAGTAAGAGTGGTAACAGGACAATGCACCTCTGACTTTTTCCTGATAAGCTCAAGTAACATGGCAGTAGAAAGAGGGACCCACAGGTGCAAATTTGCAGCTTCATCAAGGATTATGATTTCCTGTGACTGCATAAAAGTTGCCCTACTTAGGGGTCTGCTACCATCAGCCCTTCCCCTCGAGAAGTATATATTCGTTTAAGTACACAAAGAGAAAGAAAGAATAAGAGCAGCACACACACACAGTTTTGCACAACACACTAGTGAGTCAGACTTATGCATGGAAAGATGAACTCGACTGCGATATGCACAAGCATAATGAAAATGGTCTCAAAACAGCTGTGCAGGCTTGAAACCCAGTTATTATCTACCTGAGCACACAATAAAGCCGTGCCATGTTCTCAAGACTGCAAGCCCAAATTAGCCAAGTATTTAACACTGAGCTTTTTCTCTGAAACACCGAGACAAGAGGACTAGATATACTGCAAGCCACAGGTTTTAAAAGCACTTCTCTTTTACAATTGTAAACATTGTCAATGTAATTTTACTACCATATAGGAACACATTTGCATAAAGCTGTTTAAAGGCAAAAAGATTTCTAAGTTGCCAAAGCACAACCCTGTAAGGTGGTGATCTTAGCAGATAGCTTTCACAAGAGATTTTTGATATGGATGGAGTGTATTAAACGCAGATTTTGTAGGCACGCTGTGATTATCTCTTCCAATGATCACAAATCAAGCCCTCTATCTCCACAAGGAGAGGCATGTTTTACTAGTTTAGACCCCAAAGTGGAACCAAGTTCTATCTTCTAGATGAGATGTCCTCCTGCTATGGTGTCCTGAGTCAGAGCACCCATCCTTGTTCCTGCCAGCAGAGGTTTAGGGCTGTGTCAGGAAGCAGCACAGCCCAGTATGGAATTTGTAGTGTAAAACAGCTGGTGTTGAGGACATGACATCCACAGCATGCATACAGTGTGTGGAAAGTGACTATTTCTAAATAACCCCCGTGTGATATTTCTGTTTCTAAATAACCCCATGGATACACAGTGGTGGTTGGAACCCTGCATCTGGTTTAGTTTCATCCTGGAGGGAGTGGTCCAACACTGCTCTATGAATGAAAAGAAAAATACTGATTTCAAAACTGTATCCACAATCCAAGCTCAAACACTAACAGAGACAAATGCTAAATATGGATTTTCCCATATTTAGGCTATTAATACAGTGCCCACGATCAAAAGGTCTATCTTCTGCTCTTTACAACTATTTTACTTGTAGATCTGTGAAGCATTAGGTTTTAATGAGGAAACAGAAGAACACATCTTCTGTTCAATCCCGTAGATGTTCAGAACACATCTACATTCCAAATCCAGGCCAGGACCATGAAACAAATGTCCTGGTTCATACAAGTTTACAATCTTTTCCAAATACACCAGTGTTGATGGCTTAATTTCTTCCCAAGTCTAAGGAGAAGGGTGCATGTGTGTTTAGGAATAGGGTGACAGCATGCATACCAGAACCACAAGAAGCAATACCATTTCCCGAGTCTGCAGTACACGTCACCTCCATCTTGAGTCACCCTGTATTTAAGTTCGTTCTAATTTGCATGTGTTGATCTCTGAATGGTACAATCTATATGCCACCTGCTCTGTGACTACACATGCACAAAAAGACATGGGGACAGATCCCCAAGCATGAATCATCTTTTCACACCGAGATAGCAAAAAGAGTCTATTATCCTGCCAAACTTCACCAGCCAAACCCCACTTGCCAGAGATCTCCTGCTAGCACACATCTGCCCATGCCAAGTCTCGGTCTCAGATTTTTGTGCCCTGCATTGGGAGCAACGTGTTCGGAGTGAACAAAGAACATATTGGTTCTCCCCTCTATGACAGAAATTTATTACTGAAAGACCCTACTCCAGTGACCTAGAGCTATTTGATGAGTTAAAACTGCAACAAATTCCCACTGTTTACAACCTGCCTCTTGTCAGAAAAAAAAAAAAAAAAAAAAA
>Ga0065711_1045289_pt1 | contig 13573 bp, 7 predicted proteins | sample Hoacrofraction12_FD_59098 | JGI IMG/M metagenome (GOLD analysis project Ga0065711, IMG submission 59098) | Hoatzin crop microbial communities from Cojedes, Venezuela - Epithelial fraction 12 v2 (version 2) | ecosystem: Host-associated > Birds > Digestive system > Esophagus > Crop | place...
CCCCCCCCCATACTGCAGAGAGTAATAGAGTGCTCTTAAAAAGAGTCACATTTATTGGATTTTGTTACAATAGATGGTACTTGCAAAATATTCTGTTGTATTTTAAGACCTGCAGAGCCTCTGGGACTGCTGCCAGTTTCCAGAAAAATCAGGTGCTTGCTATGGAATAGCAGAAAGAATTTTCTGATCCGTGAAAAGGACACATCCATGTAGCATGACACACTTCTTTAAAAAAACTGAAGGCATGTGAACAGTAGTGCTTTTTAGGAATAGAAACATTTGCTGGAGTTAGCTAACCAAAATAACTAACCATTGTCACGTCGTCTTTTGATTTTTTTTTTTTCTTCATTTTTAGTATGAAAACTGCCTCAGAAAGTTCTATAAGCATCAAAATACTGAGGTATTGTTATATTTGGCCCGGGCACTCTTCAAATGTGGCAAATTACAGGAATGCAAACAAACTTTGTTAAAGGTATGAATGTAAAACATCATATATCACAATAAAATTACTGTAAGTTGATGCATGTTTGTCTCTAAATTTGGTAGTCTGGTATTGAAATAATGGTGTTTATTCTCTGTATGTCACTTCAGTATACCTCTGTATCACATTGTAGCATATCTTAAAAACATTATTTTTATTTACAGGCCAGGCATGTAGCGCCAAGTGATACAGTCCTTATGTTTAACGTGGCTTTAGTGCTTCAGAGACTAGCTACCTCTGTCCTGAAAGATGAAAAAAGCAATCTAAAGGAGGTGCTTAATGCTGTGAAAGAACTGGAGCTAGCCCACAGGTAAAGCTGATTTATTCCTAGTCATTATAATCTATTTTGTTGTTCCCTTACAGTAAACGGTCACAAATCTGGTTAGAAGAGCGAACAATCATCTCCTATGAAACACTGTATGTAACTCTAGAGTTTCTAGTAGGTAAACAAAGATTGGGCCTGACAAAACTATGGATTCAGACTTTGCTCCAGAGCCAGTTTTGTTTGGCCAGGTGACCAGTATGTATTTCGCAAGGGATGTTGTATTACAGTGACCAAGATACACTTCTTCCTGGAAGAGCATAGTTGAAAAAAATGTTGAAATTATTCTATGAATGTAATACTTTTTTTTGACTGTTTCCTTCAAAACAACCTATAAAGCTCAAAACCAAATCTATTTATATTATAAAAGCCTAGTTAATGACCAGTAGTCCTTGAAAACTAATTTCACCCTCCTGTTGACAAGTAAAGTCTAAGCTCTCTTGTGGCTTAAGAACAGAAGCAGTTTAAGTGCATTTCAGATCTTTTAGGTGTCTTAATCTGGACAGAAAACAGTGTGATTAATCTGATCCAGTTGTCACTTCATATGCACAAGAATTTGAGTTCAGCCTAGCACAAAAACACTTCATTTAAAATGTCTTTGGAATATGGGAAGAAATGGTGGTAATCTTGAAAGTTAGAAAATTGTTTTCCTTTAAATGAATTGGAGAAAATGTTTTCAAAACACTGATCATCATAGCTTACCCATCTACCTGAAGGTATGTTGTATTCAAAAGGGCCTATCAGCTAGGTTCAAGGTGGCTGTTCTGGAAGGATGTTTTAAAAAGTAAGTTTTCATTCCTTTTCTTATGCTGGTTTCAAGCACTTGAGCTGTGATGGATAAGGAGCTGTGATGGATGGGGTCAGCAGTGTACTTACTACTAAAAGCCAGTAAATGATATCTTCTAATTATCTGTAGAATTTTTCTGGGCTTTTGTTCTGCTATAGAGTGGTTTCAGAATGTTTTAAATGTGGAGAACTCTGTACTTTTATGCTGTTGTATTAAAAGGGGCTGCACACAGAAAATTGGTGAGGTTTCCTCATCAGTTTAGTTTTATAGGATTGTAATTCAGGAGTAAATGCTTTGTTTTAAGGCAAAATTACAATAAATACGTAAGTAGTACCAGTTTTGCTTAATTTTGTTTATTGTTTTTTTTGTCCAGGTACTTCAGTTACTTGAGTAAAGTAGGTGATAAGATGAGATTTGACTTGGCACTTGCTGCTACAGAAGCCAGGTAAAAAGCAAACAAACAAAAAAACCCCTCCAAAACACAAAACACAAAACCACAAACAAATCCTTCATTCAGAGATCAAATGTAATGTTTTTGTCTTGTTTTTTCATAATAAAACTGGATTCTAAGATTTCAACTGACAAGTTCTTAGAACGCTAGAAATACAAGTGCAGGGTTACTCCCTACTACTATTTCATTATTTTCCTCTCTCTGCTTTCTGATGTTTTTGTGTCATCTAAAACATTCAACACTTGGTGTCTGCCATTAGATGGAGCCTGCGAAACTTTGGCTGTTTTAGTGGCAAATTTGCTACCAATGAGAGTGCAGTTAAACATCTCTAGCTCTCGCTGTTTTGACTTGAAACATGATAATGTAACAGGTTTGCTTTCATGTAGATTTTTTGAGGTGCTTCATGGGTGAATAGCATGGGTCAGTTATTGAAACACGAAAAAAATTTGTTGCAAAGTCTAGTCTGCTTCAACTTTTGCTCAGGGTAATGAGTTTGTATGCAACCCTATTCAAATCATTTTCCTTGTAAGCTTATTTCTTAGTTTTTCACTTAGTAGGCCCTATGTTTCATTTATTGGACATTCTTCTAAGATTTTCATAGCCTCATACAAATAACATCTGTTGGCCATCATCCACTGTACATATTAAATAGGTATCATTAAAGCACTTTGTACAGACAGGAATATTTTGATCTTAAAAGAAACATCATTGTACTATGAGCTAAGAGGGTATTGAAAGCACCTTGCTTTGATGTTTCATGAGACTTGAACACTTAGTGCAACCTTAACTCTTACACAGTTGGGTTTTTTACCTACCTTTCTGAGTGGGTTTGCTAGTATGTAGTGATTAAATACAAGTTCTTATTAACCATATTTCTGAAGCTGTCCATATTACTTGAGATCATTCCTTTTATGTTCATGTGTGTTTTTGCTTATATAAATTGGCTAAATTTTAAGTGTGAAGCAGTGTGTTCTGAAATTGTATATTGCAATTTAAAGATAAATTAGCTTACGGGAAAGTGCTTTAGTTTACGCAAAAATCTGTGCTACACTTCTGTTATGCTATTTTGGGTAGCTTTTTTTTCTTTTTGAGGCAATATGAACGTACTGTTGTGATTCATGCTCTTTATAAAATGGTTTCTTGTTGTAGTATTTGTCTGCCACCTTCCTTTGTTTGAAAACATTGCTTGTTACAGGCAGTGCTCTGACTTACTGAGTCAAGCCCAGTATCATGTGGCTCGGGCACGCAAGCAGGATGAGGAAGAGAGGGAGCTACGTGCGAAGCAAGAGCAGGAAAAGGAGCTGCTTCGCCAAAAACTACTTAAAGAACAGGTTTTATTCTGTTACATTCTGTATGCTATATCTTTTTGAAAAGTATACTTTATTATTAAACAGTATATCAACAATATATATGCTCTGTGGTAGTACCTGGCGTTACTGATAAAATGTCTAGTAGCTATTTTTTGTAGTACAGTAAATGCTAGCAGAAAATGTTATAGTGAACAGGTGATACTCACTCTTTCTTCCCCTTAGCCTCAGAAATAGATTTTAGTTTTTATAGTGAAATAAAATTGGTGCCCTAGAAGGTCTGCAATCCAATTTCTGTACTGACAGGCTGGATGAGGAAGTACTTGGTGCAACAGTTCTTCTGGACTTTTGCCTACTTCAGCATAGGCTTGTAGAAGAATTTTTTTTTTTTCCAATTGGACCTTCTGCTGTGATATAGACTGTCTAAAGTCAATTTTCCAGTTTCTTGTCAGCAAATAATTTATGCGCTTGCAGTTGTAACACTGCAATGCTGCAGACACAATAGTAATGCTTAGTTTTCTCTCTGTTTCAGGAAGAGAAGCGCCTAAGAGAAAAAGAAGAACAGAAGAAACTTCTGGAACAAAGAGCTCAATATGTGGAGAAAACCAAGAATATTCTGATGTTCACTGGTGAAGTAGAAGGATCAAAGGAGAAAAAACGTGGTGGTGGTGGAGGCAGGGTAAAAACAAAAACTTCTTTTTTTTTTTAATCTCCTTCATTTTCCGCTTTTGATATGTATATGGTCTCTTGCAGTAGCACAGGTTTTAATTTCAAACTCCTAGGCTCCATGGAGTGAAATTGCACAGGTTTAATACCCAAATGCAAAAATTGAAAGCTAGTACTGAGAAGTTCCAAGCACATTGGCATTGTCAAAATCTGTTCTACTAAATTGTTAAAATAGCAGAAGTTCATTATTCTATTAAGTGCAAATGTGGAATCAGTCTCTTAATGATATCAATCTACAGATTATGGGAAAGCTGGCACAAAGGTCTGTGTTTTCATATCTTCGAAAATATATTCAGTTAAAATTTCTTTTTTGAATTGTTTTCTGGTAGCTTTTTAACTGGAAGGTGAATAATAGGCTATATTGTGGGGCTCTTATTTATTATAGCGTTCCAAAAAAGGAGCGGGGGAATTTGATGAGTTCGTCAATGATGACAGTGATGAAGATTTGCCCGTGTCTAGAAAGAAAAAGAAGAGGAAGGGCAGTGGTAGCGAACAAGATGGGGAAGAAGAGGAGGGTGAGAGAAAGAAGAAGAAGAGGAGGAGGTAACTGATACTTCAGTGTTAGAGTTCCCTGAGAAATAGTATGTTTTTTAAGTATATTCTCATGCAGTCTTTCTTAATGATTTAAAAAATGCACTGTTGTCATGAGGTCACATGATTAATTTTTATTTACACATGCACGTTATAGGATTTAAGCAGCCACTCTGCAAAAGAAGCATGAGTAACACTTGGTAAACTGGACATTTCTGGAGACTTTTATTTTTGCATGTGTTACATTTTTTTGTGATATTATGCTTTACGTCATATAAAATATGTTTCTGTTTAAGACCCCAGAAGGCAGATGAGGGGAGTGACGATGAAGAACATGAAAATGGTCCAAGACCTAAAAAACGACGTCCACCCAAAGCAGAGAAAAAGAAGGCTGTAAGTTAAACCCTGAATAACTGCATCACTTTCCTAAGTATGCATCTCCCTAGTCAAGAGAGATTTATTAATGTTGAAAATTACAACGAAACTACTTCTAGAAAACTGCCTTCGAGCTTATTTTTATCCTTCTGCCCTGTTGCTGTTGCTGCTTCAAGGGTGAAAAGGATATGTCTGAAGCTGTCTAGAATTAAGTGATAGTAAATGGAAAGTTCTGATGACTTTAGAAGAACTGTTAAAAGCACATGTGGTTTTCTGAATATGTTTCTATGTTTGGATGCTGTGCTTTAACCAGCCACATGAACAAGCAGTCCTTTGTTTTTCCCTTATACAGCCCAAACCAGAACGTCTGCCTCCTTCAATGAAAGGAAAGATCAAATCAAAAGCTATCATTTCATCAAGTGATGATTCTTCTGATGAGGATAAACTCAAAATTGCTGATGATGGGTAGGAACCTTAATTAACTTTGTATGTACTAAAGTTTCAATGCACGCTTTCAAGAGAAACTGCAGTGTTAACAATAATGAGATAATGTGAAGATAATGAGAAACCTTTCATTGTACTCACAACATCACTTTCCACTGCAAATTAATTCCACTCATTCTTCTCATTCTGATTACACTAGCATTACTCAAATACTGGTGTCTAACTTTATTTTGAAGCTAAGGATAGCATCTTTTAATTCTGGATTTTTTTTCTTTTCCCTACAGACATGCTAGGAATAGCAACAGTGATTCAGATGATGGGGAGCGGCAGCATAGCAAACGCATTGTTTCTGATAGTGATTCTGATAACAGAAACAAATCTGGTAGCGAGGCAGGGAGTCCAAGGAGGTCCAGCGTCCACCCATCTGAGGAAGATTCTGACAGTGACAGATCGGCTAGAAAAAGGAGGCGGTCAGATTCGGAGCAGTCTGACAATGAGTCTGTACAGTCAGGGAGAAGTCATTCCGGTGGTTCAGAAAACGAATCTCACCCAGCTTCTCACAGTGCTGACTCGGACAGAGATTCTGAGAGAGGATCTGACAATGAGGGTTCTGGCAGAGGATCTGGTAATGAATCTGAACCAGAAGCATCCAACGATGAGAGGTCTGAAGGTGGTTCAGATGACAGTGATTAAATCTAAATTACAGACCATCTTTTTAAAATGTTCATGTAAATATATTTCAGTATAGGGAAAATTCAATTTTTATATTTGAAAACTGTGATTTAAAAAAAAACTTAATGTTTTAGTAAACTGTTGTGAGACCTTCCTGTGATTCTTTCTATTAGCAACTAATGGATGTTTCTGTAAGTTGGCTTATGGTGTATTCTTAAATTGAATCTGCTGTAGATGAAGAACAGAATCCCTGTACTATAATCACCACATCAAGGATGGAATGCATGTAAAAACTATAGAACATAAAATCTCTGTTTAGGTGGTTCCAGCGTGGCTAAAATTGTGTGTTCTGCGCTTATACGTGCATAGATGGATCTTATAATTCTACCAAATGGAAAAATGAGCTGTGGATATTTATCTTTTTCCTCATTGTTAATAAAGTTCAGTAGGGAGGATTTTCTTACTTTCTATTAAAGAATACATTTGCCATGGTGCAACTCCTCATGTTTCCCAGAGTTTGTTCTTTTGCTTCTGTTTTTCTATTAAATCAGGTTGAAAAGATGCAGATATTAAAGAAATTTTATAAAGTAACGCTGCAGATGTGGATGAAATATTTAAATTGGCAGGTAAGAAGAAATGTAGAGAACTCCATGGTACTTAAGAAAAGCTGCCAATGTCACAATAAACTGTTCCTGCTTATATGCTTGGAGTGATTTATTTTGCCCCCTTAAAAGGTATAAGCAGAATACCTGAAAATGTCAAATCTGACAAAGGAATATGTTTTGAGGAAGTAGTCTTTATTTTAGCTTAAGTGCATCTCTTCTGTAATGAAGTACTTTCATATAATGTGTTCAGGAACAACAATGAAAAATTGCTGTGTTGTAGACGAAAGTGAATGTGATTTCTCCCTGCAGTTCTGAAAGACACTGTATTTTGCACCAGTCAAAAAGATTTCCCTGCCCCCCTAATGTTTTTCCTTGGTCGTCAAGTCCTACATTAAGCATTCGCTAAGAGAAGATTATGTAGATCTGAGTAGTGTATTACTACTGGTTTTAATAGAGCATACAGCCTAAGCTATGTGGCTTGGTTTTTAGGTCTGGATTGTCACAACTGATCGTTCACTTCAAGTACTAACTGAAATCTAAGTTTCCCATGCTGCTATTTCTGATTTGCTGTGAGCATTAGCTGTTCTCATTGTGTATGGTTTTTTCATGTGTTTATGGGCTGTTGGTAACCATAACAGACCAAAGCAGGATGTAGAACCGTTGAGACGTCTCTTTTCGTGGCTCAGTTTCGTATCAAATTTCTGTATTTGATCTTACCTAAAACTTGCATGCTTGGTAACAGTCAGAATAGAAAAATCGCTATCATGCTTGCTGGATTACAGCAAAACTTAACTCAGTCGTCTTGTTGATATAGTCACTTAGGTGGAAGATGTGCCACAGTCCAAGAATGGAAGCTAGATAGCTTTGAAAACATGCGCTTGAGGAAAATTGGTGGCCCTCGTAGGCAGTGATTCTCCTATCAAGAGAGTCATGACCGAGGTGCTCACCTCTTTCAAAGTCACAAGGAAGCAGTGGATAGATGAGGTATGTGTGCTTGATGTCACACTGCTTCACTTATGAAGCTATGAAGAAGTGTGAGGAAATTAATGCAACTAAGGAGAACTAGTACATGCAAGGTGAAACAAATGGAGCACTGGCAGCAATGGAAAGTGTGAGAGTAACCAGCTTTTAACAACAGGAAGAAAAATGTACAGCACTTACTGTGGGACCTTAGAAACTTTTTTCTGCCTCAAATATATCTCCGCTATCACAGCCTTCTCTATTGTTATTAACTATATCTTTCTTATGAAAGGTCTACAGGTCTTCGTTTGGTGCTGTATGTAGCAAAATACATTTTCTGTACATAGAAGTTAGCTCTTTAGATAGTGTTGAATGGGTCTTCAGATCTAACATCCAGTTGGAATCAAATATTTTCTGTAAGTGTGAAATAAAAGGGGTTTCTGTATATCTATTGTCTGAGGAGTAAATGCATTTTTTTAGTTTGCACAGTCAGAAAGGATGCTTGTAAGACGAGTTTATGACTTTGAAGGGCTTGAAATGTATGATACACAAGAGACCAATCAGCAGGGAAAGAAAGGGGGTAGGAGATGTGTTTGCTTCAATTCCCCTGCTTTTACTAAGCAAAAGGGGGGGGGGGGAAAGTCAACTTTTCTTTTTTCTTCTCTTTGATTAGGAGTGTTAATGGGAGGATTAAGGTTATATAAAAAGTCATGTGTTGCTGTAATTGGAGAGAAAGCTGTGTTTTAGCTTAACTCATATTTTCTAAGGCTTTGTTTTTTGAAAGTGCAGTGGTGGAATAATGTTGCTGTCATTCTCTTGGCAGCATTCCTTGCTTTCTGAAGTAGGTGGTTGGCTTGCAGCTATTAAATTCCTTTATTTATAACAGCAATCTATTCCAGAATAAAATACAGAGAGTTAGAAGTGTAATACTGCATTGCTATAGAAGTGTTTTATTCCTAGTTTCTGTTATGCATCCACTAACAAGTTGCGTGACTGTATGAAAAGTGTTTCTTATTGAGCTCTGTTGCAGTTTAGCATTTTGCTCTCCTCACATGTGAGCACATCTCTAGAATACAGTAGAAAAGGGTTCTGTAGAATTTGCTGTTAGCAAGCAGTTGATTTAAAAAAAAAAAAAAAAAGAATCCTGACATATACACTAGGCCCTTCACAGAACAAACACTTAGAATGTAACTTAAAAAAAATTAAAGTGGCTGAGTTGTTGTGTGGTCTGAGGTATTTGTTTTTTCGTTTTGATCCACCTGCTCAAGTTTTTCAGCAACTTTTCCAGGTCGGTACTTGGTGGGAAGGATTAGCTGTCACTGCTGAGTAACAAGGCATCTGTGCATAAATGGATTAATTTTCTTTCTAAATGTCCACGTCTGCTAATTTAACTGTGAAAACAACAGTAGTCTTTCCACGTAGAGGGGAGGTGCAGGAATATATTTGGGAATGTACTGACATAGTAGGAGCACAGCTAGAATGATATCAGTTCTTTTTATAAGGAGGGGCCTCTTTCTGCTAAGAAGTTGCTTTCCACTCTAAATATTTCACTGTTTAGTGTTTATTGTAGCAAAGCCTTTTCCTAGGGAGCTGATTAATACTATTGACATCTTATATTAAAACTTGCAGGCTTTCTGAAACAGATTTCCTCCCTACTTTCTGCAGTTTCTTTGCTCTCATAATGTAGAGCTCCCATGACCTACTTCGTGGATAGTAGTAGCTAGCTTACAGTAAATGAATCTTGAATTCAAAAGTTACCAGGAAAAATTCCTACAGCTGAAGCTGCAGTCAGCAAGGACAAATGCAGTATTAATATGGATAACAAAACAAGTTGACAAAATGGATGTGAAAGAGGGTATATAACCAAATGCTTATTCTTCTCATAACTAGTAGTATTTGCTACTCTCCTAATAATAATAATAATAATTTATTATTTAGCTAAACACTGCAGTTGCTCTACAGAAGAGGATTTGAATTGGAGACAGAATCTAAGGGGATACCAAATTTGGGAATACTTGGGAGAAAAATTCAAAGTAAGTATACTGAAAATGTGTAGTATTTCTATCTTATCTATGAATTTCAGTCTACGCATCCACTCAAACTTGGTGTGGTTTATACTAGAAATATGTGAAAGTTGAGGATTTTTTTAGTCTTGGCAGAACCTATAGGAGGTATAGTTGTATAGTTATGCACATCTTGTTTTCCTTTGATCCATAACTACTAGAGAAGTTAAAAATGCTCATCAAAGTTATGTTATTTGAATTACACTGATTCTATTGTCAGGGATAGACCTGTCCTTTGGGGTTGTGTTCTTCCCCTTTTTAATTTTTCCTTTACCCTTAGGCAAAAACTCCTTTCTCTGCAACCTCCAGAGCTTGGGACTGGCTAAGTATTTGGCCTGCAAGCTATATCATATTGGCACACTTGATTGAGTTTAACTTTTTCTTAGAACTCCATTTGAAGTTATACATGCTAAAGTCTATATTGCTGCTTCTAAATATGTATCATCATTATCTTATGCATGTTGCTGTATCTGACTGTTTGGAGATGCCCTCAACATTGTTATGATGTTGATTGAACTCCAGATGTGTTGAGAGTCTCATACCTTTCAACCCATTCCTTGTTGACCGAAATTACAAATACCCTGCTTTAGTCAAAGAAACAGTTTCTGGTTAGCACCTTAGGGTGAGTGTCACATGGCAGTGACTTCAGTGGTGTTTTGTGTTGCCTTAAAAGGGTACAAGTAATGCTCTTGCTCTTTAAAGTTTTTTTGAACCTTTTGGAGTTCTTAGCTCATTAATCTGCTCTCTTACATCTGTTTAAGGCTGTGCAAATAACCACACGGTAATTACAACAGCCAAAGTGTTCCTGGACATGTTGAGGAGTATCATGGCTCCACTCTGGATTTAGGGCTAAGATCACTGGTGTCCTGTCAAAGGTGCAGTTCACTGGTCACACAATACCTTCAGACAGATACAGTCTGGAACATTCTGGCTTAGACCTATTTTCTAATGCATAAATGACTTTCTAATTTAGGTCATAGAGCTAGTAGTAGAGAACCTAATCTTTGCTAGCTGCTCACTCTCTGACAACAGGACGGAAGTGATTGTAGTTTCAGAACAATCTCTTGCAATGCTGTATTCCCTCTGGCTGTTGCCACAAATCTGTTGAGAGGAAATTCTTTGGTGTCTTCTCACCTTTGCACCTGAAGGTTCTGGGTATACAGGCACTGTGAAATCATCAGACTGCTTCGAGCAGGACTCTTTTAAGCAGACGCAAGGTATTGATACATACCGGTCTTGACTTTTCTTGCACTGGTGACGGTTTACTACCCATTTTGAAGATGCATCAGAGAATATGAAACATCTCTTCATCCATCTCCACTCTTTCAAGACAGATAATTCTGTTTTGTTCCAACTTTCAATAGAGTTCAAACTGTTCTAAACTGGCTCCGCTGAATGTATCTGTCATACTGTCCCATTGTCACGGGAGTCTGTCTAATCAAAAGGTAGCATTCTTCTATCTTGTAGGAAGCTGTCCTGGACCAGCTAAAGAGGAAGAATTATTGTCAGCAGCCATTTTCTAGAACTAAAAAGGAAAGAGGAAGTATGTCTCGTTTGTGTTTGCAGGAACTAAGAATATTTATGCACAAATTGGTGATTTTAGTAAAAATTATCTTGATTTCCCAGAGACATACACTTTTATCTTCCAGCATACCTATTACTAAATTTCAGCAAGGACATACTTGTTAAGAAAACTTGCACTTAATGGTGGTTACAGATTGCTTCTGGGCCATATTTGTCTGCTTTTGATGCTGTCCTAACAGAGGTACTCAGCTTGTTCACTCTTCTGATGAGCTAAAAAAGTTGGAATTTGTCTCTTGATATCAGAGCTTACTTCTGGTCAAATCTCACCTTTTTCAGATTATTATCACTTAGCTGAGTTTCTATTAAATGTTCCTTGTAGATGAAGACTGTGCTGATCAGACAATAAAAGGCATTTCTGTACATGTATACCTGGATGCACTCGGTTTTCTGCCGAGTATTCATACAGACTAGTCCTCATCTGCATTGATCTGTTTTATGGTCGCTGCATCAGGGGAAGCAATGTATATTTGCAAGAGTCTTAACACTCTTTCCTGGAGTGTTCCTCGTCTCTTTCTTCAATCTGTAGGCTGTTCATGGTTTGTGCAAGGCAGAAGAGCCTTACAGGCATTAGCTGAGTTACAAATGTAAGGTAATTAAGTTTTGCGATATAAACAAAATGGTATCACTAGAAGGGACAGGGAAGGAAAGAAGCAAAAAGAAAAGGTGTCAGATTAGTACTTTATTATTTATGGTCTTGCTACTCAATTACCTGGGCCTCCATATTTCTAACTTTGATCTTCTATCTAGGCTTTCTTTAGCTCTGTGCTTAATTATTCATAAATAATGCCCAGAGACATTTGCTTTGCCCATGAGTGTTTCAATTTCCATTGTCCTTAAGCAGTGCAGGGGAAAGGCTTTTCTTTTCGGTGCATATGCAAGAGCTATTGATCTATTCAACTGTAAAACCAGAGAATAGGAATTGTAATGGTAAAATCAAGCAACATACACATTTAAAAAAAAAAAAGTATTGCAAAAGACATCATCTAGAGACAGAAAATCGTTTACACATAAGAACAGCACTCCATGGTTGCAGTTGCAGAGGTGCTTTCTTGTATAAGCAGCAGCATTATCAGTGGAGTTGTGTGCATTCCTAATGGAAGTTAAGTTTTAATGCAGCATGTAGAGAAAAACGTGCCTTGACCACCTGTCCGAACTGCTGTGGTATGTCTACATCATACATCTAAGCTGATTTGTCCAGTTCATTCAAATAGTGCTGTGATCCCAGAAGAACCCAAGGCTCACCTGCAATGCAAGCTTATATATAAGAGAAAGGTTGGTAACATCTATAGTGTTTGCATGCATAGAAATTATTCTCAGTAAAAAAGAACTGCAAATTTTAAATTGCTTACTGCCTTGGTCTAAATTGCCTACAAATACTAGCAGTTACCTTCAATTGCAATTTTGCAGAATGTTCCATTTCTTTACTTGAGCTGAAATGATATAGCAGTTTCTGTTTTCATACATTTTCGTCTTTGATGCTACTTTTAAGAAATGTAAGAAGTGTAAGAAAGCATAGTGGACAAGGAGGTGGGCAAAGAGGTGGGCTACAAATTGTATATCAGGAGACCTGAATTTTACGTAGCACTAATACTTCTGTGCAGAAGAACAGTCACTCAGTCTTTTTACCCTTTTCACAATTTGTGTGACTTGAATAGAATTTAAGCTGCTTTGGGCCAAGATGATTTCTTACAGAGTTGTACAGTACCTAAAATACTGGAACGCCGACTTGTTCAGATCTCTATCTGCTATTTTAAGTAATATTTATTCATAATTTTTATAGTTGGTTTTAATAGTAATGCAGTATTTTTACAGTTATTACTATTATAGTTATGCTATTTAATAATAATGCAGTAATTTTGTTGAACTGTTATACTGTTTGTAACCATTTTATTTTCTTATATTTAATTATTGAAGGCCTGTGTAGTCACTACTTGTCTTGGTTTCAGCTGCCGCCGGCAACAAAAGCGCCACGCGGCCGCCCATCCCCCTGCCGGAGTGCGGAGGAGAATGGAAAGAAAACAGGCAGAAACTGGTGGGTTGGGATAAGGGCAGTTTAACAGAACAGCAAACAGAGGGAACAGCAACAACAACGATACAGGTAAGGAGAAAACACGACAAAAAACAAACAGACCCGCTCTCTCGGACTGCACCGGCGCCGCACGCTCCCGAGCCGCGAGTGAGTCCCCGCCGCACCGCCCCCCCCCGGAACCCCGCGTGACGTCACATGGTATGGAATACCGGGCTCTGTTTGGCCAGGTGGGGTCA
>Ga0065711_1045294_pt1 | contig 13573 bp, 6 predicted proteins | sample Hoacrofraction12_FD_59098 | JGI IMG/M metagenome (GOLD analysis project Ga0065711, IMG submission 59098) | Hoatzin crop microbial communities from Cojedes, Venezuela - Epithelial fraction 12 v2 (version 2) | ecosystem: Host-associated > Birds > Digestive system > Esophagus > Crop | place...
CTGTCCTCCAGGACCTCTGAAAGATGATGGAGAGTGGCTCAGCAATTAGACATTATTAGCAATTAGACATTATTCCACCTAGATTCTTCTTTTTGACGTCTAAAGTTATAAAAGAAATACTATCTCCTGACCTATGAATATATTTCTATGGTATGTGTACACTAAAAATTTGTATTCAGAGAGGACAGACTCAAGTTGGGTTTTATTACTAATTTCTCTAGGGACAACCCCATGTTATTCAACACTCTGTGCTATAAAACATATGTATATTTTGTAAAAGAATGTAAAACTTTGAGCACGGTGTTCAGTATATTGAAAACTATGTAAAATCTGTGACTGCTGAGTTCTCAGGGGATACCAGGAACACAGTCAGCTGGAATGACCTTTACTTACAGTTAAAAAGCAGAGTGCACATTATCAATATGTAATCTTCAAGGGTCTGTCAAGTATTGGGGAATACTAACAAGGAAGGCACATATCAATATTCTTCTATATTGATCAAAAATAACTATACAACCTCAACAGCTTTGAATAATAAAATGAAAAAATCAGAATATACTTTTTTTGTAGTGTTTTTACTGTCACTACAGGTCACTAAAATATCTACAACATATGTCATACAACTTACTTCCATAGAATTGCTATAGTTGGACAGATGTCCATCTACTGCATAGAAATCTGTCTGTCCTATTATCCTGGTGCTGAGAATGGCCAGTACCAGATTCAGAAGAATATATTTGAAACCCCATGAAATGATAAACATTTCCTCAAGAAGGTTTTGTTTTAATCCCCTGACATAAAACGCATTTCAAACTGTAAAGCAAAAAGCTTTTTAGTCGCTACATTTCTTTTTTCTTAGCAGTAGCTGTTATAACCTTGGACATTTCTATTCTATAAATCCTTACTCAAATCTGCCTCGCTGACATCCCACCTCAGTGGGTTCCACAGCCTAATTATGCTTTCAGTGAGGAAAAAAGCTGAAAAGGTCATTTCATTGTTTACGCCTTACCTAAAGAAGCAAGTAGTCCTTTTCAGTTTGTTGAAGCAGAAGTATAGCTAAATTCAATTCAGGGTTTTGATGAAATAAAATTAACAGATTGAGAGCCAGAATAAAATTCATCCTGTGACGAAAATGATGGAACTGAAATTAGTTAAAATTCTTTGTTCAGTCATAAGATGGTAAAATAAGAGGACTGCCTAAAAGCCCAGTATTCGAGTTCATTTAGTAGTGACCTTTAAGTGAGCACTAAGCAGGGTAAAACTATTAGAGCTTTATGAAGTTTGATTAATGTCTGAGGGATTTTGAATCAGAGGTTTTGATATTGCCATCTCAGTCAGAAACAAACTGTTAGCATTGACATGCTTCTGGCAGCACACAGCTGGAAAATCATAGCGAAGACTGTATAGGGCATTGAAGAAGCAAGGGGAAGCTTTTCCTTCATTTAAACTTGTCTGTGGTCAATTCACCAAATAGCTGGAGTGCAGTGAGACTCACTGTGTAATGTTTGATGCAAAGGTAGAAAAATACCAGCAGTAGATGGGTAAATGTGTTTGTTCTGAATTGCACTGCCAGTCGTCCAAATCAGTTCACCTTATCTTTGCATCTACATGTCAGGGAAATAACTGTTCATGCTATCTCAGAAGTGTTTAGCAGGAAGGAAGTTTCAGCTTAAAATGGGTTCCTAATTCTGGTAGTAATAACACTACTGTTCTGTTTAGATCACCTTCCAAAAAAAAAATATTTCTGTGGGAAACAAAAGACTGTGGTTTTTGTTGTTGTTGTTGGCTAACACAAAAAAAAAAGTGAAAAAGGAAAAACTTTCACAGCTTTCCCATTATTAGTTCTGGGAAAACACAATGAAGCCACAGCTGACAGGCACTTATATTTTTCTTAGCATTTGATAATAGAATTAATTGGTAAGTGGAAAGCTTACAACCCGTTTTCTGCTGCAAGTTGCCCTCTGCTATTATTATGAATAGATGTTAAAATCCAAGCTAACTGTAATTCAACTAATAATGAAGAAATATATTTGTATCCTCAATAATCAAGGCTTTTTTTTCACAAGTAGTCTTAGTGTAGAACGTCAGTAAACTCTGGAGAAAGATGCTCAGGTCAGCGTGAAGAATTCAGGGTGATAAAATTTCTAATGCAGCACTCTAATGTATATTCCCAATCCCTGTGATTCCTTTTTTAATGACAACACTTCTTTTAACAGCACTTCAGCAAGCACGGAGTGGGGAGGGTGGGGTGGGAGAAGAATGTCTGTCTCACTAGTATACTACAAAGCTGAAGTTAACAGTGCTGTGAGTGATGAACAGCAGTTCCAGTGGAGTTGTCTACAGTAGTTCAAGCCCATTACTCCATCGCCATTAGAGACATTTATCATTTAGTCACTATGCTTATGCAACAGTATTCTAACGCTGCAAAAAATACCTCGCCAGCTCTATATTAGGGATGGGTGAATTCATACTGATAAAATGAGAACTGTTCTTGATTTTTCCCAGACCTGTAACTGAACCAAAACGTAATGTTCATCCATCATTATTTCAGACCTGAGAGCTTGTGCTTCGCAAGCACGGCCCCAGTGTATCAGCTCAGCAAGGTCCCTGATGCAATGGTGGTGGGCATGGTATGAGAACCTGACCAGAACGTAACAGATTATTTGGGAATTTCTCCATCCCTTTCCATCTGTAAACTTCTCTCCTAGGCTTCTTGCCAGTGGTGAAAGCATGGTGAGGATGTAATATGCTGGCAGGCCAAAAGAAGCACAGTGTCAGCAATATGGATTGATACATATATTTAGGAGTAGCTGAATCTGAAATACAACATAAACTTACACTCAGAATAATTCTGGGAAATGATAGCCAGTAAAATACCACACGATTTTTTTAAAAAAACCTGTTTCTACTATTTTGATTCCTTTGTCATTTTTCTTATGTTTCATTATTTATGAGCCATTAAAATACACATGGCACTTAAAAGCAGCTTGCAGCAAGTTCTTGTGCGGGTACAAAAGAGTATCTGTAATTATAGCAAAATTCGTGTCTTTCAATGCAAAGTTACATTACATCTTATTGACTTACTACCCCTACCTAAGTATAGATTTGTACATACTAAGAATGTATTTCTTAAGTGAACACTATTCATAAAATGACCAGGTTACAGAACAGAACTTCCTAGTATTTGAAAGAAGGTAAGGGAAGAAATATGTGTTACAGTAGTGACATGGTACACAATAAAATTTTCAGTCCTTAAAAATCTTGTCGATTTCCAGGTCATTTTTTTTCCCAAAAGTACGCAAACAAGAAGCAAAAAACTGTCTCAGTGATTGAAACTAAATTATTTCCAATGTTTAAACTGAAACTGTGAAATTTCAGCACTTTCCCTCCAAAAAATAATCTTAAATAATAAGCCTTCATCCTTCAGTGAATGAATATATTTCTGCCTGTTAAAATTCAAGGACTGTTCACAATTTACATTTAATCCTCTGCAGCCAATGAGCAAAAAATGTTACAAGAAGTTTTGAAGATTTAAAGCAAGGACCCATGTAAGGACAATTTACTGGAGTGTTATTGAAGACCATGGTCATAGATTCAGTACTACAGGTTCTCAAGGTGACTATGGCCATGGGATTATCTTAGAATTCTATCTGAGTCCTCTTGAATCCTCTTTAAGAATTGTTTTCAGTGTTTTCAACAACAAAAAACGTTTTCATTACAATCAAAAAGGCATTGAAGCTGTTTCCTCCTCTCCACCGTGGGGTGGTTGTAAAGAACTCTACAATGGTCGAGTCCTAGCTTTGTGCGGTGAGGAATATTTGATCCAGCTTCTCATAGCTAGTCCAGTGGCATTACTGGACAAGTTGGTGTGATCTTTGACTAGCTTTCAGATTTTTCAGTTATCTGCTCCTGGCTCTACAGGTTTTTGGATGTTTTCTTCACAAGAGTCACTGCACCTTTGCCAGCAGTGCTAGTCCAACTAGCTGAATGCTGTCCTGGATGTTGTCTAACATGATTATGTTGGAAAAGAACAGCTTAGGAATACTACAGGTATACAGTCCAAGAATGGGCCACCTATTTCAGTTAGAGATCATTTTAGGTTTATAGTAGAATGTATATGTAGGTAGACACTAAAGGAGAATTTGGGGTGCCTTCTGGGGAAGAATCTTACATGCTGCATGCAATTAAAGTATTAGAGGGACTTCAGGATTTGTTCAATACTGTCTTAGCTTGTTTTTTAATCAGTGCCACACAGATGACATTTCTGCATGTCAGCGAGAGTCCTGTTAGGGCTATTCTTGATTTACAAATTAGAAGAGTACAATTCATTGATTCATTAGTGAAACACCAACAAAGCCTCTGGTGATCAGTACCCAAACTTAACCATACAGGAGGATGTTTCTGGATCTCTTAGACCTTATTTCTTCGTTCATGTGTTATATGGTCTTTCTTTTCTACTGTTTCAGACAATAGATGACATGGCAGATATATTAGACAAGATCATGTCACGATTTGGTACACTGAAGTTAGTCATGAAGTTGTGATCAGCAGATTGAGGAAGGGGATTCTGCCCCTCTGCTCCACTCTGGTAAGACCCCACCAGGAGTCCTGTGTCCAGCTCTGGAGCCCTCAGCACAGAAAAGACGTGGACCCATTGGAGTGGGTCCAGAGGACGGCCACAAAAGTGATCCGAGGGCTGGAGCACCTCTCCTATGAAGAAAGGCTGAGAGATCTGGGTTTGTTCAGTCTGGAGAAGGCTCCAGGGAAACCTTATTGGGGCCTTTCAGTACTTAAAGGGGCCTTATAAGAAGATGGGGACAAACTTCTTAGCAGGGCCTGTTGCTATAGGAGAAGGGGTAATGGTTTTGAGCTAGAAAAGGGTAGATTTAGACTCTGTATAAGGAAGAAGTTTTTTACGAGGATGGTGAGGCACTGGACCAGGTTGCCCAGAGAGGTGGTAGATGCCCCGTCCCCGGAAACATTCAAGGTCAGGCTGGACGGGGCTTTGAGCAACCTAATCTAGTTGAAGATGTCCCTGCTCACTGCAGAGGTGTTGGACTAGGTGACCTTAAAAAGTCCCTTCCAACCCAAACGGTTCTATGATTCTAAATTAGATTCAAGTTTTCAGATCTGAGAACTGTGTCTTTAATTAGCTGAAGCAGAGAGCGTTGGTGGCGAGAAATAAGTTCTGTATTATTTTAGTACTTGTTCCCAGCTTTACACTGAAACAACTTATTTGATACATAGACTATTGAGACAGCAAGGAACACAACAAGTATCATAGCTGTTGGCTAAAATTTAGAAAAAATAAATTGGATCCTGGAAAGTTTGTAGTGCAGCCCACTTCATTAATGAATTGTTAAACTGAAAGCTCAGATGTGCTTTCAGTAACCACTGACATTTTATCTGAAATAAGGATGAGAAATTTCCCTTACTACAAAGCAAAGCATTAAAAAGGTTCCTTATCTATGGAACCAGAATAGGGATATTAGTAACACTGGCTGCTTCTTTTTAAAACCCTATTAGTGTCAGGTAATACGTTTCTCCAATGGTGCTTGACATTCCCTTGGCTAAAAAAAACCCTGAAAATGAACTTTCCAAGGGAATATTTTAAATAACACACTAATAGCCAGCTAAAGAAAGTGTAACCTTTGATATCAGTAATACACACACTAGCTTTGTTCCTAAAACTGGTATCATAGGTATTAGCAATGAAAGGTGTTATTTCTATTTCTGTACATGAGTTTCTGTTTTGGTCTATACGTATACATGTATATACCTACTAATCAAATATTCAACTTGTGCTATTTCTTTGAGTTCAGTAAGATGCAAAGAAGGAAGGCAGGACTATTCTAATGACCAAAACCTAATATTATTTTCTCTTGCTGTATCTAATGCAAGTTAAGAGGTGAGGATCCCAAGCTGCTGTGTTAGTACTGATCAGCCTTTTTCATGACACAGTGCTTTACTTTGTGTAACATTTCAAGTCTGTAACACACCTATAATCATCAAGCTGTGCCTCACACTCCAAAGCTAAAAGGCACAAGGCTGTTCAAATAGCATGGATACTGGATGGCGTGAACAGCATAGCTGGAATGCTTGTGGAAATATTTAAGTTTTTAAAGGACAGGAAAATAGCACAGACTGCATTACTGTGATTGGCAGCATGAAGATGGAAAACACCATGCCCCATGCAATAAGCATCATGTGAGAGACAGACTATATCTCTGCTGGTAAATGAAGCAGGAGCAGAGCATGAACTTCAGCACTGGACTACTGCTTGTCCATACTGGTTATTTGCTAGCATGTCTGTAGGCAGGGCAGCAGTTTAGTGTTCTCCTAGACATCTCCTGGGCAGAGTTTAGTGGATAGCATGTACTGTGGACTATGTCCCAGTATGGATAGGATTGGTTCTGTCTCCCTCCACTATGTACATCCCTCTGTCAATATCTGTGCAGGCTCTGTGTGTGTGTGTATGTGTGTGTGTGTGTATGTGTGTTCAAACTCCATGCCTTCTTGCAACATGTCTTGATATGAAATTCTTCACCGTGAGGGTGGTGAGCCACTGGCACAGGTTGCCCAGAGAAGCTGTGGATGCCCCCTCCCTGAAAGTGTTCAAGGCCAGGTTAGATGGAGCTCTGAGCAACCTGGTCTAGTGGAAGACGTCCCTGCTCATGGCAGGGGGAGCTTCGAACCAGACGATCTTTAAGGTCCCTTCCAACCCTTACCATGCTATGATTCTATGATTCTATGTAACATTTCCTTCATTTTGTGCCATGAAACCATCTCACTGTGATGGGCTATAACATGGTCCCTGCTTTGCTTCAAACTCAAACTGAGGAATGTACAACACACTAACTATGTCCTAAAACCTCCTGAAGTCCCAGGGCGTCTTTGGACTAAGCACAATGTGATGTAGATGACACCTGTGTGTACCCTTTGACCTCAGGGCCAGAAAGCAGTCTGTGGCACACATTTATTTTGCAGGGCCAGTGTAGTTACATCAAAAAGAACAGACAGAAAACAACTGAAAAGCAGAATATAGCAAATGTTAGAGGCAGAGCTGAAGCCCACTGTGTTGGAGACTTTCTGAAAATGTCACTGCTTGTTTAAGTGTTTGAATGCAAGTAGAGAGTCTTTGCAGCTCTTTGACCAGTTCCAAGCTGCTTTTCAGAACTGTCCCTTAATTTCCTAAACTGAAGCTTAAAGCAAAAGAAATTAAATACTTGGGTGAGTGTAAAAGAAAAAATCCCCTAAAATCCTAATGTTCATTAATGAAATGATTCATTCTGATCAATGGTGGCATAATGTTTCTACTGATAAGTCCTCCTGGAACTTCACAGTGACAAATGTGAGAGAATGGTCCCAGGTGATGGATCACTTGCTGAGTGGCTCACAGCAACTTTCCCCTGCATTGATTCTCTGGATAAATGTTCCTTTTGAGAGTCCTTCTGAGGTCAAAAGTCTTTCTGGCCATGAAGGCTGTGAAGAAGAGGAAAGCTTTCACCAAAGCACTATTTGTCATCAAGCTCCCTGGGCTGTGAAGCTTTTCATTGTTTCATGCCTAGTTCTGATGAACTGGTTTGACAGCTGCAGTTTCAGAAACATCTACCAAATAAAAGAGAACAAAAAAGCATGGAAGAATTGAGAAGAATTTTCACTGAGAACATATGGAGTAGGAAACCAGTGTAAAAACTGCTGATCTATTGATTGGCTAGAGAATACAAAATCTGTGTTTTTAGATGATTGAAAGCTAGATTCTGATTTGATCACCCCTTCTGGGTGGTAACTCACTGTTAAAATTCTCCTATTCATTTCAGTGGAGCTATGGGAAAGCTTATGCACTGTGAGCAAGCAAAACAAAACCTCATGCTGATTCACATGCTGCAGTTAACCATGGCTGATAAACATTTATCTCTTGAACGTGATTGTGTGCCCTGATCTTACATTCTCTATAAGAAATGTGATGATGCCAAATATTGACACAGACTTCAAACTTGCTGTGGAAAAAGCATCCTATTTTTCATGGTAAGTCCTTTTCACAGCTTCTTTTGCCCTCAACAAAGGTTTCAGGCTCCTCACCTGCTGTCAGTGCAATATCTAACCCTGGCAGTGCAATCTGAGTTTGAAGTCAGTATACTATCAAATGGAGGATCCCTTGTGAAAAATTCTATAACCAGCATAATGCCTGTGTACTGTTCTGCCTCTTGCCTCCAAGGTTATAGATTGTATGTCCAATTTGTGTTGTCCTTCTGTCATATCAACCTCTGGATGCATATTCAGTTCTCTGGCCATTATGCATCTGGCATAAATGAAAGCATGCCTGTACCCTTGCTAGTACACCAGGCTTTAACACTGCATCTGCTTCTTTACTTGCCACTTCTTGACCTTCACTCAAACAGTAAGAGAGAGTCTAGCTCTCTTGTAAAAGGGCAGATGGGCAGGCTACCAGGCCTGCAATCCCAGTAATCTGTGCAAGAGGAAAACACTGCACTGAAACCTGCCTATATTGGATCCCATGTGTCCATACAGAACTACTAGCTGACAAATAAAGTGCTCTCTATATTGTTCTTTACTGATTTTAAAAGGCAGATCACTCATTTTGATTTTTGTCAGGTTCCTAAGTTAAGTACATGGTCATTACTATTTTGAGCCTAAGTGGGAAAGATCATCCTTCCCCTTCAGACTTGCCATACAAAAATACAGCACTTTACACAGCGAGTCATGCTCACAGTTTCTTTTGTCCTCAGTAAGTCTCTAAAGTGCAGATCAGAGGGACGTGTGTATAACTGACAGTGAATTTTTAAGACATTGATACACTTGGTGTCACCTGTGTCTGACAACGGTAGTGCAGCATCCTTTCCCTTGCCACACAGAGACTTTTTTCTTACATAGCTATCTCTAATCATGGTTTTCTTGTTTCCGTCAGCTGAAGCCAGAGACATAATGTTGCCTGTCTGATTCCAAGAGAAGTTAAATAACTGTCATACATCATATGGGTTCTGCTTTGTCATCAGTGCTCTGTGGTTGGTTCTAATTAGAAGAGTGAATTACTTAAGAAAGCAGGAGGAGTGAGGCGGTTCCCAGGAATGTAATTATCCAACTACTGCATGAACCTCTGAAAACTCCTGTGGCTAGGGATCTCCCTAAACTTCCTTCTTCCTTTCCAAAAGAGCTTGTGTTGTCTGTATCTTCCCTCCCTCACTAGTATTTACAGAATCAGAATTTTCATGATCATTTAAGCTTTCTGTAAAAGCTGATAGGGAGCAATTTCAGCGCTGCCTCATTCTGAGAACAAACAACACATTGCACCTTTTGAATTCCCCCACACATGTCATTAGCACTGATCAATGTTGTTAGCATATCTGTGAGATTGAGAAATACAATCATTTCCCTTTTTACAGTTAGAGAAATGATGGCACTTTGCAAATCAGTTAATTTAAGATAGTGTAACAGAAACCAAGGAAAGGGATGCACAGCTGTTTATGTGTTTGCATTGATGGATGCAGACACTCTGCCCACACATCCAGCTTTGCCTATGATTTGTAGGTGTGGTGAATGTCCAGACTAGTATAACTTGTCTTTAACAATGCTTATCACCTGGGCATAAGGCAGTCCTAAGATTTTTGTGTAATTGCCAGATCAGAAATATCAAGTCAGTTGGGCTCTGGTCAGAGTGAGCTGGTCTGAACCTGCTGGTGTAGAAGAGTGCCCTGTGATACGTGGAGTCTATGCTGCAGCTAGTGGATATCATATTCTCCATCTGCAAGGGTTTCTGTACTTGCTTTTCCTCAAGGTGCCCCGTAGGAATTGGTATCAGGGTCCTCAGAAATGTTATCTGAAGTTTTTCCAATTTACATCATAGATGTAGTTTATTGAGAAGCATAACTCAAATAACATCAATGCTCTTCCATCTACACTATGCTACTGATGGTCCTGTCTCATAAGGAATTCTGTGGTGTGTATTCTTATTTCTCCAAAGTGAAAGTGATGTTGAAGTATCCCCTATAGCATGTATTTGCTTAATCTTATATATAAAGTTGATGAGTTGCAACAGAGCAACTCACCTAGCTGTTATTATTCTGCTCAATGTAATCACGCGTCTAAGACTACCTCGTATAATACCAGTCTTCTTGCCTTCCATCTCATTAACTTTTGAAAGTGCTTACTTGAGAAGAGGAGACATTCAGGCTCTGACAGCTATACCTAGAAGCAGAATCTATAGTGTAGCAATACATCAGTCTCCCACAGCTCTGCAGCCCTATTGTTCTTCCCTTGAAGCTGAAATAGGTCTTCCTTTCAAAATCTTCTCCTTTAGGTACTGGAAAGAATCCATCAGTAAAATGCTGATAAGCTAAACTCTCTCTGTGTAACACATCAGGTCATCCATCAGGACAACCATTATTATGCCAGGTGCTTCAAAGCTTGGGAAGCTACCGACTCTCCAAAACCATTGTATTGCAAGCTGCTCTTAATGCACAGAGACTGTCTTCACTATACATATCAGTGAGAACTTGTTAAAAGCAAAAGGCTTCTACTAGATGATAAATCTTAAAAGGTTTGGCTCAGGCAACACAAAAAAGTTCTTCAGTAACTTCTTTGTTATGAAAATCAGCTAGGAAATCTCATGAGAATAAGTCTTCCCCTTATAAGAACTGCAGTATTGTCCCAGTTTTGGCCAAACTGAAAATACCAATAGAATGATCTTTTCTTAAAATCCTTCAATAAATCAATGACTGATTCTTATCAAAAACCAAGAAGTCTGTGAAAACTCAAAATGCTAAATAGGGAAAAAAAAATGTTTGAAAATGGATAACATCACTCTGGAGCTGACTTCACAAACCTGGAAAAATCCCCCATAGGCCTATCTTCAAGAAGATGAGAACCATACGTTTCTGTGCATTTGCTCTTTATCTTTCTAGCTAAACCAGAAAGAAAGAGAAAAAATAATAAAACCCTCCAGCTCTCTTACAGCTTTTATAATTTCAGATCTTTCCCTTAATAATTCAAAGTAAACTAATTACCTAATTAAGATAACAGGTGTCAGTCATTCAAACATAAAGAGCTACTAGATAGACCTGAACTGGGGAATTCTTTTCCTTAAGTGTCTGCACTTAAAATTTGAAACATAATGGCATTAAAACAACGGATTGAGTTCTTTTAAAGACATTGCAGCTTAGATCTGTACTGAAGGCATTCACCTGTGAGGCAATCAGGCTTTTACCTCCCATTACAATACTTTGGCGAGCTTCCTGACGAATCCTTTATGTGTGGCCCCTCATGTCTGGAAGCCTACTGTAAAGAGTTGTGCAGTTTGAAAGGAAGATGAGGAGCTGCTTGTTAAAGGAAGGAGAGAACACTGACCTTGCTGTGGGTGTAATTGTGTTGGTAATTATATTGTGTCCATTATCTTCCTTAAAAGTACTGTATTATGCTATAACAGCCAACACTATTGCTAGGGCCATTGCGCATAGGGCCAAGTGGTGTAAAATTATTGGAAGCTCTAAAAATTCACATTATTTATTTTGTATAAAAATATGATTATTTTGTTGTCTCTGTAATATGTTTTGTGAATCCCGCTTTTCTACTGCCTTCTACTCGGCTTCCCCTCTCCTCCCTCCCCCCCCGAATAAATGCAAGTGGCTTCCTGTGAGAGCTCTTCAGTTCCATAATCTCCTGACAAATATGAAAACGTTGATTCTCAGCAATAAGCAGGAACTCATTGGAAATGACAAAAAAAAAGTCTGGGACCCACGTATAAAATAAAGTTTATTCTGTGAGATAAAGGAGGCAGATATTTTAGAAGTGTCAATACTGATTTAAGGCATTCCTAGCTAGTCAAAATATTTCAGATTTTGAGTGTTTTGGGTTTCAAGCAAAAGAAAATCATGAAAATCCAGCATGTTTCCTTGCTTCTTATGCTCAGAGGAAAACTAATTTTTTGGAGAAAGGCAGACTTTGATCATGACAGCCAGTAGAAATATTGCTTATGTGACCTGTAGTTAATTTTTCTGGTCTGTCACATATAAGCACTGAGACGATATATTAATGCTCTCCTTAGAGTATGCAGATACATGGCTGTGTGTATGAATAAGGTTTCTATTGCCTTGATTTCTTACTACTGTGTTTTGTCCAGTGGCACAAGCAGTACCTATATGTTGTGGTGGTGAAAGACTGTGATCCAAACGCAGCTCATGGTATTTCATAGGGATTTGATCCAGTGTGACATTACAACAAGCTAGAGAAGTAGGTGTGATAAAGTACGTGTGTGGAGGGGCTTGACAGGGATTTAGGAGACTTGTTCATTGTGTCTGCTTGCGAGAGTGCTGCGGATAAGGAAGGAATGATGCAGAAACAGGAGTTAAGCCACGGTGTGGGCACATGATCCAGAGCAAGGAACTGAGTTCTGGTGTCTTCTGTCAATATGCATATGCCTAAATTTTGTCAGCTGAGAAGTTCCTAGACTCACTAAAAACTTGCATTAATTCTGTTACTCTGAACACCTTTGGAATATATAATAAATGGAAGTGAATATGAAATGCATGGGTTCAAACAACAGTTAGACAAATTCATGGGAGAAATGCTCACCAGAACAGTTAAACACAAAGACGTCAACTCCTGCTTTAAGTCTTTGAATGCCTTGCTACTGGAATATGTAAAACTAAGTTGAGAATACTTCAGCCCACATTTGCCCTCTTCAGTTCTTTCTCAGGCTCTATTGGGTGCAGATGGTGACAAATTATTGTGGTAAATGGACCTGCAGTCTGAACTGAAATGGCCTTTCTTAACTTCTTGTGTTAGCATATTGTCGTGTTTGGTATTATTTCTTGCAGTGTATTTATGCTGAAGCAGTGTGCAATAATGATGTCACAGCTAAAAGAAACATGGGTAGGAATGAACAACCTAAGAGCTAAAATCATTCTTCCTTCTTCAATTCTGCAAAGAGAAATTTTACTTATGGTTGAAAAGATGCCTAGAGAACCGAATGAACTTTCCTTTCCGCCCCTCTTCCCCTTAAACTTTGAAAGGCCAAGTTTAAAAAAAAACAAACAAAAAAACCCCCATCTTGGCAACATGCAGGTGTCAGGCAGAACATGCTTCATTCATATTAGTAAAAGCATTTGGCATGTAAAGTGCTTGTGTTCATGGAAAAAGGTAGGATACAGAGAATGGATGGATCTCTGAATAAAGAGTAAAGCAAAAACAGGTGCTGTTTGATGTGGACACCTACAGATAAACCTCCCAAAAACTCTGCCAGCCAAAGAACTGCTTTAACACATGAGCCATTACACTAGCTGTCTGTCTATTTATTTATTTACTTTTAAGGAAGACTGAAGTGCGTACCAACCAAGCAGTCTTATAATTACAAGTATACCCTCTCCATTTGCTTTTGAAAAACAAAACTTTTTCTCTGGCAGGAAAAGCTTACTAAAAGTTTTTTTGAAGGGCTACAAGGATGGTGAGGGGACTGGAACATCTCCACTACGAGGAGAGGTTGAGGGAACTGGGCTTGTTCAGCCTGAAGAAGAGAAGGCTGCGAGGGGACCTTATAAATGCCTACAAATATCTGAAG
>Ga0065711_1045295_pt1 | contig 13573 bp, 20 predicted proteins | sample Hoacrofraction12_FD_59098 | JGI IMG/M metagenome (GOLD analysis project Ga0065711, IMG submission 59098) | Hoatzin crop microbial communities from Cojedes, Venezuela - Epithelial fraction 12 v2 (version 2) | ecosystem: Host-associated > Birds > Digestive system > Esophagus > Crop | place...
GGCAGCCTGTTCCAGGGCTCCGTCACCCTCAGAGGGAAGAAGTTCTTCCTCATGTTCAGCTGGAGCTTCCTCTGCTTCAGTTTGTGCCCATTGCCCCTTGTCCTGTTGCTGGGCACCACTGAAATGAGTCTGGCCCTGTCCTCCTGAATCCGTTGCCTCAGGCTACCAGACATGACGGGTGGTTTGTAAGGGGAACACATCCCGTCTCTGTAGTTTTCTGGTTTGATTGAAACCTGCATACGCAGGAGCCGTTTGTTAAATGATTGTATTAGCCGGTGGTTCTGTATTTCCCAAGCCGTTTTTCTGATTGGGCTGCTCGGGAAATGCTGTCACTAAAAACAGCACTGCCCAGCCACACGTAACGCGGGCCTTAGTCACCGCTCCCGGCAGGATCAGCGCGGAAGGGAAATACAACACCTTGCAGATGGGTGGCTGCTGTTCCTCACTTTAATTAAGGGGTCTTAAAAAACATATCTGGGCTGGTGGAAAGTGTCCCTGCCCATGGCAGGGGGGTTGGAACCAGATGAGCTTTAAGGTCCTTTCCAACCCAAACCGTTCTATGATTCTATAGTTCTACAGCAGATTTTTTTTTACCCAGCTTCCTAAAGCATGTAAGGGCAGTCTTTTCTATTTGTCTGCTTGATTTCAAGGGACTTTTTTTCCCCCCATGAGCTAAGAGAAGCTCATGTTTTGTAAACTTTGCTCCCTAGAGCAATGCCGTTGCTAAACTTCTGCCTCAAGTGCTGGTGTTCAAACTGATTTATGGTCACTGGCGACCGGGCTGCTGAGGAAGCCCGCAGGTGGGGAAGGGAGGGCTTTGGTACCAGGCTGTTTGAAAGCTGCTGCAGGAGCAATAAATTGTGCTGTACTAACCTCGGTGGAAGGGAGCAGAATGTAACATTTAATCACTTTTGCTTGGTTATTTTCCATTGCTTTTGTTACAGGTACGGAGTAAAAATTGTTCTCAGTACCACACGAAGTTAACCAGCTTCCTCTCTCCACAGCTACAATAATGTATTTAAAAGTTATTAGCAAATGGGATCCCGTACAGCAGGATGTCTTGATGGAGTCACAGAACAAACCTTTGCAAACACAGTTTGCAGTTGTGGTTTGTGTGGTGGTGGTTTTTTTTGTTCTGCTGCAAATAGCAAATACTTTCCAAAAGGTACAGGGATTAAAAAGATCTTAGACTGGACAGTACGCTTAATCTTGGTATAAAAATGACTTTAGCCCATAGGTTACACTTGAAGTGGCCTTTGGGGCTTGTTTTTATTTTTGCTGCTATTGTTTGAGACTTTGTACTTGCTGGCCTGGGCTGTTTTACCCGCAGCCTCTGGAAGTGTCCAGTTAAGTAAATCGTAGTGGAATGGCAGGGGTGTGTAAGAAGTTGCATTTAGCCATAGCTTATTTAGGCTCGATTTTATTTTTAAATTCCTTCAACGTTAAATATAGCTGTGGCTAGACTTACAGTAGTGAGATTTTAAAAGTTAGCGTTCTTGATTAATCAATATTTCCATTATGAAATGTAACGCTGTGAGTGGTTAGGGTGATGTCAGCCTCCCAGCAAACACAGCTTTATCACCGTCTATAAATAGACCGCGCGCTGTTGCGGAAAGGACTTCCTTATACCAAGAGAGAAGTTTTCTGAGAGAAACGAAACTCCGAGGCGCGGAGCCAGCCCCGGTCGCTGCTGTATCTCCACATCGTCACACCGTGTGACCCGAGGGACACGGCTGGGTGACACCGCTGCTGCAGCCAGAGGTCCTCCGTAGCTTCACGGAAAGGCTGAGGAGGATGCCAGTCTCCAGGCTGGAGACGAGCGCAGCGTGACTTGCAGGATGCGACCGGCTGCTCGCCTTGCCCAGTGACACCAGTGTTCCCACCAAAGCCTGTTAATGCAGAATGCACTTTGTACAGGCAAGGGGGTGGGAAATGAGAATCGTCACTCCCTGGGCTACAGGTGCTCAGAAAAACTGTGAAGTCCGTCTTGTGATGTGTAATCTCGGAAATCTTAAGTCATTAGGAGACTGCTACAGTACTAAAATAAATAATAAAATACCTTATAAATGTGTTTTCCTGTGATACAGTAACTTACAGTTCTGATTCACTGCTTTATAGTCTGCTGTTGATCACAGGAACGAGGAGCCGTGGGTTTTACTGTGGCTTGGCTGAAATTTGATTGTAATTGGGTTGGGGGGGTTGGGGTGTCACAAGGAATTGGATGAAAATGCTGCTTCTAGGCTTTTTTGAAAGGACCCTCACAAATCTCTTAAACAGAAGGGCCCTGTATTCACCCTGTCCCGGGCATCCTTGCTGAGTTCCAAATGCTTCGATCTTCTCATTTCACGGGTGTGTCCGACTTGCACCAAGCGGCACAGTAACACTCAGCCCTGCAGCTACTCCCAGTCAATCATAAAAATAAACCAAAATTCACATTCCTTGTGAGCATGTGCCAATGGTCCTGAGGAGCAGCTGCAAGGCTGTGGGTAACGGCTGCCCTGGCTGGAAGCTGGAAGGCAGCACGGATCCTGCACCCACGCTGCAGCAGTTGGATTGCTTTTTATTTATTGCAGCTCCTTCTGTCCCGTAAGAGACATGGCTCTCTCTCTCTCTACAGATATATGTCTAGATATATTTATGCACACATATACCTAGATACACATAGACATGATGCTCTACAGCTGTTTATCTATAGCTACAGCGATACAGATGTGTAGATACAGATACATGTGCGTAGCGCTAGATAGGTGTGGCTCTGCTAATACACAGATACGTATGTACACAGAGGAAAAAGCACAATACACACAATATATAGTTTGATACATAGCTATAGCTATAGAGAGTGGTAGCTATAGAGCAATACATATGTATTTGTGCATAGATCTCTCTATACGTACAGGTGTATGTACATACAAACATATATACACATACCCATACATCTATCTCTGTTTTATCTCTATATACACACACACACAGAGATATCTGTATAAATATCTCTATGTAACATCACACATTGGTGTCCCCCATGCCCCAGCGTTTTAGCCAGTTCCTTCGTGGCATTTGATCGCCTTTCACTGCCCCATGATGCAGGGCCAGCTTACTTCAACCAGCACCGCCCCACGCCACAGCCCTGGCATCGGCCCCCTCCCCACCGCCACACTGACCAGGCACCATGACACGTATTTTAAATATTGCTTCTTTAATAATCTACATCGTGGTAGTAGCTCCAAGGGAAGATACAGCTGACAGGGTTTTTCTTCCGCTCCCGCGTCTCTCCACGTCAGTAATTCCTTATTGCTGCAGACTTCTCTATCCCCCAGCTCCCACAGGCCACGGTTAGATTTAATTCTGCTAATTATCTTAAATATAAAACATAATGCAACTGATCCCCTGACGTTGCTGTAGTAATAAAAAATAGAAAAGGAGAAAAAAAACCCCCAAAAGTCTGTATCCTTATTGCCAGTGTGTGCTAGTAACTGCCTTTTCCCTTCCAAACGCCCCGCTCTCCACACCGGTTAAGGCTAACACCTCCCTCTCTGCCGAGGGCGATCCCACGCCGGAACAAAGTCAAATCATTCCTCAGGCTGAAAAAAGGGAATTTTAAAAACGGTTGCAAGAAAAGCTCAGCAGTTTCCTGCTTTGAAAACAGTTCACAGTTCTTTGAAGGGTCTGAGCAGTACAGTAGAAAGCTACATTTACTGAAAACTTCTAGTGCTGATAAAGTCTAATAAAAAAATATTAACCCAAACGAACCCCAAATTAAATTAAACCAGGAGAGCCGGCTGACAGAGGCCAGGAGGAGGAGGGCAGCCCGTGCCACCCGGGGAGCCGGCAGGAGCCCCCCAGCTCTACGGACAGCAATCAAGGGAAGAAAAATAAAAAATAAAAACACTAAAAAAAATTATAAATTCCAGTTTTCCAGGCCAGGTGGTGAGGAGACGCCCGCGCACGAAGGCACGCCAGCGCGAAGGCAAGGCGATGGCTGGGAACACAGCTAGAAGGTGGCCCCGGGAGGGGGGCACGGGCCGGCGTCTCGCTCGGGCTGAAACGAGAGCGGGGATAAAGCGAAATATCAGTGACTGGGGCTGTGAAGGGAGCCCCACCGTGTCCCTCCCACTCGGGGACCCTACCTCCCCGTGGCCGGGCTTCTGTGCCAGGGGGGGCTTCTTGAGGATGCCTCGCCTGGGAGCCGGCGCCGGCTTCGCCTCGCCGTCCTCCGCCGCGTCGCAGACCCCGGCCAGGGCATAGTGCCGCTTCCTCAGCTCGCCCAGGCGCACCCGCTCGCCCTCCAGACGTTTCTCCAGCTCCAGCACCTTCACCTGCACCCACAGAGCCATCCTGGGCCCCGCGCCCCGGGGTGCGATCCCCACCGCTGTCGCCATGCCCAGCGCCGCGGGGCAGCAGAAGGGACCCCCCAGCACAGGTCCGGATGGGGACCGCAGCCCGAACCCACCCCCACGGCCGTACCTGTGTTTCCATCTCTTCCTTTTTCAGCTTGATGAGGGACATGCCCGAGAAGTCCATGGTGTCTGCAGGGAAAGGCGGGGGGGTCCTCGCTGAGCGCACCCCTTGCAGAGGACCCTCGCGTGCCGAAGCGAAGCCAGGCAGGCACCTTGGGGTGTTCGCCAGGCCAGAAAGGCATTCGGCGCAGGTTTTTTCTCTCCCCTTTCCTTTCAAAAAAACCTCACCTTTCTCCTCGATCTGCTCTTGCCCAGACTTGGTGGAAGCCACCACGTTGGCCGCCATCTCGTTGACGTTACGCGAGCACTCCTGGAGCCGGCCCAGGTTCCTGCTGCTCTTCTCGGCTTTCACCTGCAAAGAGCATGGGGATGGCTGCAGGTGCCCACCATGGCATCTCTGGAATCCGGCACCACCGGCTCGGGGGAGCCCCCCAGGCAGCCACGTTCTTCGTGAGAGCAGAGACATCCCTCACACTGCGTCAGAACAGTCCTTGGACATGAAAACCTGGGGGTGGAAAGGACGGACAGACAGACATTTATTCTTGATGACCCCATCACGGCCAGACATGGTGACCCCTGCAAGGCCCTTCAGCCCCAGGACACCAAACCAGCTCCGCTCCCGCCTGAGCCCAGCACACACGGCTAAGCAGCCTCGGCGAAGACAGAGCTATTTTTTTGAACCATGCTCTTAAGTTTTAAAACCATCTGCTGTAAAAAATAGTAGGGTTCCTCCTCCTCCTGCAACGTGCATCCCCATTTGCTCATGGAAACCTCTACCCATCGCTTTCGCCCACATCAACGGGAAAGGTGGCAAGGACCAAAATCCATCCTTCTCAATGCTGGCTCCTGCAGCTGCTTACTCGGGGTTTCTCGTTAGTTATTAACATTTTCTTTACATACTCAGCTTGACGGGAGGTTTTACACATCTTCATTCCCCAGGCAAGCCCTGCTAGGTGTGGGAATATTAATGCAGGGGAAGACACACGGGTTAAAACCACAGACTGACTCGAAAATGGCAAGAGCTTCCTCCCCTGCCTGCCCCGGGAGGAGGCTGCAGGGCTGGCGGACGCAACGGCCACGCTCTGCTGCCCGAAAGCATCTGCGGGTCAACACCATGGGAACAAAACGAGCTCCAGCTTGAGGAGCCGCCCGCGGACAGCCCTGCCGGGACACCCACCTTGGAGGCAGCCACCAGCTGGGCCGTGCTGGCGGCGATCTCGTGGGAGCAGACGATCAGCTCCTCGTACTTGCCCGTGTGCAGGACAACTCTGTCTGCCGACTCCCTGCGTTAGGGAGCAGAAGGGAGATCCTGTTAGAGATACTCGCCGTGCACGACGAAGCAAGCGCAGGTTATTCACCTCCTGCTACACCCTTAGGAATCAGCATCAGACCTCAAACCAGCAGCTTTGCCTGTAATTATTTAAAGCTCATTTACAAAGCAATTAATTACTCAAAGCCCAGATCCAGAAGTTTTGGACGGGTATAAAATATCAGCGGAAGCAGGATTGTGTTTCTGTAACGAAGCGGATGAGATTTTTAAAGCTTTGTCCAAAAAAGCCCCCATGTTTCCTGCACTGGCACGGGGACACCCTGCCCCGATCCCACCCACCCCAACCACGTCCATCTGAGCAGCAGCCAGGACACGGAGCATCGGGTTGTGCCAACTTCCACATTTTGCAAACAGGGAGCAACTGGCAGCCCCTATTCCGGCGACTACGCGGTCCGGCACGGGCTGCGATGCTCCACAGGGAATCAGCAATCACGCTCCACACGGAGCCAGCGGCGGGACAGTTTGGGTTCTCGGGCAATGGAGGAGCGCGGGCCGGCCCCGGGCGCAGCACACGGAGCCATGCCCGGAGAGGAGCCGCGGGTGAGGTCCTGGGGTACCTACACGAGCTGCGTGGCTCCCCAGCCCACCGCCTTGGAGGCAGAGATCAGCCCTTCGGTCCAGCGCGAGTTCTTGGCATAAAACTCCTGCGTTGTTGCTGCCCCCTGTTGTTATGAGAATATTATGGCCTGTATTAACTTGTCTCTAACATACACCAATCCATAAATCCATATAAACTATCCATATAATATATAACAATATATAAATTCACATATAAAGCCATAAATCAAGGGACTGGCAGCATTTCTGCATCCTTCGGGCTGCTCTTACTGGTTTGCTTAAACACAGATTGACAAAACGAACTCTGGAGCCCCCAGTCTGCGAATTTGGTCCGGGTTTAGCAAGTCTGGGCTGTCGTCTCTGGATCGACAAGGCTTTGCGAAGACGACAGCGGGAGCCCAGGGCTGAGCAGCCCACCTCCTGCGAGCCAGGCTCCAGCGTCCCGCTAACCCGGGCAAGCACAAAACTCGTGTCAGGGCGGAGAGACGAGCGTAGGGGAGAACTTACCCGGCCGCTTTCTACTATCTCCTTCTGTAGGTTCGTAGATGTCATTACAAGCAGTCTAATAGCCTGGAACAGAGAAAAACAGGTTTTGGTGTTTGATGAGGATTTTATGGAGAAGGATTGATGCTGCCAGTGGTGGGAAGTTACAGTTTTGCACAGTCTTTGACGCCCCAGCTTGGTTTCTGCAGTACTGACCTTCATCAGGTCCGTGCAGGAGTTCAGAATCCTGTAGGAAAACAAGAGAAAAGCGTTCAGCATCCTCTGATGCTGCATCCAGGGATGCAGGCTTTGGCCTCAGTTACAAATGGGTCTGTTTTGGAGACCGGCCAGCCTGCAGGTTACATCTAAGCAGCCCACAAAGCAGCCAATTAGATGTGCGAGATGAAGGTCTGCCCTCCTACAGAGAATTTCACGCTCAGCATCAGGATGATGCGGCACCGGGTTGGACGTGCGGCTTCGGAGTAAAGCACAGCCCCGCCGGGTGTGGGCGCGGGACGGAAACCTGCCCGCGGCTGCCACGCGCCGCCCCTCAAAACTCACCGCTCGTTCACTTCAAGCTTAACCCCAGAGCTCTCGTTCCTGGCCTGGCTCATCATCTCCTGTTGGGAAACACGAGGGGAAGGGTTGGACACCACCACGCTGCTGCGACGGCGAACGGGCTGGGAGAGGAACGGACACTGCTGCCCCAAGGCACCAGAACGGCCCGTCCTCAGCTTCGTCTCACCTCTATCCGCCTGACGGCATCCTCGATCGCCTCCGAGGTGGAGGCCATCTCCTTCTCAACCATGTCCCCCAGCTCTTCTTGCTTGATGTCTAAGCTCTTGGGCCTCAGCTCCTGCCGGAGGAGGCAGCAGCCGCCAGGTTTAGGCAGAGGGCGAGACGGGAGTATTTGTAAGAAATAACACCAAGCCAAGCTATCAGACTCCTTTTTTCCCCCCTAAATAAAGCTGTAGGAGCAGCATTCTGCAGACCGCAAGGGTGGAGGCACCAGCTTGCAGCAAACATGGCACAGGGACCTCAGAGGTAAGAAATGCCCTAAATCAAGGTGACAAAGCTTGATCACAGGAGCAGTTTTGGCAGAGCAGGGCTCCAGAGGGCTCCGGAGAGCTGACAGCCTAAGAATTAACACCGGTTTAATGGAAAAGACTAACGGGGGCTTCATCAGCAGAAATATCTGAAAGTTGGGAAGTTTTATTCCGCAGGAGCTCCTGGGCTGAAAGACTTCAGCTGATCTGAGGGTCACCGTCTCCCTGCACCACCAGGCAGGGTCTCCGCGCTCGGAGGCTGAGACGGCTCGTGGAAAGCACCAGAACCTGTGGGTATGGGGAACGAGCCACCCCAAGGTGCTCACTCCAACTCAGCGTCTCCAATTTCAGCTCTGGACAATGGGGAAAGCCATAGTTTGCTTTTCTTTTTTTTTTTAAAAAAAAAATCTGTCCATCGAGGTGCAGCCAGAAAGCTGCGAGCAAACATCCCACCTTGACACCCAGGGGCAACATCGTTCTGCATTAACTGCCCGCTTTGATTTTTCATTTCGGAAATGCCAGCTCCAGTAAACAACCCACCCCGCCAGCCCCGGGCTCCATCTCCTACCTGGGCCAGCTGCAGGACCCCCCGCAGCGCCCGCCGCACGTCCCCCAGCTCGGCACGCCCCAGCGTCTGCTTGTCCTTCAGCTCGCCCAGGTAGTCCAGGCTCCGCTGCCCGCAGTCCCGGCACGTCTCCGTCAGCCCTGCGGAGAGGATGGGTCGGTGCCGAGCCCCTTGGGCAGGGGGTCCCCCATCCCAGCCCTGCCACCCTCCTCTTCCTCCTTCCCCTGGCCACAGAGATGATGCTGAGCATCAGCGGCATCCAGCTGATTTCCTGCTGAAGAGCATAAATCTGTTACCAGGAGCAAAGCGACATTCCTGGACCGGGATGGGGCACCGGCGGGTGGGAATATTGCGAAGGGGAGCACGGGGAGCTGGGGGACACCAGCACAGCCCTGGGGAAGATGTGCCCCATATCCAGCCCCCAGTGGAGGGGGCTCCCACAAACAATCCCCAGGAGCAAACAACCTCCCCAGCAGCCGCAGACGGCACTCACGGTCGGCGTGGTCGGTGGGAGCCAGGTGGGACGTGGCGCTCCCATTCACGATGGTGTCGGCCGTCAGGTGTGCAAAGAGGGCCAGAGCCCCCACCAGCCCCGCAGCATCTGCGGCGAGAGGATGTGGTCGGGCACCGCCAGCCCAGGGCACCGCGTGCCATGTCCCGGGGGCTGCGGCCCATCCTCGAAGGCCCTCAAGGATCAGCAGAAGAGCTTGGAGAGGTCGGTATTGACCCCTCCAGCTTGCAGGCTGCTCCTCGAACAACGGCATGGGAACCCACCAACTCCACCCGCCGTGTCCCTCCATCACCAGGGCATTGCCCGCTTGCTGATGGCCCCGAAGCAGCTGGGGGCTGCTGGACGTGTAAAAATAGAAGCAAGACGCAAGCAATGCCACCGGTCCCCAGCCCCAGGTACCTGCCATGGAGGCCACGTACTGCGCGTGTCCGCTCTCCAGGGCGTCCGTGGCCTCCAGCGCTGCCTGCGCTCGGCTGAGCAGGTAATCTGCAACGAATTTAGCTTTGTTAGGGTGACGAGGCTGACGAGTGTCTGAACGAGCACGAGTGCTGACTCCACGAGCCACCATCGAGCGGGAGCCAAGACAGCTCAGGTCCTCGTGGCCCGTGCTGGGGATCAGCACTAAAATCTGAGCAAAATAGAGCTGAGATGAGAGCTGAAAATTCACTCCTGGGAAGTCTGACCCCAGCCTCCTTGGGTGTGATGACTGGTGGGGAGAAATGCCCAGGGGCAGGCTGAGATGCAACATTATCTGTCTTGGAGGGACGAGGGACTGAGGGTCGCAGCCCCCGCGGTGGAGCGGGACGTACCCGGGGAGCTGGTGCAGCGGACGTGGAGCGGGTCGTCCAGCTTGGCCACGGCGTCACGGAGGATGTCCTCCGCCTCCCGCACCGTCTCCTGCAGGACGCCGAACTGCTCGTCCAGCAGCTTCTGCTGCAGGCTCTGCTCCTGGTTGCTCTGCGGGGCGGGAGGAACAGGCGAGTGGCACAGCTGGGACACAGGACCCCCGTCACCACGGCCCCATCACATCCCTCAAGAGCCCCTTTGCAGGATTAGACCTGACCACCCCGTTATCGCTGGTGCAAGCCGTATCCCACCGGCTACATCGACGACGGCTCAGCTGAGCCCCCCAACTGCTCAGCACCCCCCAAACCCACCTCTCCCCGGCGAGCAGAGGGGCAGCGGGCTCCCCACACAGCACCGTACCTTCTCCAGCAGCCTGCCCTGTAGCTCCCGGATCTCCCTCGTGGCCTTGTCCGCCTCCTGGCTCCGCTGCAGCTCCTTCTCCTCGACGAGGCCGCGCGTGGAGAGCAGCTCACACTCCTTCTCGCTCACCGACCGCCTCAGCACCTCCTTCTCGGCGTGCAGGGCCTCCACCTGGGCGCTGAGCTCCGCGCCCGCCTGCCGGTGGGGCCAGGAGACCCCCGTCACTCACCCGTCACCACGTCACGAGCCCATCGCTTACACAGGGGGGAGCTGAGAACACACTCAGCTCATGACACCGATGGGGCAGACCCGTGTTTAGCCCCACGATGGCTCCCTGGGCTGCTGTTTGTGCCGCCGGCTTGGCAGCGGTGGCAGGCACGCTGCCCTGCACGCCGGGGATTTGGGCGCATCCTGAGCCCCCGGCCTCGTACCTGCTTGGCGTGGCTGAGCGAGCGCTGCGCCTGGTCCAGCTCGTCGCGCCGGGCGTCCAGCTCCTGCCGCAGCTGCTCCATCTGCACGCTCTGGTCCTCCAGCTGCAACCGCACGCCCGTGCCGGGAGCTCAGCTGCTGCGAACGCGCCCCGGCCCCGCTCGGTGCCGGCGCGCGGCCAGGACAGCAGGAACGGGTCCAGCCGCGTTTCGCAAGAGGGGTTTTCAGGGTCTCAGTGGGGTGTCCCGAAATTGCTCCGTTCCCCAGGGCAGGAATTTCAGGAGCAGCCCCCAGCCTGGGCCCCGGTGAACGACAGCACCCAAACCCATCGACTTGCACTGTGGCATTTTCTTGGGGGAAGAAATGGCAGATTTGGGCACGAGGGAATGAAGCACGGATTAAGTAACACCCTCCTGAGGAGCCAGGGCAACGCTCTCCCGGATCAGGGACTGACACCAACCACCGCCCCCGCTCCTTGCACCCAAACCGTGCGCAGCCACGACGTTTCCCGGGCTGGGACGGGCTCGGTGCCAGGCTGGCTCACCTTCAGCTCCGCTTCCCGCTTGACCTGCTCCACCTGAAAGGCCAGCTGCTCCTTGACACGTGCCACCTCCTCCTGGCTCTGCTGCGTGACCGTCAGCTGCTTGGCAGTGTCGGCGTTCTGCGCGGGGACACGGGGACTAATGGGCATCTGGAGCGGGGACCCTCGCCCCCGTCGTGCTCGCTCTGCCCGAATTCTGGCTGCGGGGTGTAGCTCAGAGATGTCTTTTTCACGGCACCCAAAACACTGACCATCGGTGGACATGGATTCAAGGAGCCCCCCACCCGGTGCTCAGAGGTCCGTGAGTGCAGGATGATGGGACCGATACGGGGTGGGGGTGGGCACGCACGACTCACACTGGCGGTGGCAGAGGGACGAAGGAAGCAGAGTTACCTTCCTCAGGAGCTCGGCGTGCGTGTTGATGAGCTCGCTGTGCTTCTCCTTCAGCTTCGTGTAGCGGATCTCGGTGGCGCTGGCTTTCTCTGGACGGGGTGAGAAAGCATCAGCGACTGCGGCGTGGGCGTCCCACGGCTGATGGGTGCTGTAGGGCACCTACTTTCTGCTTCGGCACAGAGCCGCTGGGACCTGTCGCTGTCCTGCTTCGCCCTCTGCAGCCTCTCCAGCTCATCCCGCAGCTGCTCGTTGTCCACCAGCGCCTTCTGCTTCTGCTTGCGCTGCTCCTCCACCTCACCCTCCAGGCTGTTCACCTGCGCCTTGAGCTGCGTGATGTATCGCTGCGCCTGCGGGACACCGGCCGGCACTCTGGCACTGCCCCGCTGCCAGCAGCGCCTCTGCCCTCCCCAGCATCCCCATCCAGGTGCCCAGCTGCGCTTCGGGCAAAGCAGCCATGAGATGCGCAGGAAAGCTCTCCCCTCGGGCCCTGCAGCCACTCCATCCCCGCCGCCAGCGGCAGGTTGGACACCAAGGCATGAGTCTGACATGTCCCCACCCCATCTCCATCAGGAATCAGGTCCTGGCACTGGGAGAGGCCCCAAAACGCGGCACTGGGTGCAAGGACCCCACTCCTGTTGCATCCCATTGCGGTTTCCACACTACAGCACCAAAACCCACCCTGCTCTCCTGCACTGGCCGGGCTTTACCTCCAGTTTAATCTTCTCCATCTCCGCACGGAGCATGTCCACCTCCTTCTTCAGGCTCTCGATCTGTGCATCCCTGCGGAGAGAGGCAGGTTGGTCCCACGCAGCAGCAGCTGCTCCCCCTCTGCCGCCGTGGACCCCCATACCTGTCATCCCGAACGCCGTTGGGTGGCCCAAAGGTTTGCTCAAATATATCCGAGGTGATCTGGGGAGACAGAGGGTGCTGAGCTGACCCAGGCTGTGGGCGCTGTCCCCCCCATCGCAAGGTCCCCATCCCATCCCCGTGCCCCCACCTGCGGCTCTGTGGTGGAAGCCGTGCTGATCTCGATGAGGTTCTCCGGCTCCTCGTCCTCAGGAGCTTCCTCAGGGATGACAACCACCGGCTTCACATGCTCGGCCAGTGCAGACGCCCGCAAGAAGTTTGGGGGGCTCTGCAGGGACAAGAAGTCATGGTGGCATCACCTGGGGTTTCGGGGACCATCGCAGACAGACCACCAAGGGGAGGGAGGGAGCCAACCCCACGCTGCTGAGATGGGCCAGCAGGTCCCTCTGCAGTGTCCCCAGGCCCCGAACCCATCCGTGGGGACGCCCCGGTGCACCCCGAACCCACAAGCTCTCCGAAGCATCACACACGAGCACCACACCGGAACCCTGCCGTACCTCCGGCAGCCGAGGGATCTGGATGAGGCGTTTGAAATACAGCATGTCGGACGCTTTCTTAAAGAAGTTTTTGAGGCTAGAGAGGGGGGAAAGAGAAACCGCTCGCAGGGGAGGCACGGGGAGCTTGGCAGGAGGGAGGAGACCCCACCACCCCAGCTCGGCCCCGGGTTACCTGCGAAACTGCTCGTGGAAACGGTCTCGGTGGCCCTGCAGCGTGTCGGCCGGCAGACCTGCGGTGACGGGGGGGGACAGCCGTGACGGACCCGGGGCTGCACATTTATTCACACTCACCCGGATCCCTCCGGCTGCAAAAGCCAGCGGGGGGGAGGAGGATGGGAGGTGTCAGGACGGGAGTGGGGTGTCTTGATTCCTGGCACAGGGACCAGGGATGCAGTGCAGGGAGAGGCGGGTGTGGGAACCCCGAAATACCCGCACGAGGCCCCTGGCGCCGCGCTGCCCAGCAAGCCCACGCAGGGGGCTGGCAGGCCAAGGCACATCGGTTTGAATTAATCAAGGACAAGTCCTTCTAATTCACACAGAATCACAGAATCCCAGCATGGTAGGGGTGGAAGGGACCTCTGTGGGTCACCCAGCCCAACCCCCTGCCCAAGCAGGGTCACCCAGAGCAGGCTGCACAGCACCGCGGCCAGGCGGGTCTGGAATATCTCCAGAGAAGGAGACTCCACA
>Ga0065711_1008063_pt1 | contig 13572 bp, 20 predicted proteins | sample Hoacrofraction12_FD_59098 | JGI IMG/M metagenome (GOLD analysis project Ga0065711, IMG submission 59098) | Hoatzin crop microbial communities from Cojedes, Venezuela - Epithelial fraction 12 v2 (version 2) | ecosystem: Host-associated > Birds > Digestive system > Esophagus > Crop | place...
TTTGTATATCCTGTCCTTTTTGGAGCCCAGCACCCATGCACAGTCCTCAGTCACCCCTTGTCTCCTCCTGCACATCTGCACAGTCCATATTATGTGTATTTGGTTGAAGTTCATGTTCCCCCAGCGAGGCTTTCCCCGGCTGTGACCCCGGCCGTGACCCCGGCCAGGCTGCGTTTGGGGAGCAGCAGGAGGCAGCGCTGTCCTTGCCCAGCTGCGCGTTTCTGCTTGCCGCGAAGCGTGGGTAAGCGTGGGACGTGGCCCTGCGCCCAGCTGTGGTTGTCACCGTCGCTGTGCTCTCCCTCCCCTTGCGCAGTGGATTGAGAAGGTGATTGGCTGGCTCAGCAGGGTTTTTCTGCAAGAGGGTCCCTTGGCGCGCTCCTCTCCGGAAGCTAGCAGCACCCTGAAGTGCTGGCGGTGCCACGTCCAGAGGTTCTTCTACCGCATCTATGCCAGCATGCGCATTGAAGAGCTCTTCAGCATTATTCGAGGTAGGTGTGACCCGTTCGGTGTCCAGGCACTCCTGGACTTGGACTGGATGAGTGACAGATCTGTCTTCATCTCCTGATGTGCCACGCTGTCTCCTCTTGCCTTCCCGCGGAGCGTGGCACTCTTTCTAATCACTGCTTGGTCTGTAGACTTCCCAGAGTCGAAGCCTGCTGTGGAGGACCTCAAGTTCTGCCTGGAAAGGACGAATCAGAGGCAGCAGCTGCTCAGCTCCCTGAAAAGCGCTCTGGAAATGCGACTTCTGCATCCAGGTGAGTTTGGCATCCCCGCACGTGTGCTAGCACTGTACGGAGCCGGGGCATGAGTGGGGATCTCCTGGGAGCCATCATCTGATCTCGTGCTTGACGAGCGGGAGGCACTCAGACCATGCACATCTCATGTTTGAGTGTGCACGGGCAGCAGGAGCTGATCGTATCCCAGCCCCTTTTTCTTGCAGCGCGGTGAGGAGCTGAGTTGGAAGTTTAGCTTCGGTCTGGGTGGGTAGAGGCTTCGTGGCTGTGTGTGGTCTGAGCTCCTAACACGTGGTCGGGGCTCAGCTGATTTCTGGTGGTCTCTGAGGCTGTGTTTCGGTTGGAACTGGTTTCTCAGCTGTACGGATCCGATCTCTCCCCTTGGCTGGGGCAGCAGGGCAGCAAGCCCTTCGCCTCCGACTCCACAGATGGAACAGAGGGCTCGGAGCATCCGAGCTGCTCACATCCAAGCCATCAGTCTGTGCCCTGGGACTCTGACTCCCTCTGCCCCTCTCCTGTAGGAGTCAACACATCTGACATCATCACTCTGTATATCTCCGCCATCAAGGCCTTGCGGGAGCTTGACCCCTCCATGGTTATCCTGGAGGTCGCCTGCGAGCCCATCCGGAAGTATCTGAGGTAAGAGGCTTGGCTTGCAGGGCAGCCTGACGCATCCCCTTCCCCTCCTCTTCCCTTCACTTGCTCTGTTTCTCCTCCTTGTTGGCAGGACTCGGGAAGACACGGTGCGGCAGATCGTGGCCGGTCTCACAGGGGATGCTGAGGGCTCCGGTGATCTTGCAAACGAGCTCTCGAAAGCTGACCCGGTGACCCTGGAGAACGGCCAGGAGAGTGACGATGACATCTCGGAACCAGGGGACTGGGTTCCTGACCCGGTTGATGCAGATCCAGGTTAGATGCCAAGGCCAGATGTCCTGGCAGCCCACTGTTCTCCCCGGCCGGCTGCAGTCTGGAGCAGCTCCTCTGCTGGTCCTCTGGAGCTGGGCTGGGCCGGGCAGGTCGCTGTTAATTTCGCCCTGTCGTCTGCTGGATTTCACTAGGAAAATCAAGTTCCAAGCGTCGGTCCTCGGACATCATCAGCCTGCTGGTGAGCATCTATGGCAGCAAGGACCTGTTCATCAACGAATACCGCACGCTGCTGGCTGACCGGCTGCTACATCAGTTCAACTACAGTGCAGAGAGGTGAGGTCCAAATGCCCAGCTCCCGGGCTGTCCAGGTCAAATCACCTGAGAAAGGTGTCCCTCAGACTCGGTACTGTGAACAGCTGTTTCTGGAGCCAGGAATGTCTTTGGCAATTTCCTCTGCAGCTTTGGGTTTGCATCTAGAATTTCATGTGGTCCCCTCTGCTCGGGCTGCTTCCTGCTCAGTCCTGCACTTGGCTTGCACTAACAGGGCAGCGTGTGGGAGACTGGAGGCACCAACACCCTGTTAGCTCCTTCTCACACGTTCTGCTGGCCCTCACAGGCTGCTTAGGGTCAGCCGAAAGCGTCAAAGTATGAAAAAGGGATGAAGCATCAGGAAATCTGTCGCCACCCAACTTGTCTCTCAATTCAACAGCTGCGGTGGTTTTCCTTTCTGCAAGATGCAGTTAGTGTGACCCACGTCTGGGGTGGGCGGCCTCAGGCAAGGGGCTCACCAAATGCAGTGCGTTGGCGAGGGGATGGCTAGGTGCCGTGCTCGTCCGAATGACAGGGATGGGCAGGTCTTCAGAAAGCTGCTGGCCTCCAGGGGAAGTGACTGTTCCTCCCTGGGGTGCTGGGAGACATCCTGTTCAGGTAACTGCCTTGCAAGCCTTCCTAGGAAGAGCACCCCGGTGCCAGGGACTACGTTTTTTGGCCATGTTGCAAGGGGTGGAGGCCAAGCCAGGCCCTGTTATCTGAGTGACCTGTGTCTGATCTGTTGTTTCTCTTATCAGGGAAATCCGCAACGTGGAGCTGCTGAAGCTGCGGTTTGGTGAAGCTCAGATGCACTATTGTGAAGTCATGTTAAAAGTAACTATTTTTTCTCTTTTTTTTTTTAAAAATTCAAGTCCTGGGTGTTTGAGCTCATTGGGGAAGGGGAGGGACTTGAGGAGTGATCCAAAAAGGCTCTTTGAGGAATGTGGGGTTCCCAAAATCGCACTGAGGGGGCAGATTTGTGACAGGCAGAAGTGTCATGTCTGTTTTTAAACCCTGTGGGTTGGGTTATCGACTCTGGGGGGTGGTTGCTCTGGTCCTTTTGGCTCTCCTGCCCTTCCCACAGTACAGTGTTCTGGTATGGAAGAGCTGGGCTCTTCCAGCTGCTCTAGGGTTGGGACTCTGGGGTTTAATTCACTTGGAGTGTTGTGGGAAGAACTCGGGTCTGGAGGGATTCCGGTGTTGAGTCGCCAGCCCTTCCTCAACCTGCCCACAAATGTTTCTGAGTATGTAGCAGACTTTCTAGTAGACACACATGGTCATGTCCTTTCAGTGTCCCCATCATCATCTGGAGACAAAGCTGGTCACCTTGTTTAAGCTTCTGCTTTACTAAGGGTTAGCACTGACGTCGAAGAGAAGGAGCTGCCTGAGCTTGCTCTGCCTTTTCCAGGATATGGCTGACTCGCGGCGCATTAATGCCAACATTCGTGACGAGGAAGAGAAGCTCCCGGAGGAGGAAAGGCCGCCGTTCAGCCTTGTCGCTGTTATCCTGTCGAGTGAGTTCTGGCCACCGCTGAAAGAGGAGAAGCTGGAGCTTCCAGAGCAGGTCAAGGAAGCCATGGAAGCCTATTCCAAGAAGTATGAGAAGTTAAAGGTGAGGCGACCTTAACCCTCCTTAAAAAAGGTGTGTGCCGTTCAGACTTTGTTGTGTGGCATGGTTTTTGCAAAATCCCTTTTAACATCCCTTCATCCTTTAAATTTTAGCTGCCAGTACACTGACACTGTCAGGGTGGACTCCCAAAGTCCTTCGGCTTGGAACTGGGGTTAGAAGCTGCACTGGTTTAGCTATTGCTGGAGAAAGGGTTTGTCTCTTGACGGGGTGCCTGGGTCATCGTGGGGACTGCAGTTAGGGAAGAGTTTTCTGAAATGCGCTGGTGTTTGTTAGTTAAACGGACACTGAGGTGGAAGTTCTTAGGCACCTCGAGTCTGGTCTAAGCTTGTTGGCCTGAGTTCTCTCGTAGAGAGAGTGGCCTCCTGTCCCTGCTGGGCCTCTCTGGTGCTCTGGCACTCTCCTCCCCTGTCTGTCCTCTTGGAAAGAAGCTATGTCAACATGGTCTCATTTTAAGGTTCGTTGTTAGTCTGGAGTTAGGCGAGTGTCTCTTCCTCTTCTCTCTGTAGTCTCTCCTGCGTTGTTTCGTTTGTTCCTGGAGGCTCCCTGAACTCCGTGTTAGTTCAGCAGCAAGCGTTTTTGGCCATTTTGACTGTGGCTCAGACAAAGACTGAATCCATGCCTTTATAAACAGCACGGAAAGGTGGAAGAGAGGCACGCAGAGCAAATACAAGCAACCGTGCCGCATTCTCCCCTTCTCCGGGCACTTGATCGTGGCAGTTTGTCAAACAGAGAAGGCTGAGGGACACCTTGCTCTGCACGTACAGCAAGCGTTGGGAGCAGGAGCATCTGGCTGGACGTCAAGGAGAGATCTAGGTCACGTCCAGAGCTGTGGTCTTGGCTTTCTCACCTTGCAGCTTCTTATCTGGTGGAGTGCAGAGCACGCATCTGGAGTGTGGATGATTCCGATCTAGCTGTCGTGCCAGCGTAGTGTCGGTGTGCACACGCAGACGGTTCTTTGCAGCCAGCCTGAACACAGCTTGGTGTCTCGTGCAGATGTTCCCCTTTGCCTGTCCTCTTGTGCTCTAACTCCGCTTCAGGCTTGGTTTTCTGTATCCTTTCTCGAACTTGTTGTTATACACCAGGTGCCAGATGCCACGAGGCTGGGAAGCTCCTAGCTCTAGGTCCTGTAGCTGCGTGCCAGGTGTGGATGCCAGCTGATTTCGGTGTCTGCAAAAAAATTAGTTAGGAGGGGATGCGGGCAGGAAGCAGCCTCCTCGAGCACCCTCAGCCTTCAAAGCAAGCAGGCCTCTTTTCACATCGGTACCAGAAGAGATTGCTTCTCTTCCGAGGAAATCCTGTCNCAGATGGGTATTTGTTTTCCGGCAGGAGTTTGTCCTGAGTGGCCCGGTTGGTTTTCCAGTGTGTCCTCAGCCTGTGCTTACCCCACCGCGAGCTGAGTGACTGGCTTTCAGGCAGGAGAGGGGCGTTGGTCTTGGGCAAGGGCTGGACAACTTGTGCCGAGGATGATGTTTCCCACAAAGGGGGGGGGGATGGCTGGGTGACTCGTGAGGAGGGGAGTAGCTTTCGTATCTGGCAGAGGTGTGTGGAGAGCAGCTGGCCCTGGTGAAAGAGGGGCGTTTGCAGTAACGCAGCCCTTAGGGGTTCCTGTTAGGAGATCTGCTGTGAGTGGCTGCTTCTCCCTTTCCCAGGCCATGAGGACCCTGAACTGGAAGTACCACCTGGGCCTGGTGAGCTTGGACGTGGAGCTGGCAGATCGCACCCTCTCCCTCTCCGTCTCTCCTGTGCATGCTGCCATCATCCTGCACTTCCAGACCAAGAGTGAGTGCCGTGCCAGAGGCACGTTACCGCCCGTGGGTGGGAAGGCCACGTTGCTTGGGTGGCTGAAGGCTCCGAGAGCTCTGGCAGCAGGACCAAGAGCTGGTTCATGGGCTTGGATCTGCCACAAGGCTCGGCCAGGTCTCCAGCTCTCCTGGGAGACAGCACGCAGCAGGGCCGCAGCTCGGCACCCAGCCTGCTTTCAGGCAGTCGCTGCACACAGCTGCTCGCTGCTGGCAGCGGCTCCCCAGCCTTCCCCATCCTCATATGAAGTCCTGGCGTGCTGGAGGCGGGCAGGCGTCCTGTGCTTTTCTCTGGTATCCGTGGTCTCTGCAGGCACGTGGACGCTGACAGAGCTGAGTGAGGTGCTCAAGGTGCCCGTGACATCGCTGAAGCGGAAGATGACGTTGTGGCTGCAGCAGGGTGTCCTGCGTGAGGAGCCCCAAGGCACCTTCACCGTGATTGAGGAGGAGCAGAAGGACCAGGTGGACAAGGTCGTTCTGATAGACAGCGACGAGGAGGGTGACTCTGCCATGGCGTCGCAGGCTGACCAGAAGGAGGAAGAGCTGCAGGTACCCGTCCATGTGTCTCAGCTGGGTGCAGAGCCGGCAGGTCGATGCAAACACGCCCTGCTTTTGGCTTTGGGGAGCCTGGTTAAGATGACGGATTCAGTTTGCACTTCGGATTTGCATTTTCCACTGCAAGGGGCTAAGTCCAGCACAAGTTTTGTTTTGAAGGGGATGTCTCTTGATTAATGCTCACTGGTGCGGGTGCTGGATCGCAGCCTTCCCCCCAGAGAGGTGCCCAGCTGCTGAGCCACGCAGCCATTTGGGCACCTCTAAATGTGTTTTTTGCAGTTTAAAAAAAGGAAAAGTCTGAGACATGATTTCGTGTTTGAAAATAGTCAAAACGTGTTTGGATTCACCCAGGCAGTGCTTTTTGGCACTTAGGCTGCCAAAAGGGCTTACCCACCACTAACAGCTGGACCTTCGCCGTCGCTGTGTTGTGGTTCCGGGACGTTTCCAGGGCTGTTCCTGCGCGTGTGTCACGCTGCGTGTTGCGTCGTGCCACGGTGCAGCACGCGGTTGTCGTACTGGTGTTTATCCACTGAGGGTCATGCACGTACTGCACGTCAAATCCTGCTTCCTGGCTGGCTGTCCCAACACCTGGTGCTGTTCTTGGATGTTTCCTGGTTAAAGACCGCGTGCTCGTGGCTGAGAGCAGAACTTGCTGCCAGCCACAGCCCTGCTCTGCTTCTGGGCTACGGGATGCTCCCCTTTGCTCCGTGGTGTAGATATCCGTGTGGTTTACTATTGCTTGCGTGTGCCCCTCTGCAGCTGTTCTGGACGTACATCCAGGCGATGCTGACCAACCTGGAGAGCCTGTCCTTGGAGAGGATTCACAGCATGCTGAAGATGTTTGTGATGACGGGCCCGGTGGTTACAGAAATCGATATACAAGAGCTGCAGGGTTTCCTCCAGAAAAAGGTCCGGGACCAGCAACTCATCTACTCCGGAGGTGTCTACCGCCTGCCCAAGAACTGCAACTAGGCTGCGAGCGTCCCTGCTTTCCCCTCTGCGTTGCTTCTCCGTGGCTGTGCTCAGCTCCCGAGTGCCACCCAGCCCTCTGCGTCCTGCTGGGTGCTTCCTCTACTCGGGGCCTTCGCTCTTCCCTCTTCCCGAGCGGGTGTCCTTTTCCACACTGAGCGGCCTGGGCCGTGCACCCCACAACTGGGGCTGGGCCTGCTCCCCACATTGCTTTTCCTCCTGTACGTGAGTGTCTGGGCCCACTTCACTGGGTAATAAAAACCAGCAGTCCTCTTTTCCAGCTGGTGCCAACTCTTTGCTTTCCTCTGGGCAGAGCGCTCTTGGCATCAGCCTTCCCGCGCTGCGGGCGGGCAGGAAGCTCGCCAGTCTGCGGGGCACCATCTCCCGTGCGCTGGGTCTCCCTCTGCGGCCCTGGGAGGTTTTGGGAGGGGGGCTCTTGGCTCCCGTTGCTGTCTGGGTCTCTCTGTGTGGCGAACGCGGCGTCTGGAGCTGGCTGCGCTGAGCAGGACCCTGCCCCAAAGCAAGTGTTCATGCTGTCTGCTTTGGCTTATGTGGGAGGAAGGCTCCAGGGTCTGCTTACCCTTGTCTGGGACTCTTAAATTGTGTGGAATAATTTTGTTGCGGGATAAAGAATGCTGTAGATGGATGAGGCGTAGTAGTTTTTCAGGGCAAGCTGTTCAGTCCTGGAGGAGAAGTGAGTGGAGTACCCAGGCACCGGTGGGATTGCGTTCTTCTGGCAGAAATACACGTCTCCCTCCCAGCACCGTGGCTGCTGCCCTTGGGGTGCGTCATCCCTGTGTGCTTCAGAGGTGCTGGCACCGCCGAGGGCAGCTGGGTGGGATGGTCCCTGAGCTCTCCTGGTTGCACGTTGTGCCCCCGCCCTGGGTGCAAGATCAGGGAAATGGGTTTCAGGGTTGTGTTCAGTCTCCACTTCGTAGCGTGCAGGGTTCCTCAGTCCTGCTTGCTGGGTGGGTTTTGCTCATCGGGAGGAATATGCGGGGGAAATGTGGCTTTTATTAAAGATTTGCGATCTGTGAAGCAAAGAACAAGTTTCCACAGCACAAGGCGTCTTTCCCCTCCTCTGCTGAATCTTCTGGCCCAGCCTGTGGGCACCGTGGCAGCTGAAACTGAGATGCCAAAGGGCCGTGCTGAAAACGCTGGAGCAGCGCTGGCTGCGCGCCCAGGTGCGTGAGAGGTTTGTGGGCCGTAGAACACAACCCATATTTACCATTTAACCTTGTTTTTCGGTGCCTAAAGGCCCAGAAGCCCCACACTGCGGGCACCCTCCCGCTTGGGCACGTTGATGGGTTTTTCTCTGCGGGTGAGAGCACGTGTTCGTGTTTCCCCGTGGCACTGCACTCCGGGCTGGGGGTGGTGTGGCACGAGGAGCCGGCTGGCGTCATCTGTTGGGGAGCTTAAAACATTCCTTGTGCTGTAGGGACATTGTTAGTAACTGAACAAACCCCGTCTCTGAACGTGTCGGATGTTACTCCAGGTAAAGCCGAGAGAGATGAGCTTACCCCAAATGACAGCAGGCAAGGAGGGAAGCCGTGCCCAACGCAGACCCTGGCAGGGCACCCAGCGGGCTCTGTTGTCACCTGGGGTTGGACGGGGTGGCCAGGACACGGCGCTGGCCTCGTCATCACTGCGCCCAGCCTGGGATGTGGCTGGGGGCATCCCTGGGAGCCGTGCCGGGGACCCACGTGTCGAGGGCACGAGACACAAAACCTTGTCGAAGCGCAGCCGGTCTGACCCCGGGCAGCGGCCTCCGCTGCACTCAGTGCTCCTCCAGCAGGTCCTGGTGGGTTCCCCTCCCTGGTTTGGGGGACAGGGACCTCCCTTGCAGCAAACACCTCCGGGGGACTTCTCCCCAGTCCCTCCGAGGCTGCTCAGCTCCTCAGACCCTTGCTCAGCTCTTGCTCGGACGCTCACCCGCCACTGAATAAATCAAAGCAGCCCACAAGTGCCTGGGCCCCATCCAAACCCCACATGCTCCGGGAGGGCAAGAGGAGCAAGGTGCCGACATCCCTGCAGGTGCAGAGCCCCAGGGCCGCATTTCACCGCTCCTTTTATTTCATTTCGGTTTGGTTTGTTTTTTTCAGGCAAGAAAACTGTTGGAGCAGACGGAAGCATCCGGAAAGGTAGGCAGCTGCGGGGCGGCGGGGTCGGTGTCTGCCGGCTGCGGGAGCCGGAGCTGCCTGGGCTGTGCCACGGCACGTCCCATGGTCGAACGTCTGGGCACGCCGCGACGGGGCGGGGAGACGTCTCTGTTTGATCTTCTGAGATCAAAGAAAGTGCCAGCTTGCAGCGGGGCTGCTGGCGTGTCCCCGGCCACCGATGGAGCCCGGGCTGGCTGCTGGGGCAGGGAACGCGGCTGCGAGTGAGTCCAGGGCGCTGGCTGGTTCTGCTCTGCTTACAGATGCAAAAAATGTAGAGATGCAAAAATCGGTGTTTATTTCTGTGTGGGTGCAGGTGGGTGTATTCCTCCCGCGGTGCTTCCTCTCTCCCCAAGGCTGCAGGGCGGCGAGCGTGCCCTGGCCGTACCCCGTCCCGGCAGCCTTTTGAGGGCATCCAGCCCTCCCCAAGCCGTGGAGGTCGGGGCCGGGAAGGGTATGGGACGAACATCCTTCCTGCCCCGACTTGTCCCAGCTGCCCTGAGGCTGCCCCACGGGATGGGCCCTGGGGGGTGATGGGTTTGTCCGTCCCGAGGGGACCCGGAGTTGCTCCTGTCCCCGCGGGAGGTCCCAGCGCGACAGAGCTGTTGTGTGGCCTTTACAAAGTGTTACGGCAGGAAAAACTCGGGTTTAATGAGCGCTTCAGCTATCAGGGAATGTAAAAGTCTTAAAACTAATCGAAACAAGCTGGAAATGCAATTTTTCAGCCTGAACAGAGGAAGCTGGGGTGGGGGGAAAGGGCTTTGGGCTCTTCCCTGCGCTGTTTCCCGGGCAGCCATGTTGCTTCAGGCCAGAGCTGCGTCTGCTGAGAAGGCGAAGTCCCATCCCCGGACCCTCGCCTCTGCGAATTACTTCCACTTTTAGAGGAAAGAAAGAAAAAAATATATATAGCTTGAAAGTGCATGTAAAATCCCATTTCTTTGCTCCTTAGATGCTTGGAGATGGCTTCAGTTCCTCTGAGGTGTCTTACTGATGCCCTCGTGGTACCATATAAACCCTTTCTGCAGATGCTCGCGACGCAGGAACGCGTTACGGTGATTTTCTGTCGTGGGCCCTTGTGAAACGGGTCGATACGGATGGCGTCGGGGGGACGCTGATGGGAGGACGCTGCGTGGGTGACCGTCCCGCCCGCGGCAGGAGGAGCAGCTGCGGGCCCTCGCTGCTCTCCGTCTTTTCCAAATTATTTCCCAAATTTTCCATTGTTTCCCCCAGTTTTCTGCTTTTTTGCCCCACGTACAAAGCGGTGTGACCCCGCAGCCTCCGCCCGCAGCAGCGCATGCCGCTGGTCCCTGCCCTCTCCCCTTGCCGCCCCGGCACCCACCCCGGTGTGCCCTGGCGCGGAGCCCAGCCGGTGCCGACTGCGACCTTCCTGGTAGCCCCGCGCCGCCGCCAAGGCCGGCACGTGAGGGGGTGAAGCTGCCAAACCCATTTTTCTTTGGTTTTTCCCTTTTTTTCCTCATTGTCTCAGTGAGGTGGGGATGGAGCTCAGCTGGAGGAGAAAGAAGCAGCGGATTTAAACTGTGTTTTAGGAGAGGTCGTCTGCACTGGTGCTCCTTGAGTGGCTTTAAAAAAAGAAATTAGATAAAAATCCTTGCTTTCCTGCAGAAAGAGCAATCGCCCTCATTTACCTTCGTCTATTTATAAACTGTTTAGCGGGGCCGCGATAAGCCAGGCAGGATGCGATGTCCCTACAAGGGATGGTCCCCGGCCCACAGATAAACTGTTTGGGTTACTCGGGACGTGTTAAAACGGGGCTGCTTACGAAGGCTGGAAATTTTTGCTAAGAGTGAGATTGGGAAGAGTGCGGGGTCCGGCTCGGCGGCCCCGGGGCCGCATCCTGCCCAGGGAGTGGCTGATCTGCTGCTGGTGTGACGCCGAGCTCGCTGCGGTGTGCCGATACGCCGGGTTTGGGATGCCGGAGGGCTGACGGCACGGAGGGACCCCGGGGAAGCGAGGGGCTGGAGCAGCAGCGGAAATCCAGGGCGGATCAAGCTAAGGTGAGTGGTGTAAAGGGGGGGAAAAAAAAAAAGCCACCCAGCAGCCCCAGCCGTTGCAAATGCGGCTGTGGAGCTGGGGGAGGGTGGTCACGCCGCGGAGAGGGCAGCGCGATGCTCGGAGAAAGGGACCTCTGGGTGTGGAAGGGACCCCGCGGGGCCGGGTCCTGCGCCCGACGCCGAGGACGCCGCTGCCCGCCGCCGAGCGGGTTATTTTGTTCTATATTTTCATTCTTCCCTTTTTGGGGCCGGCTCCGAGGTCAGGGCCCGCGGGGCTGCTCGGGGGTTTCTGTATCCCCGCCCCGTGCTATTTCCCGGCTCTCGCTTTCTGTTTCGGGGCTCCCCGCCTGCTCCTGCCGGCTCCGGGCGCTGCGTCCACGGGGCGCGTTTCTGACCTTGCGTTTTCCCGGCGGCTCCAAGCCCACGACTTGCCCAGCCTTTAGCTTCTTTTTGGCCAATTTCCCCCCTTTTTGCAGAGTTTTTCCATGGGAGGCCAGTGCTGTGGGTACAGGACCCCCCTGTCCCAGCGCTGCTGGGGATCGCCCTGGACCCGCTCTGGGTGCCCACAGCCCCCCCAAAGGGACCTGCTGGCCCCGGGGGCTTCGTTCCCCTTATTCTGGCTTCCCGGGGGAGCAGGGGGGCTGGGGACGTTTCCACGCGTCCGGGATGCCACCGCTGCTCAGCAGCCCCGGAGATGTTTTGACTGGGCAAGGCGCCATGCCAAAAACTGCAGGAAAAAGCTAAAATCGTGGTGCAAGCCGGTGGCCGGCAGCGAGGGGCCACGCAGCCACCCCGCCGTCCAGCAGCGCTTTCGGGTGGGTACCAAAATCAGGGGGTGCCCATCACCCGTGGGTACCCAGACCGGTGGGTGCCGGTCAGTGACTGGTAGCCCGGTCTCGGCGGGGAGGTCGGCGTGTCCCCGGCCCCGGGGCTCTCTCGCCCCTTCTCCTGCGCGGTGCCGGTGGCCGGGCAGAGCCCTGCGAGAGGCCATGTTGGCGCGGGGTTTGCGTCCGTGGCTCTGCAGGAAGGGCCGTGGTGCTTGCGGCTGCTCCTCACCGCTTCCTCCCCGTGGGGGGCCTGGCTGGGGGGGCCCAGGCTCGGCAGTGGCAGGCACACGGGGGGCAGGACAGCCCCCACCCCACCACGTTGCCTCCCACATACAGCCCCCCCAGCTGCATATTGCCCCAGGTCCTGCATGTGCCCCCCCTCCCCATGCCACCCCGCTTTGGGGTGCTGGTGGTCCCTGCAGTCCCCACACCAGGGCCGTGGCAGGGGCAGCCGCAGCATGAGGTGAGATGTTGGCCGGGAACGTGAGCAGGGGCTGGTTCCAGGGTCCTGTCCCCTGTGTCCCCACCATGGTGGAGGGACGTCCGCGTGTGGGACCCTTGTGGTGCCCAGTCCTCCCGCTCCCCCCGGGCACTCCCCCGGCTGCTTTGGTGGCCACTGCAGACCGAGCTGACGGTTCTGGAGGCTGGTTGGTGGTGACACCGGCACCGTGTCCCCAGCTGCACGTGCCAGCCCGGCATCGCCCCGTCACCCACCCAGGCACCCCATGGCCGTGTGTGTCCCCCCACATCGGGCAGGGCTGGTGCTGGCCCCGCTGCCCCGCTCCTGTCCCCATCCCCAGGTGCCATTGAGCTCCCCCAGCGCCGCAAGGTCCCATGTAGGTCGGTCCCGTGTCCCCGCTGTAACTGGGAGCTCGTTACCCTCTGCTCTGGCCGTGGCTCCTGGCACCTCTCCCTGTCCTTGCAGCTTGGGAGGGTTTGGAAACCCCGCTGCACCAGCCCGGCTGCCACCCACCCTTGGTTTGCTGCTGCCTTCCGGAGGGTTCCTGCGGCCCCGGGGTGCTGGGGACGGCTCCGGATCCTGCCCAGTTACGGCTCCGGATCCTGCCCAGTTACGGCTCCGGATCCTGCCCAGTTACGGCTCCGGATCCTGCCCAGTTACGGCTCGTGCTCCTGCCCAGTTACGGCAATGTGTTTCTTCTGGGCTGTTGAGGTTTGCTCACAGCCCTCGGGTGGTGGCTGGGAGCTTCTTGCTCCTCCAGTTGCTGCTTTGAGGGCTTTGGTGGGGCATTGCTTTTATTTTTTTAATGGTGTTCAGCCATGCTGCTTGGGGGAAGCTCTTCCCTTGCGAAAACCTGAACTGGCCAGAAAAGCCTCTCTTTTTCACGGCTGCTCCCGAAATGCCTGCCCAGGCTCCTCCGGAGGGGACGGTGGCCAGGGTCAGCCCTGCTGGGCTTCCGGATCCCGAGAGCCGCTCCCGGCTGCTCTGTGGGCCGCCCTCCGGCTGAGCTCCTGTGCCTTCGTGACACAGAAATCCCCACGTTTGCAAGGATTTGTTAGGCAAATCCCCCCGGCCGCGGCGGAGGCACGTCTGCCGCCTGGCACAGGGTCGGGGAGGCTTTGCGGGTCCGGGCTGGGGGACCCTGCTCAGAGTATCCCCTCCCCAGGGAGACGTGGGGACCTCCATGTGCATCGAGCCAGGGTGGGGTCTGCACTGTGATGCTCCAGAACGCCCCAAACTGGGGGGCTTCCCCCC
>Ga0065711_1045296_pt1 | contig 13572 bp, 4 predicted proteins | sample Hoacrofraction12_FD_59098 | JGI IMG/M metagenome (GOLD analysis project Ga0065711, IMG submission 59098) | Hoatzin crop microbial communities from Cojedes, Venezuela - Epithelial fraction 12 v2 (version 2) | ecosystem: Host-associated > Birds > Digestive system > Esophagus > Crop | place...
GCGACCTAGCTACAGCGACATAGTTACAGCGACCTAACTACGGGACAAGAGCCAGAAGAGGACTGCGCATGTGCAGAAGCTGGGGTCAACCAGTGGACACTGTGATGAAGAGGATGAGCCTTCATCTTGGGACCCCCGATGACCACCACTAGGAGGCACTGCGCAAGTGCGGGTGGGAGGAGTGTATGAAAATGAACTAATTTTACTATGAAAGGGATAAGTTATGTAACCTAATAAATATGTATATCTTGATCTATATAAACTATACGGAAAAGGTATGGGATATGCACGTTCAATGGAATTATCCCCCGTGCATCCAGCGCTGCAATAAAGAATGCCTGCCTTTTAACACTACATTGGTGTTACGAGGTTTTATTCCCGGATTTTCAGTGACAATCCTACCTGGGAATTGGTTTTGGCCAGATTTTGTACGGGGGTCTCCCAGTGTCCCATGCTCTTTATCCATGATTCAGATTTGTTCACTGACAGAGATACTTGTTAGGATGCACTTTTCTCTCTCCTAGATCCCGTTGAGCCTGTGTTACAGTGACAGCTAGAGTATGGAAAGAAAATGCCTGAAGAAAGAAATTGAAAAACGCCTGTAAGTTGTAAGTGCCCACAACTGTAAAACTTTAGTCTTCTCTTGCTGAAAGTATGAACAGACTTTCTTTGAGATGCTCTTCATTTTCTTACATGCAGTCTGCAATGTAAGACCTGACTGCGTATGTGACAGTAGAGATGTCACAGCCCAGAACTTGCTCTGGGTCAGCAGGAGTGACCAGGGAGGTGCAGAGTTCCTCCCTTGCCATGCAGCCAGTGCGGCTGCTGGCTGTAAGGGATCTCCTAGTTCATGCAGCAGCGTCTCATGCTCTGATGCAGGAGTGCTCAACAGACACCTCCTAGGGGATGTAAGCAGTGTCCCCTCAGTTACATACAAGTCCTGTGCCCATGTTCCCTAGGACTGCTTGCAGGGGTCAATAGTACTTGATCTGAGGAAAGATTACAGGATCAGGCCTCCCCTGAATGAGAAGAACAAGCACCAGTGAAGCATCTCTTTCAGTCTCTTGGCTGCACAGTGAAATCCTTCTGTGAGTCCCTAGACCTTAAATACTTGATTCATATTTGTGCTTCTTCCTATATTTTGACGCCTTTGGGGAAGACAGCAGTGTGGTTTGAGGGAAGCTAAAATTAGCAGTGATGCAGAAAACCAACAGCTTTCCTACTTAAGAGGTGTCTGTGAGAAATCCTGCAGCAGATTCCTAGCCCTGAATCACAGCAAATTTACCCCCAGTCTTGCACTAGCTTTAGAGTCATCTATTACATTTTTTATGCACTGGATTGCTTAGAAGCAGTTGTAATTTGGAGTTATTTTCTTGCTTTAAGAGGAGATTATGTTAGCATCAGACTATGAGAAAAAGAATTTGATCCAAGAGGACAAAGGCAGCCCGCCTTTCCAGACAACATGGTAATCAGCAGACTTCTTACTTATCCTCTTTGACTGCAGGGCTACTAAGAACTCTGAAGGATGGCTGATTGGTACAGCTAAATAACCTGTTTCTACAATGATCAATAAAACTCCATTACTGAACTGACTATCTAAAGAGATTGGCTGTGAATAGCATCCAGCTGTAATATATCCAAGATAATTCAATCTTTTTTCTGATTTTTCAGCAAGATAAAGCTCATCCACAGAGGACATTTGATAAAGTTCAAGTCAACTAAACAAAGGGAATGCTTCATGAAGTAAAGCTCTCTGTGCATGACAAAACATCTTTCAGCTAAGCTGAGAAAGTCTTCCTGGGTGTGTTTAAAACCTCTCAGACCTCAGTAAGTGTCTTACAACGGGTGAGGTACCCAGTGTAGTTGAGACAATACTAGGCTCCAGCTCATTTCCCTGGTCTTTCTGTCATCCCTCAGTCAAGCAATTACAGTAAAACAAAACACATAAGGTTCCTCTGTCTTTCCAGGTCCATTACAACTTAGCCCGCGGTGTTGCTTTGCTGTGGCTAAGTGACTTGGATGCTCAGACTGCACTGACAAAAGAGAAAATGTGAATACTGCAAAGCTAAGGCCCTGCTGTTGCAATGGGTTACATCAGTGTGAAAAAGGAGTAAAAGCAGCAGTGAATCGAGCCCAGGACTACTTTTTGCATTTATAAAACCAGGCTAATAATCTTCTTGTTCAAAACACCATACAGGAATTTTGCAGCTCACAACCGATACCCGTATCCCAACCGAATTGAGAGAGAAGCTATGATATTATCTTCGTATGCTGGAATATTAATGGTAAGAGGGCAAGAGAGACAGCAATATCTTTTTCTCTATGGCACCTGTCAGGAAACACTCCCTGTAGCCTGGATGTCTTTGTTCATTGAAAGCAAAGTACACAGACAGTGCAAATATTACAAATCTGTCTCATTTTTAGCAGGTAGCCATTAAGTTTTGCTCAGCCTTTGAAAACAAAATAGGGAGTTTCAGTAGGTGGTCCAATGCATGTGTATAGGCTACTTGTCTTGTCTCACCCAAGTGCAAACTGGTGAGCAAGTTTTAGGACCAGATCTCAATAGATTTATACTAGCAGCATGAAACAATACTAGGACTTCACGTTAAAGCTATTTCAGAGATCAGACAAAGGGGATATTAGCTGGGTTTCATAGATTCACTTTGAAGAATACTACTTCTGAGAGCTGAACCTTTGTCCTTACCTATCTTTACAGAACAGCATTCCTATTGAAGAGATCTTTGAGATTTACAGTATGAGGCCCTCAGCAACACACTGGCAGAGCTCTGCAAATGTGAGTGATTTGTTATTATTCAGCATCTCTAATAGGGATCTGAGTGAAGATCTCTCATGCCTGTAGTGGCCTGGTCCAGTGAGTCGTGCATTGGGCCGGCATTCTGGGAATGCGATCCGCATGTGGGTTATTTCTCTTCTCACTCAGACTAAACACTGTTGAACTGTTTCCTTCTCACATCTGCCATTACAGCTCATAGCCTTGTGGGTGGCTTTTCAGCATCGTAACAAGGTGTAAAGCCTCCATGTGCAGTTGTAGTTATCCATGGGGTACTTCACTCCTGCTGCTACACTTGAGGGTGTGTGTCAAAGCTGCAGAGTACATCACATTTCTTAATTGCTTGCAAATTGTATTGTCTGTGGGTCTATTATTATAGCTACTGCTTATTCCAGCTCTCCCATACTAATAAAGGAAAGGGCTTCATTCTACAGAAAGCAATCACTACTGTTAGACCAGCAGTCATTGAGGATATCTGGATGATAGCTGGCAACATCCTACAATAGACTCTCCTGTATCTCCTAGTTACAGCAGACTATAAGCATTCAGGCAGCATTCAAGACCAAGGCTAGGTATGACAGTGTGAATCTTATCTGAAGTTAACGCTCTTCTTTGGGATTGTCATCTGGCTGCCAAAGATGCACTTTGTCTGTGCCCAGCCTTCTTCCCCAGTGCACTCAGGCTTCAAACCAGAAATCATCAGTGGACAACACCTAACCTTTGCTAGCGCCTGGCCTCTGGTGCTGCCTTGCACTGCTTGGCCTCACTGAGGAGCCAAAGTTGCTTTTCTGGGCAGTATACTCTGAAGCAGTTGTATAAACCCGTAAAACTCTGCCTGCACAGCCCAACTCTTTGCTACAGTCTTTCTGCCTTCCTCTTTTTTATGGACTCTGCAGATCCTTCATGATCTCTTTGACTCATTCTCATTCGCTTGTAAGCTGATAAATCTTCCAGCTAAGAAGGTGTGCTGTAGGTCTGAGATAAGGCATTCATCAGAGGAACCAAAGATGTGAAATTTGGCTGGAGACCGTTAACCCTGCAAGACACAGACTTCCTTCCATACCTCCACATGTTTTTGGTAAGATATTGTATGCTGCTTAGCAGAGTGTGCTGACACTCCAGGTCTTAACCTAGGGTTGTGTTTAGGCAGGGTTGTGGAATCAGTGCCATATTTACAGAAGCCAGCTCTCGGAAGGGCACGCTGACTCCTGCACAGGCATTGCATGACACTGTTCAAAGAGATTCAGCATCTACATCCTAGGAATACTTCCTGGATACCAGTACAGGATCAGAGATGGCACCTGTCATAGAGGCTAAAATTCTCTCTTTATTGCAGTGTGAAAAAGAGGAGAATAAGAAAACAGTGCTAAGCTGGTTTTTACCTGCAGTGCATTGCAGTCCTATGGAAGGTGGGCACAGATTAAACAGAACAAACCAGCAACTCTGTGACTGCAAGATCATCTGTGTTACCTGTACACCTGCAGAGAAAGATGCTCTGGGGTCTGGAATTACCCTTGTGCCAAATCACACGATAGTAACAGAAAACTTGCACACGGTTTTACAATTCCATTATTGCAGAGATAAGAGATAATATTACCTGACTTGCAGATTAGATTAGACTGTCTGACTTCATTTAATCTCTGTCCTAGTCAATCTGTGGCACAGTCTGGGTCATTATTTGCAGTTAAAAAGCTTCCAGAGAGAAGGAGGCTATGTTTTCTTGGGCACAGTACTCTGACAACATGGCCTGCTGTCAGCCCATACAGCAGAGTTGTTTGGGTCTCATCAGCTGTCAAGACAGGCAGCAGAGTGTGTGCCTCCTGCTTCCCTTCATATGAGATTTCTAAAGTGTATTTACACAAGAAAAATAATCCTATACTGTTAAAAACCTTCCAGACAAATCACATCCCTGCTCTTTGGGAATGAAACCTCCATGTGGAATGATCCATCAGGTCTTAGGGAGCTTGTAAGACCTGAGCAGTTTTACACATCAGGACAACTTCTGCATCTGCAGTGCAAATCCCTTTCTATTTATACTGAGCACAAATTGCAGGATCTACTGCTTTCATGCAAGTTCACACATGGGTGTTTTGTTAGCCGTAAATGGCAGAGTTCAGGTAGCAAGGGCTGCAGTAGTGTCCTATATGGGAGGAGACCATGAACTGCCCTGTGCCAGTCAACTCAGAAACCCATGTAAGCAGCCAGGCATGAGCCAAAACTTCAGCCAGAGGAGCACATGGCACCTTTACTCAAACATATTTAAGAGCAAGCCGCAGCTACTAGGGAAGGAGACATGAGGACACATATAAGGAGACATGCAGGGTGACATATTGAGAGTCATGCTCTTGGAAGGAGGCATCCTCTCTATGCCATGGCCTGCAGGGACAAAAGCACAGAGGAAAAGTAAGAAGTACAGAGAAATGCCAGACAGAAACCATTCGCACACAAGCCCAACCTCCTTTGCCACCAATCACCTCGCAGAAGGAATTGGGACAGACTGAATGTAACCATGAAGAAACAAGGGAAGTTGAGACTAGGCAGGAGAGGAAAGGTGCTTACTATGTTTAACCTCTAGAGTTTGACCTCTTGATGCTTCCCTCCTCACACCACCACTGGGATCAGAAACCTCTAGCAGCATAAGGGCTACTTCTAAAATCTCTGCTCCTTCTTCTTAGTCTAAAAAGTCACCTGTTGCATGCTAGAATACATGAATGATGTGCTCCTGGGTTTAGAGGTTTATGAAGGCTTTTTAGTGGCCTGCTTCTTTCTGGCTTAAATGCCTGGCTGATCCCAGACTTCATGGTTCCTTTCTGGTCTGCACACTGGCGTGGGACTTTGCCAACCCAAGCAAACGAAGTGCTAGTGCAGGGAAAGCACAGACACATAAAAGCTCTTTGTCTTCAGTCGCTGACCTTCAGGGAGATGGTTTTGTTCTTCAAAGGGCAGAAGCAGCATGTTTGCCTCTGTTGTGCTGTCTCTGTTGGACCTCTGCTGAAAATTATCCCCAGGCTACCAGAAAAAGAAACTGTGTATTTGGTCCATGCAAAACTCGATACAGCAGACAAATGCAATGGGCAACCAGATGGATACAAAAAAGAAAAACCTTCAGTAGACAAAAAGGAGATACTAACTCCAGCTTTACTGATCAGATCTCATCTTGGGCCTGCAGAGATTTCAGCAGTTAAAACTCCTCAATCCCATCCTGCCTTGACACTAACACCTACACTTACCCGCAGTCTTAAAGTGGTATCCCGTTCTCAAACATACTTAAGAGGCTTTCAACATTGCTAGCATCATACACCTTGCAGCATCTACCCCATACTTTTTGACATCTTCTGCCCTTTAGGTCTGAGATAGTCCACCAAAGAATAGGTACCAGGTCAGTGGTACCAGAGGCTCCTAGCTTTGGCCATAGCAATGGTAAGCTATTGGCCACTTCTCCCACCATCCTACTGCCTAGACTGGTGTGCTATGAGCAGTAGAGTGGAAGGAATCTCCCACTGCATAAAGGTGTAATGCATTTAGGTTCTATAATGCCCATGCTTTTTAAAAAATACGTTACATTTTAAATTCGTGTAATTTCCCTCTTTTGCCCCCTTAGTCATAGCAAACTATCTCCAGTCTTCTCTCTTTGAATGGAATAAAAAGCTGAACTATTCACCTCTTCCTCCACCTTACAGTGCGCCAGGGAGAGGCAAGAAAAGGGCAGTCCAACTACTCACAGTAACTCAGCTCCTGGGCCTTTGGCATAGTGCTTTACAGAGAAGCAATCCCACCAGTGCGCTCTAATTACCACTAATGAGGAGAGGGGAAGAAGGCTATGCAGGTCCAAGGAGATATAGCCTGCTTCACAGGGGCCTTGCCTGTGTTCAGAGCAAGTTTCTCCAGCAGCATATGTTTAGTCATATAAGTGTAATCACTCTTTAAAGAATAGCAAAGGTATTATAAACTTTAATTCATGACTCAAGTCACAAGAAAGTATTCTGTATGGCACATCTATTTAATGAAAGAGCATTGGTGCTGGAATATACAGATTTTATTTTCAGTAACACTGACTTTATTGATGTTTCCCAAGCAACCATTAAAAGTTGCTGTGGAATTCTAATCAGACTATAATAGATGATTCACATGTAACTCTGTGTTTCTGGTGCACTTCTTTTTTTTTTTTCAGCTGATATGGTTAGCTGTAATATTAATGACAGACTGCCACCCGGTGTCCAGAAAGGGCTAGAGCTCACTCCAGCTCAGTTACATGCATCAGAACAGCCTTGGCTGTAACCTCTCTTAGTTAAGTTTTCCCAAGTCAAGAGCTAGACATGCCACTAGATGCATGTAGCGGCATTTCACAACATGTTACTTCGGAGGAAGCATCTTCCCCTCTGCTCCTGGCGTAAGCGGGTGGATCAGCTCTCCCCTCTTTTGCTGTGAACATCACACTGTATTTTTACTGTCATGCATCTTATGGGCAGGAATCTTTTTCCCTAGGAATTTCCAACACAGGATATTTTTAGAAGAAATCTCCATTTTGAGCACACACCACACTCTGCAGAGGAGTGATGTTTTCTTGGAAGTTTTCCAGCCACTCATGCTGTTTCCCATAGTGTTTTGGTTTGGGTGTTTTTTGAGGGGGAAGGGGGTGTTAGTGTTTTTTTTAGCTTTGATTTATATTCTGATATTATGCAAGCAAAGACAAAGAAAGAACAGAAACAGTCTTTCTGTTCATCTCATGTTACTCTGCACTTGCCTAGATCCTATCCCTAGGGGACTCAGGGGTACTTCCTTGATGGTCATGAGGTAGCAAAGTTACAAAATTTTCTGAAGAGGAAGATAAGCCATGGTTATCAGGATCTCCAGTTTCTGTTTCAGCCAAAAATACTGCTTGATTTTAATCATGGGCTTAAGATCATTCCCACTCTATGAGAAAGGAACGGAAATGCTTTGCTGAATTTGGAAACTAAGGGTAATTTATTTTGCAAAGCCCTAATTAGTTTAAGAGGTTAAGAGGATCTACTGTTTTCCTTAGCAGTAACTCTTGGAGCACAGGTTATGCCTCCTTAAGAGTCCTGGACTCAAAGAGCTGGAACCCAGTCCATCTCAAAATTCAGTTTCTGTGGATCTCAGGTTTGATTATCTTCCCTCCCCTGACCCATTTCCCATCAAAGTAAAATGGTGGCAGTTCCTGTTATTCCCCATCACTTCTGAAGCCTTGGCTTAGATCTCCTTGAAAATCAAGCACTAGCTTTACCAAGATATATAGATACTTAGGGAGCCCAAGTCACATCCTAGTGGGATTTAGGATCCTGAAGATTTCCAATTTGTGAGAATGGACCTCCTAGCCTGAGATGGACGTAATGGTTGCTATCCCGACTGCCTGCCACTTCTTGGAGTTTCCTGCCCCATTGTCCAGACATTTCAGGCGCTGCCATGTGAACAGCTGAGCAGCCGCAGGCTGCCCACCTGGATGTTATGGCAGACCACAGTCCCCGGGCTGCATCTGTACTTACAGGGCTATAAAGTACAGTAGTTCAGCTACTGTGTGGACAACTGAAATGTCTGGGCAGCGGGATGGGCTCTTCAAGAAGCTGGGTGGTCCAAGCAGCCGGGACAAAAAACTGCCACCAAACCTTCAAACCTGTGCTCATTTATCCCTCAGGACCTCTGAAGCAGTTATCTTACTTTCCACTGACCACAAAAGAGTATGCTCATTTGGATTGGCAGACATACTAACCTATGAATTGTACTTGTGCTTCCAGGACCACTGGATTCAACCTTTCAAGCTCTCCCTGCATCCATTTGCCATGCTGAACTGCCCCTGAAGCTGCAGATTATGCCTGGAAGCAAAGTGAGCACATTTCACCCCAAATCCCGCAGGGCCAGGGCAGAACGACAAGGGGCAACAGCACTTGGCCAAGCAGAGCCACCAAGTTGCAGCATGCTGAGCTCTAACAGCTGTATGTAGAAAGGATCTTCTCTTGCAGGGTGGGAAGTACAGGCATTTTCATATTGTAGCCTAGAACTTGTGTCTAGCTCAGGCACCTGAAGTTCATGACAATGGCAAAAGGAGCATTTTCTTCAAGTTGAGGCAAACAATAAAATTACACATTTCTAGCAGAATCAGCCTTCATGTCTGACAATCACTTGTTTATTCTTAAACTGGGACTTATACTAGGACTTTTGCAAAGGTCAGTTACGCTACTGGCCAGTGAAAGAGCCGCACACCCCCACCCCCTTCCTTGCTTCTTCTCCAAGCGCAGCAAAACTGAGAGTAACTTCAGGAGTATTAGAGAATTTGAAGCTGGGACCCCTTACCTCCAACCACGCATTGCATCTGATCCCATGCAGTAGGCCTGTAAACCAGGCTGGTGGCACTCTGTAAGCCCAAGATGATACAAGGCTCTTTCTCCCTCCTAAGGCATCAAGTACCAGACAGCAGCAGCATATCAAAAGACCAACCCTTACTCAGCAAGAAGAGCTAAAAAGGACAGCAAGCAACTGGACTCACTGACCAGAGGAAAGCAACAGGCTGACAAAGTAGGTCTGAAGAATTCACACAAGCCAGTAAAACTGTTTTTGCAACACTACCACTGAATGTCACAGCTAGGATGGCACCTCTGGCCAGCCAGAGCCCACAAAACCTTTCTCGGCTGCCCTTCTCTTTAGCATGAGATGTTTCATACTATTTATAACATAGTATCAATCCTTAATTGGACTTTCACGGCAACTGTATCATACCTTGGCTGGAGGTGTCACTACTGAGCTGGAAAGTCAGCTGCAGTAATACTCAACCTACACATGGAAGGCACTCTCCTGGCTAACATCCCTGCAAAACACATTCATTACTATCACTTTTAGGTTAAAAAACACACTTGAAGACTATTTAAAGAAAAAATGAAAAAAAATGACTCCATAAAGAATCCAGTAATGTCAGATTAGCCTAGCACATACATGAATTAGGCTCTGCCTTTCTATTTGTCCATGATTTGCTAAAGCCTATTGTTTGCTGCAGCTCCACTGAGCAGGAGAGCTACGAAAACATTCCAGCAGCAGGGCTGGATTTGACCAAGTAAAGGGGGTCCCCCACAGCCCTGAGTTCAGTGTGCATCACAGCAGGAGGGAAGCTGATCGGCCACAAAGTCCCCATCTCTCCTGATGGATTCAGCCCTCCATGCTGTGCTTGCACTTATTAACATTTGCATCCTGCAGGGAGCTACAGAAGCAAAACAAGGAATCTCTCCAGAGAAGCCTGGAACAGATTCAAAAGCAAGGAATGCAAAGGAAGCAAAGACATAACAAAGACCCAGACCATGTAGCTCACTTAACTGTAGGTGAGATAACTGATGTCTTCTACCTTAGCAGTGGTAATACGTTTGTGACTTGTGGTAGGGTTGTTTTTTTTTTAAATCTTAGCAGTCATTCCTTCCTTCCCACGCCTCATAGGTTGTATCCAAAAAACTGACATTCCCTCCTCTTCCCTTAGCCATCTCTCTCCAGCTTCCCTGCCAGTGTGTTGGGAGCTTACATTTTCCCAGTGCACCCCTACTGCTTCTCAACTCTCCATGCTACTCTTACAGAGCCAAAGAGAGGATGCAGCACTTCAGATGCAGAGAGTACACACTTCCCCTTGTCAACAGTGCTGTGCAGCTCCCACACATGATCCAGAGCTGGGCAAGAATGAGCTTCCCTGCATGTGAAATGAGCATTGTGCCTCTCAGGATGATCCCGTTTTCTTCAGCTCTCCCCTTTAACCACCCTGCTTTCTTATTTCCTTATAGGACTCAGCGAAAGAAAAAGCCTCTCCCTGCAGAGCCAGCGCAGCACTGAAGCCTAACTGTCTTCCATTCCCCTTTTGTAGGTCTCTGATGGTTTGCCTCTGTTATGTCCATGCTGTGCTGCCCATGAACGCTCCCCATTTCCTAGATGGGCTGTCACAACCCTCCTCCTTGCACTAAATCTACCTTGGGATAAGAGTTGGGTGCACGTGGTTCTCCTTCCACATCCCTCTCTTCCTCTGGCTGGAAGCCCAGGCACACAGCATGGTGTGTTTCTATAGGACACTTTCTACTTAATTCCATATAATTTTCAGGGCTCAATGGGGTAGTAACTGTGTTCACTGCTGAGCGGTGTGTTTAATACTAACTGCAGGGTAAGAGACTCCATTAGAGCTCTTTACATATAAAAATGATAGAAATGAATATTCCTGGCTACTTCCAGCCAGGGGATAGACATCCATCCAAAGCATGGTCACATATTTTACAGCTGCAGTAACCCATGCCTTGGAGATGGTCCTGTATTCTAATGCAAAATATCTGCTAAAGGAAAAAGCAATGAACACGTGTGATACAAAACAATTTTTCTTTTTCTGCCTGCTGATTCTTAGTCACTGAGCCTATTTATGGAGATGCCAAAAGACAGCACTACCCAAGAAAGCCTGGGAATGGTTAAACTTCATCAGAGATTCAAAGGTGTTCTGGAAGTCCTCATGGACTCAAAGCTTGCTTTCAGCTCACCAGGTTCAGGGTTGTTTTTTTTTTTTTCTTTTTAGCATCACATCACAAATTTCAGTCTAAAATAAAAAGCGGTTGCTGTAAACACCTGTCCTTTAAATTCTGAGCTGTCCTTGGGGAAAGATGTAGCCACAGCTTGGTACATTCAGGAATTACAGATTAACCAGTGAGTCTTTGTGCTAACTTTGATGGGGCTTCTCCGCCATACTGTGCATCCCCCCATTTTCCTTTCAAGCCATGTGAGACAAAATTCAAGGCCTAAAGAAGTCAGATGAGAAGGCTAGAGGGGACTTAAGATCAACAGCAACATCATCTTCCCTTGACAGGAACTCTTAAGCCACAAATTTCTGCAGCATCAGCCGTTTTGGGCTGGTTAGTTCACTCCGCAGGAAGCAGGATTTCTGGAATGCAGCATCCAATCCCATGTAGCAGTTCCCACCTCTTCTCCACAGCTTGTGTTCACTGCTGGGACAGGTCTGCCCTGTCATATTCAGCACAGGCTCATTCCTGGAGCTCAGAGCATCCATCAGCTTCTAAACAGAGGCTTCTGTTCTTGCAAACAACTTCGGTAGAGCAGTAGGCAGCAGCCAGTGGCGTGACCTGAGCAAATTTCATTCCAATTCAAACAACATCAGCCTGACCCCTTGAAAGCCAAAGCAGAGAGAAACTGTACTTTGAAATGAGGTCATTACAAGAGGGGAGGAGGGGATATTGCTGTTGAGCAGGGGAACAGGAGAATAATGGCAAGGGGGTGGTTAAGACTAAACAGCTAGAGAGAGATTAACATCTCATGACTGACTTTTGTTCACTGACCTGCAATAAAATAAACAATAAGACTTTAACAAATAGGTGATTAGCTATGTTATTCTGTACTGCCCTGGTCTTCACTTTTCATTGGCTAATACTTCCTGGCTTTTATAGATAAGGCTGGTGGCATTAAGAGGCATAAGCAACAGAAATCTTGCTGTGCTAATAAACATAAAAACAATGTTTCTCTTTCAGAGTGCAAGTACCTGCCCATTCGCTACTCCCTCCCCTGTTGGCTGGCTGGTGTCTGACTGTCTGCACACAAAAATCAAGCCCAGCAGATCAGGTGGTTTGCTGTTCACATATTTAGACAGCCACAATCAGGGAGCTGAAAGGTGCTTGTAGATGTCTGCACAGTGGGACTGGTGAATGATAGTTTTCTTCCACGCTGACTGGAATTTCCTCCTTTCCTGAGCTATATTGTCTCCTGAATAAAAAAAAGGCTTTGCTGTGACCAGATCAATAAACCAGGACAACTTCAAACTCTTTTCTCAGCTATGCAAGAAGCAATGGACATAGTTCAGAGCTCAGATGAGATGCAGAGTCACAAGTCTGTTCTGCAGGACCTGGAAGAGACCTCCAATCATACGTCCACACTTAGCACCAGTTGCCACATGCATACGTACTCCCACTGCACTGCAATACTATCCACAGTGGGAAAGGTAAGACACCATTCTGGGTCTGTTCTCTCTAAATACCTGAAATCACGGTACCGAGGCCTTGTGCAGCAAGTGGGGAACTGAACTTTCCCTTTGGCAGTGCAAGAGCTGCCCATTGTACCCCAGAGACTGACTCCAACAGCAGAACTCATGGTGACAACTTGGTGCTGCAATTCACAGCCCAGTTTATGACACTGAAACCAGATGGTTTCAGCTAACACTCTTGGCTGTGAACAACACAGCAGCTGAGGCACAGACATACTGCTTGCAGGACCACAGGTGCTAACTTCTTAAATTGCCCCACACAAGCTTGTGAGTCAGAGTCTTTAGACAGTAGCCAGAGTTGCTAGAGCACTGCTCATGCAAGCAAGCCCAAATTTCCCCTTCACTTCTGCGACAGTAATCCTGACTTCAGACATGTCACTATTGATTCTCTAGCTGTTCCTGAAAATTCTTACTTCTTTTGGTGAAGAGCTTTTTCCTAGTCAATTGTCAGGTGAAACATCTAGCATCCATCCTGGAATGGCAAAATACCCATTTTGTTTGAGAGATCGGCTTATATGTTGGACAAAAATACAACCAATCTGTTCTGAAAAGAATTGATTTTTCATGATGGAGTCTAATGTACTGAGCACATAGGACTATGCGCTCAGTAAGGCCCTCAGGAATCCCAGGCCCCAGAGGTAAGAAAGGAACCCCACAGAGAGGATGACTTTCCCTTGGTCGAGGAGGACTGTGTGAGGGATCGCTTAAGCGATCTGGATGTCCACAAATCCATGGGCCCCGATGGAATGCACCCACGAGTGCTGAG
>Ga0065711_1045297_pt1 | contig 13572 bp, 5 predicted proteins | sample Hoacrofraction12_FD_59098 | JGI IMG/M metagenome (GOLD analysis project Ga0065711, IMG submission 59098) | Hoatzin crop microbial communities from Cojedes, Venezuela - Epithelial fraction 12 v2 (version 2) | ecosystem: Host-associated > Birds > Digestive system > Esophagus > Crop | place...
TCTTGAACTGGGGAGCCCAGAACTGGACACAGTACTCCAGATGAGGCCTCACCAGGGCAGTGTAGAGGGGAAGGAGAACCTCCCTCCTCCTGCTAGCCACACTCTTCTTGATGCACCCCAGGATCCCATTAGCTTTCTTGGCAGCCAGGGCACACTGCTGGCTCATGGTTAACCTGTCATCCACCAGGTTTGATATTCGTCTGCTAGGAAAAACAAGCAAGAAGAGGAAAAACCATAGGTCATCATAAGACAGACATCTGCAAACCTCTGCAAGCTTTTTCAAGTGCAAGCTTCAACTAAAACTGGTAATGTTTTCAGATACCTGAGCCAGTAATGAACCAACTGGCTATTTGCAGACAGTAAAATAGTCTTGTGTTAAAATCCATCTTTGCAATTGTTTTACTCCAACTGTCAAAATAACAATGGTTTTTCAGAAGTATCTGGATGGCCTTTGGATCCATGACATAGATACTTTAAGGTGGTTTTATTTATGTATTTATTGAAGATATTAAAAATTAATGCAAAACTGTGTGGGATTTTTGTACTGGATTTTCCTGATTGTTTAAAATAAGAAATATTTCAGAAAAAATGAGAAGCAGGCGGTGATTTCCTGCACTTTTAAGCCAGAGATTCTTCTGTAGCCTTTTATGACAAAATTTTCCATAGGCAATTTGCAAGCATGCTGTCTCTCGTGGTCTCTCCTGCTAATCCCCTCACAGAAAATACATCTTAGTTGAGGCACTGACTAAAACCTGGGTTTTTCAAGTAAGCTATTTATCAGCTGTAAAATAGTTCTTACTCCCTTTCTAATGCAGTATATATCACAATTTTCTATAAAGCGTTGGTGTCAAGAAGAGGGACTGAGAACAATTTACTGGGAAATATACAGAAACCTGTTGGTAATATAAATATAAAATATTTATATAATAAATATAAAATTTTTATATATATCCCTTTTTATAAAAGGGATATAAAATTTCAAATCCCATCAAAAAGAACAGGTATGTGTTCGAACATGAGTCTCCCATCTGACTGAAAGGCTCTACTTTTGGGCTGCTTGGAAAAAAAGGAGATGCCACGTCTTCCCCATCAACTCTGTGAATATCTTCTCGGTCGATCTCATTAATTGTTAATATTTAGGTGTTCAAAAAATGGGAGAAGAGAGACTCTTAATTCATTCTGCAGTAATATAAAACTACTGATTCTTTGCTTTGTTGAAAAACCCAAATATTTGCATTTCTGATTCAAATATATAATATTTCCACCTGATTTTTAATTGTCATTAAAATGAAAAATAATTTTCTTGAAGAGACAGAGTCATAGATTTACCAGCTTGTATGGGAAGAGAATTTCTTAATAGGAAGAGTAGATACTACAGCAGGTAGTCTAGAATATTCTTGATTTCAGAATTTGCAGGAAGAGAAATATGGAGATGCAGCTTGAAAAGAACCATGCTGCTTCATTCATTCTAATTTGCACTGTCCTCGGGATGGACTGGGCAAATCAAGCACTTCCCAGCACATCCATCTATGGCATTAATTGGTAATTTAATAAAATACACTTGCAGCTCAGGAAAGTTCCTTTGTAACTGGAGTAACCAACGCACATATTTCCACCACAGTTACAAATAATGCAAGATTATTCCATTCTTGATAATTATTCTGAAGGATTCATAACACTGAAACCCATTAAATAAAAATGCTTTAACCTGTTTAACACTGAAGCTTTAATGAATTATATATGAAAGTAATTTTATCTAGACTGTGCTAAGTAACAGAACTGTGTTTCGCGTTTTGCTTGTTTACCTCTTGTTTTCTCTTTGCACAGAACAGCTGATGTAAAGTAGTTCTACAAGAAGTCTTAAAACCAGGTTTTGACGTGCCACTATCCACTGACGAATATAAGTGATGTGGGTACAAATAATAGGATTTTCACTTTAAATATACCGGGACACATTTAATGTCAGAGATCATCCTTCTGGACGTAAGAAGGTTCAGGTGGTGTTAGTTCTCAAAATCTGGCCCTAAATCTTTATTCAGAAATTAGTTAATAAGAGGAAGAACTTCTGAGATACAATGTTATTTATAAAATCAGTATTTATTTGAAATGCACACTAATACATGAATAATTTTGTCTTTGTTTATTTTAACTGAACTCAGAAAGATTGCTTTTTCCCTACTTTCCCTAGACAGCTATGAATAAATAAGTTACTCATTTATTAAGTGTGCTGTAGTTTTGTAGCACTAACAAGTTAGTCAAATCAGATTTGCACAGTTATTTGCTGCAGAATGAAGAGTAAACTGTTGTTTTCCCTTGAAAGCCTGTTTTTCCTTTCAGTTCATTTTAAAAGAACCTTCCTTCCTTCCTTCATTGAATCAGCCCCATCTTGCTAAACACTCCACATGGCAAATAAACAGGGAGTTTAAAGAGCCCCCTATTTTTGCAAAACAAGAGAGATTTAAATTTTTTTTTTTTTTTACCATGCTTGATTAATACACCTCTTTTATGCAGCCTGTAGTCTTAAACATGTGCTTGTCAAGACCAGGTCTGGTTAAACCAAATGTTCAAACAAAGCACAGGTGTATTGATATTTGTTTTAGCATTTGTAACTAAGTTCCTAGTGTGAGAGGGAGAATGGCCAAGAGACAGAAGAAAATGAGGGAGATTGTGTGACCCCAGTTATTACCAACCAAAGCTACAGCACTGTGTGACCTGAAAAAGGGTTCTGAAAGCTTGTGACTACCAAGGGGGAATGGCACTTCGCAATTAACAAATTGAATGCAAGGGGTGAAAGGAAGATATCTAATCAGCAAGGCCCACTAGATGTGAACTTTCCACACTTGCTTCTCAAGTGTAACTATATGTGCAAAAGCACTTTTTGAAAAGGTGAGGAGTAAAATATGGGTACCAAAGTATGTCCCCTTGCACAGTGAATAGCTTAACATGTTAGGTCATACATTTTTAAATTAGTTTTGTAAGTGCCTTTTTGAACATACAGAACTAAATGGAATATCTCCTGTATTTCAACATATAGGGCCTACTGCAATTTTTTTTTCACAACTTAATATTGTTCATATTTTCACATTCTGGGTCAGATTCCATTTCAGCTTTGGTCTGGTTGTTGAGCATAATAGCTACCTTTTGCTGACAGCGCAGCTGCGTATCTTTGTGATAGCTCACTCATTGAAAATGAGGATGCACATGTGCATAAGAACCTTACCAAATAATATTTTATATCCTCAGTGGCTAATAAGCTTTTGATATTAACCACCTGTCTCTCTGTTACTACCTCATAGTGTTCTCCCAATGCAGTGAACTATTCAAATATCTTTTCTCCTCTGGGATATATGCTTCCTTAAAATGCTCCTTATGTTAACAAAATTATTTTCATATTATTCATACAAAACTTCCTTTGCTTACATCATCTGTGCAGCAGCCAAAAGTGAGCAAGCATATCACAGAGTGAACAGAGATATCTACAAAGACTTACTGTGTAATTTTGACATCCTTTAACAAGTAAGCGTAACAAATAATATATGTAAGGTAAGAATAAAAGACAGTAATGGGAACTGTATCATATAGGTATTTACATACGGTACATATCTTGATGGATTAACTTTAGAAACATGGTCTTACAGATAGCAAAAATGATTACATCAAGATTTCTTGAGTTATGAGCCATGAATCAGGGAAGAACTAAGCAGCACTCTTCAATTTATGGGAAACCAGAAAACTATTTTTGAAGAAACTGTAAGAAAAATACCAGGTAATGAGAAGAGATTATAGAGGGTAGTGGAAGTTTTACGTGTATACATATTTCCAAAAGCATTTCTGCATACAGGGATCAGGGGACAAAATACAATAACACAGAGATTTTGAGGGAGGTCAACAAAAGGAACATGGATGGCCATCAGCACGGGAGAACATGAGAATTGGAAAGCAGGGTAGCAGGTGTCTGAAAAGCGTATATGTGCAGTAATACAGCTATACAGAGTGCTGAAAATTGATGAATATGAAGCAGGTGCAGATGGTGATGCAAGGATAGGAAAGGTATTTGTGAAAGGTGTGACTGTGAAGTAAGCAAATAGATGTTTGCACTCCATGAACTCGACAAAATTGTCAATAGTGGAAATCTAGAGACAAGGAGACGTACAAATAGCTAGGCAAGGGAAAAAAGTGAAGATTGATAGTAAGAATTAGATAAGCTTGTTTTGAATTGTTAAATGTGATATTTATTGGATAGCATTCCTTGTAGGAAAAGATTCTTTGAATTGTTGGTAACAGCAGTACTTAAAAACATTGCAAAATAATTTAATATTAGGAAAAAGTAATTTCTGAAGCAGTCTGATGTTGTTGCTGCCCTTAGCTGAATTTGCTTTCAAGAACAGAAGTGAGATTTTTCAATCCTGAAACACTCATGTCTGCACTACAAGTGAAAGGACACTTTCTAGCTGGGGACAGCAGCAGTGGTAAACATAAACTAGTGAATTATACTTTCTATCCACAGCTCAGTGTTTTCAAAGATTATCAAAATTTTGTAAACTGCGGGGCTTTTGTCAGTTAACTGTATTTAATTCTTACTTATTGCCAGCTGGACCTAGGTATGTCCTAGGACTCTAGTGTCCCAGGCCTGTATAAAGTTAAGGCAAAAAGGCAGTCCTTGTCCCCAAAAATATATGGTTTACCCATACGGGTAAAATGGGGGTGCCATAAATGGAGAGTGTAGTACATTATGACGAAAGTGCTCACCTAGAAAGGATTTTTTTTACAGAGTATTAGCAACCTAAAAATTCCGAAGTTTTTTTGTAAGCATCCTTGACATGCAGGTGCAATTCAGAAGAAGGCAGCAGGCTGGCTGTCCAGCTGTTGACAGCTGTTACCCTATACAGGGGAGACTTCACAAGAACAAGTGCAAAGCTTTGAAAATCGAACTATTCATAGTAGTGGAAGATTTTATTCTAGGATAGTCAATGCAGAGACATTGTTTAGAACACTGTAAGCAAGAATTTAATTAGAAACAGTCTGCTGGAACTCAGTCTGCCTCTGAGTGCCCTACACCATGTGCTTCAGGTTTTGCTGTTGTCTGGTGATTCCTGATGCTTGGTTTATGTGCCTCTTCAAAAGTCTAAACTAATCTCTGAGTACTGAATATGACAAATAGATTCTGAATAGACCGTGAAAGACTTTGGCATACAATCAGATACTGTTCTAGATGACATCCACTTGAGAAACATATAGGAAAATAAACAGATTTTTCCTGGGGACTCCCTTGCTTTTTAAAAAAATTGTTTGAACCGTGAAATTTGAGGAAAACTCAGAGCTTCAGGAATTTTTATAGCAAAAAGGACCACTGTGTTCATTTAGCGACAGTCCCTAGGCTGCACATAATTTCTGCATAAGATACGGCATATGCTGAAAAAAAAGGTGTGATTTAAAAAACAAAAAGTGCTTGAGAATCCACCTCTCTCATAGTATTTTCCCAGTGTTTCTTTAGCTTCACAGTTGAAATGTAAACCTGAGCCTGAACTTTATCTTTCTTTGTTTTCTGGTTACTAGATCTCATTATATACTTTTAAAATTGTCATGGTAAGGAGCTATAAGCCAGGAAGCTTTTACTTATATGTATTTGTAGATGCTGATCAAGTCATATCAGTCCTATCTTAATTGATAAACTAATCAGAGCTTGTTGATGCTTTCACCGAAGGATTTTCCATATTACAAGTTATTTTGAAGACCTTTTTCGAATCCCTTCTTTGTACCAGGTAATTCTTCAACTGTGCACTGCACAGCATGACATAATATTCCAGTAATGGTCTCACTAATACGCTTTACAGAGATAAACACTGGCTCTTCAATAATCTCAGTATTTGCTGGTTTAAGCATCCAGGAATCACAGTCATTTTCTTATCTATAGCACTGTGCTTAATGTTCATGCTTAGCTCATTTACTATGACCCCAGACTCTTTCTCAGTGTAAGTGTCAGAAAGTGGTCTCCCATTTTGCTCTTAGATTTTGTTTCTGTCTCTGCAAATTGCGTGGTCTTAAAACAAATATCTTCTGGAACAGTCAGATTACTGTGCATAGCAGCTCTATACACTGTTACTTGGCACTCTGCTGATTTCCATGTTACTTTCAGACTGCATATGTATAGAATACTGCATTTGTTCATCTGTTACACATTTTCGCTGTTGTTTACAGCAGTAAGGGAGAATTTATATCCATTAGTGAGATATTAATGATATGCAGAAGAAAACAGATGCATTAAAGTTGTGTGTCTGAGGCAGCTGGTGTTATTGTTTGCTCTGTGGCAGATCTTCCTGCTACAAAAGGCAGGACTAGCTGAAGCATACATGAACCAGTTCCTGAGCAGGAGTATTTACTGTCAAGCATAGCAAGGTAACTGGAAAAGAGTATCAGTGTACATGACTACACTGCGGTGGGTTTGGGCCTATCCCACCTTCCTGTCTAGCAACAGCAACCTGTTTGGGTACAAAAAGACTTTTTTGTGTTTCATTTGAGGCAAAGAGGGTCCATGTCTGAAAAATAATGTATTATCTGCCAAGTGCAAAAGATATGACTTTATTGTTTGCAAATGTTAAATCATTCAAGTGCTAATGGAGTGGAGCTTGATTTTTTGTTCATTAAAGAATGTTTAATTGCTAGGATGTGACCTGAAAGCACATAAGGAAATCATGACTTCAGAAGGACGGCCAGAAAAGCTGCGTGTTTGCATGTGTCTGCATACAAACGCTTCTTGAAGTCCATGTGACCTGTAGGCTGTACTTCTCAATCCTCTGTGCAGCAGCATTTGGAATACGAAACACTGAACTTCAAAAAAATAGAACTGAGGATTTCAACTCTTAAATAATATTTTGGAAATGTGCAGCTAGGTAAAGGCCAAATTAGAACCCCAGTGACCAACCGTGGTGATAACTCATTGCAAATATATATAGACATATTATATTTAGAAGAAATGTACCATATAAAATTGGATGTCTTTAATGAATTTACTGCACATTAAATTATTCATACAGACACTTACATTATGATTTCATGACATGATACAGATATGTCTTTAAAAAACAGTGTCTGAATAAGCCTAACATTATTAACTATTGGACATTATTTAATTTGCAAATCATTTAAAAAGTTCTGTTTAATGAACACCTATCTTATGTGACACTGATGCAGTAGTTTGTTTGCAGCTGTTTTTGTAAGGTCTAAGTTTACATTGAAAATACTTTTCTTTGCACCAATAAATAAATTATCACCATCTTGTCTGAGGATTCTTGGTGAACAGGCTGACATATTTCTTTTAGTTTTTGTATTTAATAAGGTATTTTTTTCAATCTCATTTGGTCTTCAGCAATAAAAGTGAAACAATTAGACAAGTTATTTATGAAAAAGAAATTGCAATAATAAGATGCTAAATAAAATAAGAAGCTAAAAGGATCTAGAGAAATGCCATCTTTTTCTTCTTCTTTCTTTCTTTATGAGACATTCTAGCAGTGTATGGACTTCTGTGGGTAATAGCTCTCACACAAGCATTGCATCAACTGTAATGAAAAATCTGTCTTCACCAAACAGTTGTTATGTGCTATGTAATCTACTTGCTTTACCCACTGATAGATTTCTTCTCCCTGAGTATTAAAAAGGATCAGGTAGAATGCTAACATAGGCACAGCCTTTCCAAAGGAAAAATGTTTCCTTTGGGGATGAGTTTTTAAAACTCATTCAATCTGTAAATGACCTATCTTGGACTAAACTGAAAACAATACTCTTCCTGTACTACACACTTGAGTTTTCAAGAATAATTTTATCTTGTGCTTTCTCATTCAGAGCTTTAGTCTCCAATCTACAGTCCCATCTGTCAGATATTTTCATGCTGATGATTGCATGCCCAGTAAAAGCCTTTCAGAGGCTCAGTAGTGGAAACAGCAGAGACAGGAGTTTGTCCTCTGGAGAACTTTATCTTGTGGTACTCTTTGTTTAGAAGCGCTGCAGTTTGGACATCTTAAAAGAGGATGACAGAGACAAATACAAATTTTCATACTGAAGGGGTATGAGGCTTTGATCTGCCATCCTCCTTACATGTGAAAGTTGACTACGCTTTGCAAAAGGAGAGAAGGAGGAAGCGAAGGTGTGATTTGCTATGCAATGTAAAGCTGGTTTGTACTGGATTTGTGAATACTTCATATGGCCTGGGCTGTGAAGTAAAATTATCAAAGATGTTTATTACATGTTCTTTTATGAAATGTGGTAGTCTGTCCTAATGAGAGCATTTTGGAGAAGAAGAGAAACAACAATATGTGGGAGGACAAATAATAAACAGTGTCTTACTTCCAAACTCTAATCTGCAGTGAGTTTGGCATTTAGGAAATCTCAAGAGGTGAAAACTCTCTGTAGAGGAAGAAAATGGGAAGTTTTTCATGACCTTTATGGAGACAAGTCAGATGCAGTTGGTAATGATGGGAAGTGTTGCAGGAGCTGGTGAACCTTAAGGAATTAAAAAATGCATATGGGCTGCATATTCTTCTATAATTTTTTTTCTTACAAGTTGTGGTGCTTAATACAATACTTAGCTTTAAGAAGGCCTTTCTGGAAATTTGGTGATTGCTGCTCAACCAGATAAACGCCTTTTAAAATGGCATGACAGCCTTGTGTGTTTTGCTATCAGGATGCTAACAGCTAAAGTTTCAGGCTGAGGACTGAAGTGCTCTTGCATGGCATCAAACAGTGATACTTGCCTTGTGCAGAAACACATCACAGGCAGCAGTTGTTTGTCAATGAATAACGTCATTTTTTTCTAGCAGGAGCATATTTCAAGTGAACTGTGTTAGTGTGTTAGTGTCTGTGTTTCTGTCAAATAAGAAATGTTAACTCTGAATCTGCTTGCAGATATGCATGATAAATATCAATTGATATTCTGCGTCAGCAGGATCTGTGCATATGGACAGAGAGCAGAGTAAGAGAATTAAAATCATCTGAATTAAGCTTGATTTTGCCATACTACTCGAAAGACATTGACTTTTTTATAGAGTTCCTGAGGTCCCACACAGGGGGCAGAGAAGGAAAATGGAGTTTTTAGAGAGAACCTGGAACTGAGGCTCATTTCTTGCCAACAGAGTTCTTACTTTCCACAATTTTAGATGGCAGCTGCTCCGAGTCTGTAGCCTCCATATTTTCTGCTGTTATGGGCTGTGGCAGGCCTGTCTCTTCCCTGGCGGACTCCTGTCCGCATTTCTTAGAGTTGTAGCAGTTTTTAGCAGTGTCGTTTGTGGCATCTCTTTTGCTTCTCTTTTCCCAAGCTGCCTCTTTTCCCAAGGGTCCTTGTTTTTCATCCTTACTGATCTCTTATGAGGCAAAACCATGCATAGATGTTTGGGAAGAGGCTTTTGGAGTACTTCAAAGTAATAGGATTAAGCATATTTTATTTTAAATAAATACTATAAAAGAGGGAGGAGAAAGGTTTTAAGGCAGTTTTGGAGAGCCTGTCAACATAGTGTTGCTTTTCTTAATTTTTTTCTGTTTTAGTACTGGTTTTCTGTATTTTATCTTCTCTTTCAAATGCTGTGTTCATTCTCTCTTCTTTTTCTGTATCCTGATTCCCTCCTGACTTCATTACAGCTCCTGACCCTGTACCAAGAGAAGATTTCATTGTTTCAGGATCTTAAGATCTTAGTGGCTTTATTCTGTCAATGTGTTATTCACTGTGCTTTCTAGCTAGGCATATAGTTGCCGCCAACAGCAATGTTGCTTATTCCCATTTGTACCACATGGACTGCAATGAAGGCCCTCAATAAGATTTGCACCTTTAAGCACAGCTGTAATAAAAGTTTGTTATTGTTATGTATCACACAGATTCTAGCACAGGACTTGGTCTAGGACTGTGGATTCTAGGTACTAGTGTAAGACAAACTAATTATATTTAATAAGAAAGTGTAAAAGGGTGCAGCAACTTGTCCTTGCTTTCTCCCCTGGATAGACAGAATGGACTGCATACACTGATTTGTTGGGAGATGGTGACTAATGATTGTCTGCTACGTGACTTTACCAAATAACTTCTGAATTACTTGATTTGTAACATCCATGTGGTTCAAGCTTAAACTAAATCACTTACATAAACTCGGATGAACTCACTCCTTTTAGCTTTTCAATATCCCAGTACATTTGAAAAGTCAGAAACATTTGATCAGTGTTTATGATAATGAAAATGTCATTTACTTAAATTGCGGGGCTTTCCTGGTCTTTGGTTCAGCATGCGAAATGAGACTTGGTGCATCTCCTTGAAATCCATTTTTTTATATTTTAAGTATGAATAGAAAAATCAGCTGTTCAGACTGGCTTTTCTTGTGGTAACAAGGACAGCTGATCAGTTATCTTTGTCAGAAGAGTTTTTTTAACATTGGGGTTCATCCAATTTTTTTGTGTCCTTATCTTGAAACTGTTTGTTCATTAAAAATAATCCCTGAATGTGGATTAATGGCTTCTTGTGATTTTGGCCTGATCAACTAGTTATTTCTGTTACAGAGACAGTGACTTTTGGCAAAAGTAATAAATACATCATAAATTGCAGGGTCAGATCATTAACTGCAATTGTGATGCCTCTAATATTTTATCTACTTCATCACTCTTCTGTCTACAAACCTATCTTGGCAGGAAAACTTTAATGCTTCAAGTCTCTAAGCAGCTTTAAATTGATGCCCTGTCTCTTACAATATCAAACACAATTGTCCCTCAGCTAAGGAATGTTACCTCTAAAACAAGCTGGTCTGAGTACAGGAGGGTGTTGTTCAGTCCTGCACAAGTGATGACTTAAAATCTTATATCTATTAACACTTCAGAGTAAAAAATGTGGACTGCTTACCTCTTGACAATAAAATTTCCTGAATGTCCAGTAGGGCAGTGCAGTTCATCTTCTTGTTCTGTAAGAGTCTGAATGATGGAACAGTAAGCAGGGTTGCTTGTATTAGAAAAACATCACTAGTTTGGGTTTGTTTCTTTTTTTCTTTCAAAGAAATATCTTAAATGCATCTTCTTTCTCCAAACCTCTTTGCAGTTAGAAAAGCCAATGATTTTCATAAACAGTTTTCTCTCCAAAATGTTCCAACATTTTAGAATATTTTTTTCCCCCCTGAAACATGTAAAATGCTATACTAGAAGTATTTTTAATGCTTTCTGGAACAGTTTGCATAATTCCCAAGTAAGTAATGCTCCTCTCAAAGAATTGTGGTGATGAGATATTTGATCAAACAAAATTTTTTTTTTACCCGTAAGAGCACCTGTGTGTGTATTTTAACATACGTGTATTTTTATGTATTTTATATATATTAATTATCTATACACACACACACACATATAATACCAGGCTGAAATTAATTCTGGAAACACATTTCCATATGCTTGACTTCGCTTTTTGATAGTGCATGTATATAGATTACTTACCGCATGCTACTCAAACTCTCATGTGAAATAAAAAAATATACATTTTTTCAGTAGCTTTATGGTTCATCACACAAAATCTGAGTGCTCCCCAAAGACTTTTTATTTGCACCACTCCAGAAAGTGAACATATATATTTTATAGACAAGTGACTTGATCCAGACAGCTACATTCTGTTAAATTTGTCTCCTGGTTTGTGCTTCCCAGGACTTGAATTTTGATGTTTTAAGTTAAATTACATTTCTTTATGCTGAATTCAAGTGCCACTGTGAATCATAAGACTTTTGAAAAATCTGGGCTGAGGATCAATTGAAGTTGGAAACATTTCCAAAATGCAGTAGATTATCTTGTTCCTTTCTCCGGATGTTGTTCATTAGGTACAGGGAATGAAGCAGGAATGCTACGGTAAAGAAGTTCTACCTCCCTAACCTGCTTGGCGCTCATAGACACACAGGGGATAGGAAAGTAACAGACAATGAATGATGGAAGAGCTATTGTAAGGGGAAGTTTTTCAAGGTGGTGGCGATGGAGCTCAGAGCACTGCATCATCTTTCACTAAGGAAGTTAAAAAAACAAAGCAAAATTCAGGTGCAGTTGGAGGTGCCTGTTTCGGAAGGTGGACATGAGAGTAGGTAAATGGGAAAACTGGAGTATGAGTGAGCTTTTCTACCGCAGTGGAAAACCTTGCAATTCTCCGAAGTATCTTTCCCCTTATGATAAGGAGAAGTGAGTAAACTTTTGTCAGATTGAGAAGTCACAATATTTTGAAGGTGTTGGACTGCAGAAAAGAATACAAAAGCTCTGAGCATTTCACTACCAGCTTATATATCCTATACTAAATTCCCTTTACAAACTTAGTATTCAGAAAGTGAGAGTTCGGTTTAAATGTGAAATAACCTTTTTTTAAACTGAAAAAGGAGTCTTTTGTCTGAGCTGTCACTGGAGCATAACTTATCCTGCATTTATTACGATGCATATTCAGTTACTTTTCATTTTTTATTTCCTAGGGTTAATTAGAGTTTTAAAGCCTGTTGTATACTTAGTCTCCCACTGCTACATAATTACAGCTTATAATGAATTATATCTGAGTTTTGGTTGGTTATTGTGGCTTCTCATAGTTTAAAAGATTAACCTGGAAATAGGAAGCACATGTTCCACATTGTTTAGGAAAAAATTAATTTCACCTGGCTTAGCCATCGGAAAGCTAATTGTCTTGTCTGTTCTTCTTGACAGGGAACCCCCTACCATCAATGAGGAAAGATAGGTAATGGAGAGGATAGTTTCCCCTGAATCAGTGGGTCACGGGAATCTCTCTGCATTGACTGGTAAAGGCATTCTAGAGAAATAGCTCTAAAATGTTTTCAAAGCTTCAACTTGTTGGTCCACCGAGACACGACAGTCTCCGCATTTCACTGCTCTCTATGAATCTCCCTCAAAGAACCAGTATGTCACAGAATCACAGAATCACAGAATGGTAGGGGTTGGAAGGGACCTCTGTGGGTCATCTAGTCCAACCCTCAGGCTGAAGCAGGGTCACCTACAGCAGGCTGCACAGGACCTTGTCCAGGCGGGTCTCGAATATCTCCAGGGAAGGAGACTCCACCACCTCCCTGGGCAGAGTGTTCCAGTGCTATTCGTTATGTCGTTACTAAAAATGTCAAAATCATTGAAAATGTGTATTTCTGATAGAAATACACATTTTCAATGATTTTCACAATTGTAATTTCACGTTAGTTCTGACCCTGTAAAAAAGTTAACAAGCATGCAATTTTAAGGCTTTGCAGAAGATGTTATCCTAAATCATAACCCATTTTTACTCTCCTTGGCACGTAATAGTCACTTTGTCCTTTGAGATTCAAATTCAGTTCTGAACCCAGAAACTTCTGTGCAGTTTTGTAGATTATCCTTGGATTAGTATATTATGAACTTGGGTTTTCCAGCAGAGAAAATGACCAAGTTTTTCCTGTGGTCAAAGAGCTGTTTCAATCTTCATATAATGCTGTGTCCTGGGTTTGGCCAGAACAGGGTTAATTTTCACCGGACTCCAGGAAGGGGCACAGCCGGGGGGTGGGGGCTGACCCCACCTGGCCAAACAGAGCCCGGTATTCCATACCATGTGACGTCACGCGG
>Ga0065711_1045299_pt1 | contig 13571 bp, 6 predicted proteins | sample Hoacrofraction12_FD_59098 | JGI IMG/M metagenome (GOLD analysis project Ga0065711, IMG submission 59098) | Hoatzin crop microbial communities from Cojedes, Venezuela - Epithelial fraction 12 v2 (version 2) | ecosystem: Host-associated > Birds > Digestive system > Esophagus > Crop | place...
GGGGGGGGGGGGGAACCTTACTCATGGTATTTCAGTTTTTCCACTGATGTGACATCATTGGATATAACATAGAAACAAGTTGTCAAAATAAAGGGGAGGCGGAGGGGAGGACAGGAACTGTGCTGCTTGATTGAAAACATCCACTGCTGTTTTGGAGAGACAGTAGCTGGAATCACTTTGCTCAGAGGCCTGGTGCAGGGCTCATGGTGGGATGCATCTCCGTGCCTGCGGCGAGGAATTGTTCAGTGTCAGTAATACGTTGCGATTCCTTCAGAGAGCCTCCGAGCCTCCCCTGCAAGCTCTGCAGCCCTGCCTGCTTTTGGTGCTCCTCTTTCAAAGAGGGCTGCATCTCCCTGCAGGGCTTCTTGCCTCTGCCCACGCAGGGCCTGGGTTTGCTAACGGGTCTTCTTGTCTTTATGCTTGGGATGCTGCTGCAGATCTCGGCATGTGTGCGTGCATGTGAGGTCTTGAAAGCCGAAGGGACACAACTGGGGCTGGGTGTGGGATGTGCACAGTTTAAAAAAGAAAAAAAGTGAAGAAAGAGACCGTTGGGATTTTAAACAGGCTAAACTCCGTGTTTCTATTTAGGTGGTGCTCTTTAGTGCGACTGAGCAAACACGACTTCAGTGAGAGCTTTTGGTGCTGAACCTGTCAGAGTTTGAAAGGCTTTCAAAGCATTATCCTATTAAGCAAGTTATTCTGCCAAAAGCAAGCAAAAAAAGTTCAGGTGGAGCCCTGTGATGATAGTTAGACTGATTCCTCAGCTGTGGCTTTTCTTACTGCCTAGGGTATGTCTCTGGTTGCTTTGAGTGAACTTGTGAGTGAGCTTTTCATCAGAATGCAGCACACTGCAAATGGAAGGGAAGTTGGTTTGAATTACGTGAATTATGAATGTTCACAAAGACTTTTGCACCAAGTTTTACATTATCATTAAATAAATTCTTTGAAGTAGTGAAATTGTGGTGGAGAAATGAGTGGAGATGATAGCATTGGCAGCAGTGTTAATTTAGAGAGATTAGGATTTTCACTGATTAAAAAAAATCACCACCACCACTAAACCAAATAAAAGCAGAACAAAACCCAGCAAAGATCCATTGCTGAAAGTTGGTATAGAAGACCTCAGTCCAGGAATGTGTTACATTTACATTGATTGTTTATAAAATTCTGGCTTAAAAAAGGTTTACATTTATGGGGAGCATAGTATCTGTCTGGCATCAATCATTTAGGACTTAAAACATAAATAAAAGGCAAAGCAATAATTTGGCAAGCACCCTACATATGTAACAAATCAGCACAGGAGCTGGTGCTGGCTGTTGTTTATGAAGATTATCAACTAGTTAAGCCAATTATAGTGAGCCAGTCTCATGGTATTCCCATTACTGCCGGAATAACAGCTGAAATCAATACAGGCTGTGGTCTGTGATGAGTAAGAGGACCTCAGAGCCAGTGTTTCCCTTGTCTGTAGACAGCAGTGTAGAACGAGCCTTCATGCTCCTGGTGCAGTTTCGTTGCTCCTGTTGTTGTTGCGTTTACCAACAAGAAAGGTATCGGCAGCTTGGGTTATTCGATCACCGTACAACTACTTCAGGTAACAAAGAAGTTTTCTTTTGAACACAGATACATGCAGTTGCAAACCAACTGACTGTGTTGTTACCTATCCTGTAGAGCAGCAGGAAACAGGATTTAGAGAGATACAGCTCATTAGTCTCTGGGTATGTCTTCTATAAACTGCCAGGGATGCATAACATTGACCTCTAGTTAAGGTCTAAATGCTAAAATGACTGCAAATCAACAAAAGTAATTGTCAGGAAGTGCCACATCCTGATGGTTTGTGCTCTTCTAGAAGGAAAACAAAGCTTGAGGCTGCTGCTGTTGTTGTTTGTGTTGTGTTTGTGCGGTGTTTTTGCTTTTTCTGTTAGCAACATAGTTTAGGCATCTTTTTCCTTTTTTTTTTTTTTATCAAGTGTGTGTGTATTTTTACACATGATTTCCTATGGGAAAGGATGGGCTGGGGAATGTAGCAACACAAAACCTGGGAGTGCGTTAGTAATTAGATTTGGATTTGGTTTTGTGCAGCCACAGGAAACTTAATGATTGATTGAGGGCCTGCAAGGGTTGACCTTTCTTCAAGTACACATGCCCTGGGGGCAACAGGATCCATTGGTAGGTGGCTAGAAAATAACTATTGTTCACTGACATCCTTTGTTTTCTTCTTCCTTTTTAAAACAGGTTTGAATTATAACTTGACTGCTGATGTGGCAAAGAAGGAAAAGAGCCAGCAACCCAGAGTTTACTTTGTGACTTCTGGAGAGACAGTGGGGCAGATCACAGAGAAGTTACAACTGTCATACATGCAGGAAAAGTGCGAGCATTACCTAGCATATGTCAAGGTCAGTTCATTCCTGTTCTTACTTACGTTGGCCTGACTGCAGTTCCACTGTTGGTTTTTTTTTAAATATTCAACCAATTAAAGCGGTGCTGCTTGGCTTCAGATGTTCCTTATTTTCCTGACAGGTGGATGAACATTTTTGGGTGGAAGCTCAGAACTCTTTGCTTGGCATGATTTGTCAGTCTGAGCACCATTGGGCCTTCAAGACCTGGTGCCAGGAATATGTGTTTTATTTACTTTTGATCAGGCGCATTTGCAGGACATTTCTTTCTTCTTTTGGCTTGGTTTGTTGCAACACTTGTTATACTCAAAATAAGGGGGCAAGGTCTTGCTTTGGCAGGAGGAGCAGGTTTAGTGTTTAGTTTTGTGTAAGGTCTGACTGCACAAGAGGTTGGTGATGCAATCTGCATGGTAATGGCAGGATAAGGTGGGGTCCGTCCTGAAGCAAATGGGCTCTTGGGTTTGAAGAACAACCTGGATTTAAATTTTACATGTGTCATGGCCTTAAGGATACAGAGAGCGCTTTCCGAACATGCTGGGATGTAGAGAGGGTCTGTTCTTCCTGCGACAAATTTTTTCCAGGGTCTGCCAGGACTGTAGTTATCTTCGCTTGCCAGCTGTTGTTGAAGAAATGTCACCCAGGTGCCATTCCATTTGCAAAGTAAGCAGAATAGTTTTCTTAGCTGAGAAATGTATATAACAGGTTTGAAAATTATATAGGAAGGAGAGTTCCTTTTTAAACCCTGTATGTCTCAGAAGCACCAATCTATATCGCCAGTCTAGAGGGCAGTGTGAGGCAGTATGGTTGTGTGACTGAGTTGCATATCCTCCTTAGTGAAGGACATATTCCCATAGTATGACCTAAATTCAGTGGATATCGCTTGGCACTGTCTTGTTTTGTGAATCCAGCAGGTCTAGATATCCCTAAATGTATAAACTTTCCAGGAAGTTTCTTTGCACCTGAAAACTGTGAGAACGGGAGATAAAATTCATCCTTTGACTTTATCAACATTTTATGCATGGGTGTTGACAGAAAATAAAATCAAGAAAGGGACCACCAAGGAGGAAACAATGTCCTGTTAAGTTGTGTGGATCTCTGGGAAGAGACTGATATCGTCTGTGTTTTTTGTTCCTTTACTTCCTCCCGTGGAAAAGCTCGTTAAATAAAATGTAGACATATGAGATTACTATTACTTAGAAAATGTGGCTGTGAGTTTGCTAATTCTGGTCTTTCTCAAATGAGCACATCTGGTTAGGCTTTAATGTATTTAGTTCAGATGAAAAGGAACATGTCCTTTTCTATCTTCACCCTAGACCTATTTCTTTCACATTAGTCCTGCTGTAGTTTTTGGGTACTCTGCAGAATTTCCTAAAGGGCAACATATGCCCAGAAAACTATTTTAGTTATTGTAGCATTTCTAGGTGATGTTCGGAATGCGAAGGTAAGAACTGTTTTTCTGGATAATATCTGGGAAATTTGACTTTCACGGGCAAGACAAACGTTTAAACATGTTTAAAAATAACAATAACTTAAAGCAAAACAGCTGGTTAACAAACAAGGCTGGTGACTGTGTGATGTGAGCAACTATTTTTCACAGTTGGAAGAATAGCAGGAAGTGTCGTTTGTTCATGTAAGGGAGAATGCGAAGTAGCGGAGAAAGATAATCCCTGTGCTTTCATGGGAAAGGTGATCTGATCCACGAGGCTACATGACACTAGAAACATCAAAGTGAGCCCCGCAGACTCTGGAGGGGTGGAAATGGGGTCGTGATCTTTCGCTGCTATCCTGAAGCAACAGCTAGTAAAACAAAAACCCTGAAAAACAAAAAAGACTCCCCAAACTCCAACCGGAAGTCTCCTTGATTGCATAGTTTTGTGATGGAATGGGTGATAGAAGATGAGGTCTTAAAATATATGAAGTATTTCACTTAGGCTTTCCTCTTTCTTTCTATGTACTGTGTGCTTGATGAGTCTACCTCCATGGAAATAGAGCTGTCTGCAGTTGCATCCTTCATCTGTTCACTTTGTTCATTTGAAGCCCCGGTGACACATAGGTTTATGCGGTAAGATGAGGATGTCAGTTCTGGACTGCCTGTGATCAAGGATAGAGAAGCTGTTTGGACTTGTGCGTGACCTCGTGTGCCAGCTTGACAAAGGCTACGAGGTAAACAAGGTGTCCAGCTGAAATGGGACGCAGCAGAGCTCTGTAGGTTGCGTTAGTTAAAGGAAAGCCTGTGCCAGGCCTTGCTGGATGCTGTTGTCTTCCCAACGTAGTTGGAGTATGCTGGAGGCATTAAACAGAAGGACTGAGAAAATTCATGGAAAAACTAGACCTATATAAGCTCGCTGCGATTTCTCTTGACAGGTTTGATCTCAAGAGACCCCAATGAAGCTGAGCACTGAAAGAGTTTCAGGCAGCAAATAAACTGACAGGGGTAACTGTTGTTTTTTAGTTGATAAGTCTCAGTGTTTTGAGCTTGACTCCTTTCCTATTTGTGCTCCCTTCTCAGTACAGGAGCCACTGTTCCTATAGCTGCTAATGAATCTGAGTGTTAAAGTCTGTCTTCCCTCGTAACTGCGTGACTGAGACAAATGGATCTCAGAAGGTTTGTAGAATATGTGTAGATCAGAACTTGATCTTGTACAAGGTAGGCTTGCTGAATTGCGGTTCAAGTGGGTAGAATTGTGGTAATTCATGAGAAAATATGTTTTTCTGGTTGAGAACAGAGAATGAAATGGAAATGCCTTGGGATTTTAAAATGCTTTGTTTGGTTTTGCAGTGAGCACGGGGAAATAGAGGAGAAGATGCAGTTTTCTGATCCTTTTTCTTTCTGTTTTCCCCTCTTTCCTCTTGAACCTGTTTTATGATTTCTCATTAAGAAACTTTAATTCTCTAGTATACCTAGATAGTAATTCCAATACTCGCAGCACCTCAGGTGTCATCTGCAAAAGCTGCATTTGTTTTAATTGAAACAAACTTTGGAGGTTTGACTGATACATTCAGCAGAAAATGGAGAGCTGGTGCAAGTGGCTGTGAATGGAGAAGTTCAGGAGCACCGCGGGTGCTCTGGTGGCAGTGCGCAGCTGATCCCCGCCGCCTCTTGGGAGGTGCTTCGCTGCCGGATTGTTCCTCCTCCAGCACTCTGGGGATGATGGTGCAGCTGCTACAGACCACCTCTCCTTCAGCAGTGATAAAACTACTAACAGCAGATAAATGTTACATGGTAGCTGTCTGTCAATTTAGCTGGAGAAAGTGAAGCAAAAGTTTAAATCTGATGAGTTTTTTTTTTTTTTGAGGGATTTGTTTTTTGACAGAAGGAATGGCAGCCATAAATGTGACAAAATGGAACGTGATACTAAGAGGAGAAGCAGCATAGGTTGCAGAAGGGGGTAGAAACAGAAAAGATGAAGAAAATAAATGGGTTTGGAGGCTTTACAAATGGCTTCTTAATCTTAATATGGGCCTGCAGCTGAAATGTGGAGTTTTCTCTTGGGAACTGCACTCATTTGATTGTACCCAGAAGACTTGAGCTGTGTAAGACATGTGTGATCAGGGCATTGATGCTGAGGAAACACTGTTTCCCCTTTCCAATAACTGCCCTGGTTGTTTTCTGCTTATGTGAGCTCCCCTGATATTTGGGATAGATTCACCTGTGCACAGGACAAGAGAATTTGATGCAGACGGCAAAGCACATTGTGCTTGCAGATTTATGCAGGGTCAGATCTCGTCTTTCTTGATGTAACACAAGGATGTAGTAGTGATGATGGTGAATGCCCCTTGTACAGTTCCTGCATCTATTAAAGAAGCATAGTCTGGTTTCTTACACCACCGTGGGCCAGCCAGCTGGTCTGCCTGTTGCTCCCAGTCACTGCTGTCTTTGTGCAGAGTGAAGGTTGCAATAGCTTCAAACACCATCAACAGTCCTGGCACATGATTAAACTAGACACAGCATTTATATTTTTCAGAGATCTTTATCTTGGTGGCTGTCTGGTTGTTTTAAGCAGTCTCATGTTGTTCATTGTGTTAACTCTTAATGGATCCGGCTGTAGCTGGTAGGGTGGGTGGGGCTGAGAAGCAGCAGAGGAGTGGTGGCAGCAAGGGCTTTTCATAATGGCATGTGGCTGAGGAGCTCGTGCTGTGTTTGTACGGAGACATTGGGAATAAAGTGCCGCCTTTTCAACAGAAATTGCACAGCTATGTTTTGTTTGCTGCTGAATTCTGTAGCCAAACAATTGCCTTTTTATGTTTCTGGCCTTTACCATGCATCGCTGCTACCTTGGGTCTCTGAAGGTACTCTGGGCTGCTGACCTTGCACAGCTTTGTCCCTAGTGCTCACCAACTTCAGTAGCTGTTTGTGATTGTGATCACTTCTCCCTCTGCAGCTGTTTGATCTTGTCTGAGGGGGATGTGTACATTGAAGTCTTTTATTCTTAATCCATAGTAAAATGTTTTTTTTCTAGAGTTTGGGTAGCAAAAGCATTCAGTCTCGCCATAACATGTGATGTGGAGATGGTATCCCTTCTGAAAGCTGCCTGCCTGTGAATTAGCATCTCTATATTAAGATATGGCTGGTGGTGTTGAGTCTAAAGAGAGACAGAAAAAGACACTGAAGAGCTTATTATGAAGGGTTTTTTGGGGAGTTTGCTTTGTTTTTTGAAATGGGGCTGGTTTCTCCCATACTGTCAATACAGAGCCTTTTGGAGGGAGGTTATTGGCAGAGCTTGCTGCTGAAGCACCCAAATTAGGTTTGGTGGCTTTAGGCTGAGCCTGGTTGCTCACATTTGGCAAGGGCTTTCCTGGGATGCTGGTGCTACAAGTGACGTGTCGTGTATTGAACGTGGACGATAACCACTGCTTTGAGGAGGAAGAGGTGAAAACGAGTCCCTCAGTGAGTGCAGCTCCTCTCGGTAGTGACCCATCTGGTCCTGTTCACCCCTCCGTGGGAGAGGAGAGAAATCGGAGCAAGTCAGGTGATAACACTTGGACCAGACACTGCTTTCACAGCAGCAACAGCTATGAAAACTTAGTCATGGTTGTCTAGAGTTTCACAGGGTCTGGACCACTGGGCAGACAAAGGGAGCGGTGACCTGTTCCAGCCTGCAGCAGGAAGTTTATCGTCGCTGCAAGAAAGATGAAAGCTGCTGTGTAGTTGTGCCAGGAATGATGACTGCAGTGAGATTCAGTGCTAACACCAAAAGCAGAGTTGATATCTTTGGGTTTGTTCCTTTTGGTTGTTTTATAGAAGTTTTTTTTCTTTGCGCTTTTGCTGAGCCAACTGGAGAAACTGTCAGGCTGAGCCAGATGCAGTCATAGCATATGTTCAGCCATAAAGGGCTGTGGGATAGGTTGGGTGATCACGAAGCACAGAGGTTTATTTACAGAAGCATACTTTCCTGAGCAATTCTGTTTTCCAAAACTGCGCAAAGTGTGCTCGTAATCTATTAGCACAGCCTGCCTCCCCTCCAGCAGAGCAAAATAAATAAAATCTTAGTAAAATAAATAGAGTGTTTGTTGTTACCTTCCTCTTTTGCAAAGTGATGAGTCCTCTCCTTTTGGATATACTCCGTCCGGCATTGAGTAGACCTGATGCTTCACCTTGAAAAACAAGCCAGGGAGAAGAGAAGCTGCGCGTTTTTTTTCCTGAGCAGCTCATATGGGCAAGGGAAGAACAGTGGTTAGCTCAATAATTCTGGATTCCTTTTCATTGCCTCTTAAATACAGGGAGGTAGACATACCAGAAAGACTATTAGGAGTTGGTGGGAAGACTGACATCTTTGAGCTGAGCGCTAACTGTATCAACATTTAAATACTGTTAATGACCATGGAGTTGTCCTTGGCAAGTAAGATTGTCTTTCAAGGATGAGTGTATACCCCTTTGAAACTGTCTTGCACAATGTGTCTAAAAGGAAGCTACCAAAATGCCTGGCACTAGCATCCTTTCGGAGAGGACCTGTGCTGCAAGTAGTTAAAATGCTGTGTGATCTGCTAGGGTTGGTAGCGCAGCTGCATGGGAGAGAAAATTGTAACAGATACGGTGCTGTTAACTGTTGGGGAGCTTTTTGCTGCTGGTAGGGCTGTTTGGTAACCCAAAGGGTCTTGCGTCCTGAGGCCAGTGGGAGATTTTTGGCTATAAGCTGAAGGCAAAGATTTTGTCCAGATGCCCTCCTCTGCCCATCTTCCCAGGTTTTTAAAGAAATCACTTTGATTTCCCCTCGCACTGATAGATGATATAACTGGGTGGCAGATGTCTCCTGTCTCCTGCCTTCTGGTTGGAGAGTGTCTTTGAGTGTTTTCTGCTTTGTGTGAAGCTTGTCCATTGTAAAAACAATGAAACAGAAAGCCCCATCCTATTTCAAGTTTTAGCAGGGTAGCTAAGATTACTTTAGTTCACTGTTGCTCTTCAACTTTTGCCAGCATCTATGAAAAAGGCCAAGCGTGGTGTTTATGGCCCAGGCAGAAACTTGGTTGTTCAGGGGGAACTGCTGTCAGATCAAGTGCCTGGTTAATGACATTCATGAATCCAAATAGAGAGATTTTATGCTCCCCAAATGAAATAAATACCATCTTGAGGGGTACGCAGTCAGTAGACTTGCAGCAGAGTGGCTGCTGAAATTCTGCTTTGCCTGCCTTCTATTTCTTTTTGCCTGCCTTTTTTAAACTAGTGTTCCCTGCTAAACCCTGAAGGGTTCCAAATCTTTAATCTTGAGCCCTTTGATAAACTTGTCCCTTTTATATGTTCTGTAATAGGAAAGAAATATGATTTATTTTTCAAGTAGAGTTCCTAATTTTTTGACAAAGTTGAGAATTACTTTCATGGCATGTCAAGTCTTAATGAATCGTAGCACTTCGCTGCTGCTCTTGGATATCCAGTAGCAGGTAGACGCCTGACTTTACTGTCTGTCCACTGATGCATTTCTGTCTGATGCAGTAGTTCCTCAGAAAGAGATTTCATTTACAGATTAAACCTTTTGGAGACCCAGGAGGGGCAGAATTAGGCCTGGATGGAGCAGGGCAGTTTTTAGGGAGAAGGATACCAGAGCCTATGGTTTGGAGAGGCCATCCATGGGTCTTTTGCCTGAGAGGAGTCATTGCATTTCCCAGTGATGGCACTTCTAGGAAGTGAATGGCGAAACAGAGATAAAAGAGGTGCTGCACTTTGTGCTAGGAAAAGTAATTTCAAAAGGCAGATAATGATGGATAGGAATATTTTTGCTTTCTCTGGCACTCCTGGTTAACCAAAGAGCTTGTTTTCTCAGGTGGAAAGAAGCAACAAAGAAGGCAACGCTACTGTTTTAGAAACTTTCTGAGCCTGTTTTTTGTACAGAGCGATATAAACTAAACACATGATGGCAAATTGTGCTGTAAAAGTTTATTAGTACTTCTTTGGGACAAATTTACACTTAAGGGGAATACACTTAACGCTAGAGTCTTGCTGCAGAAAATTACAATAGGGAACAGCTTGTTTGTCTTAGTGGTTTTCCTGTTTATAACACATGGAGGAATATCAGTCCATGCGGTAATCTCGGATGCACACATATACACGGCTGGCTTACCCTGTCCAAACTGGGGAGTACCTAAAATTATCACCCCGTCATTTTGCTACCCTTGGGAAGGAATGAGCAAGGCACTTCACTGGGAAACACTGGAGGCAACTTCCAACAGAGAACTCCTCTCTAGGCTAAAAAGAAAACAATTTATTTTGCTGGGTGTGGCTTCTGAGTATGTTCCAAACCTATAACCTCCTCGTAGTCAGACCAGACTGGAGTCTCCTGGGAGATTCTTACAGATGCTGCGCTTGGTTTGGTTTGGATGGCAACACGTAATGCTAATCCAGTGCCCTAATTCATACCAAAAGTGCCTGACAATATGTTTGAAGGAATGTGGAAGTAATAGGTTTCAGGCATAGAGCTTTTCTGGCAGAAAATGCTTTTTCTCCCTTTCTTCCCCACTACGTAACTTCAGTTATGGAACTGAATTAATGTTGAACTCCTGAGGAAAGGCCCGTACCCTGTGCTATTACCCTCACCTCTAAGGTGCCCACCAGAGTTACCGTGTGCAATGGGGTAGTTACAGATGGTATAGTTGTGCTGGTGATCAAAAGTTACATCCTGGTTACAGGCTTCTGGTTTGTTGTGTAGTTCTCATTATCGATTCCCCTTGTAGAGCTCTGTGACCTCTCCTGGAGTCCCAGTTATTTTAGAGAATGTTTATTATTCCGTGCCTGGAACCGGCATGTTGTCCTACACTAGCTGTGCTCCTCCAGCGGTTTGAAATAGGTAGTTATCTTGGAGTTAAAATCGTTTTCCACTCACCTACAATGTCTTTGACCTGATGGCATATGCTTAAGCTTGTTTCCTCGCATTATATACAAGATGTTCTTACGGATTTGGTACATCAGGCAAATGAGCTTGCGCGTCTCCACTTCAGTGTGCTGTGATTTTACAATGACATTTTCTCCCATCAAATGTTTCTGGCCACTGTGCTTGCTTTAAGTGGTCATTTTTGCTTTTAAAAACAAATCATCTTTGAAAATAAGCATACTTTTGAAAGCTGTTCTCAAAGCAGTGATCTAGTCAAATTTTAGGAATATGTGCAATGTAATTTTGAGAGTTCATTTCTTCGTTGGAGTCCTCTGACTGGCTCATAGTGTAATGTGCCATTTGTTTTCAGCTGGTGTTAAAATTTGTATTGCTGCATGTGAAGTACACAGCTTTAAAGGAACCATTTTCGCAAGGGGACATTGCGAAGGCTGTGTGTAACACAAATAACTGATTGATTCTTAAGCAAGAACTCAGGGAGTGACACTGAGCACCAGAGAGGTTTCTCTGATCAGATTTCCAACAAGAAGATAACGTAGCAACTGCAGTGTTTCACAGAAATTTTAATCAGAGGATCTTCTGGTCTGCCTTTATTGTGAAGTTGTTGACTACTTTTTCTGCCTAAGTCGTACCTGTTGGCGTGTTTGATTTCTCATACGTAACACGAGCAGTTTCCTGTAAATAAAGTCCTCCTTGAAATTACTTGTGAGCATTTATTTTCGCTGTGAAAAACTGAAAAATGCTTAATAATGAATGGCTTTTGCATGCTTGTTATGCGAGCTGGATTATTTTCTTGCCATCTTGTTGTTCTATTTTTAATCTCCATTGGTGCATAGGCTTTAAGGCATTGAGTATGTTTTACTCTGTCATATGTGAATGTGCCTAATGCCATGAGGGTAGGACTGGGTGATAGCCTGACTGTAATAACAAATAATAATGAAAAGGAAGAGAATCCTGCAATAGCTTACATTACTCTTTGTTGTCCTGGGGGAAGACCAAGGTGTGGTGTTAAATTCTAGAGACTGAAATGTGAAGAGTTAGCTGTAAATCTAAGGGAATCTAGTGTGAGAGTAAAGTAAATTTACTACTTCCTTCTCTTGGCACACACACTGCATCACTTAAGACTTCATTAGATGACAAAATAAGTTAAAAATACAACTAGTTAAAGTTGTTGTGACTTAGTAATTTTCATCCAGTTAGCCGACACACAGTGAGCATCTCATTTGGCAAGACTGACTAGAAGGGAACTGACATTAATGTTGCTTTGGTGAGAAGAAAAGAGTGTAAAAATAGAAACAACTAACAAAATGTAAGTTATAACAGAGTATGTGTTGTATAAATTTATACCATCTTTCACATATTTTTGACCTGCTAGGATATAGAAAGCACCAAGTAAAATGTACCATTAGCCATGAAAAAGGGGTTTTGGTGAAGTCCAAGTGTACAGGGGCAATGGTGTGATGGAAAGGCTTTTTAAATCCCTTCCATGTAAGAAACTAAACTCTGTCACTCTTCATGCAGATTTGGTTCATGTGCTCTTGCTCTGGGAGCTAGAAAAGATGCAAAAATTGAAGAGCCAGAAACTTCATCGTGCTCCAAGGAGAAAAAAAAAAAACAACAAAAGACAAAACCAAAAAAAACCACCCCAACAAAAAGTGTTGAAATCTATGTAAAGTTTTTACCCTCTTGCATCTCCTCCTTTCACTGGGGACAGGCAATGGATCATGGATGCTTTGAGAACTGACTGGGTAGCTGAGGTTTGCTGTAAGATATCTTGAAAGTTTTTAGAAAGCGTTGAGGTTTTCAGTCCTTAATAATAATAAAAAAGAAGCAAGTGTTCCTGCAAGTGCAGAACTAGCAACAGTGTTGGAGTGGCACAACCTGTAAACTTTTGATTTTTTTGCCCTTCAAGCTCTGCTCTGTCTTTCAGGTACAAAGTCTTTGAGACCAGAGTGAAAAATTGTAAAGCAGAACCTTATTTGTTATTGTTTTCTCATAAGGATTTTCTTTATTCAGAGAAAAGAGGTGGTTTCATGCAACTGTAATACCTATAAACTACTCCTTTTAAATGACTGAGCAGATCACTGAGTGGTTCTGAATCTCTGTCCTGGTTATGTGCCACTGGGGGCAACGGTTGCTTCATGCCCTGGTAGGGTACAAAAGCCTGACAAATTCATGTGGTAACAAACCCAATTTTGTATGAATAATACTACCCCTGTGAAAGTGAGTGAGTCCAGTTCCCAGCTGTGGTGCGTGACCCCCTGCCCCAGAAGCAGCTTGCCCGGGAAAGTCTGCTGGTTTGCCCCATTCGGTGGGCTCAGCAGTTCACAGAGAAGAGGAGGCTTGAGCCCTCCAGCTGGGATTGGCAACCCACGAGCTCCCTGGGCCTTGGAGATGTCGGTGGGGGCCCTGGCTCATGCAAGCATTCAGCCCGTCCACTGCTTGATTGCAAGAAGGGAGCTGGAGGAGGTGGTTTCCATTTTCTAGTGTCACCCAGGGGATCATTTCCATGAAAGTTGCCCCTGTCCACTCTCGAACTGCAGCAGCAAAAATTATGAGCTGGCTTTGAGAGACTGAGACCTGGTGCACAGCCAGATTCGGGAGCCCAGTCCATGGTCTTCAAGGGAGAGCTGTGGATGTTGTCTACCTAGACTTCAGCAAGGCTTTCGACACGGTCTCCCATAATATCCTCCTAGGGAAGCTCGGGAAGTGTGGGCTGGATGAGTGGTCGGTGAGGTGGATTGAGAACTGACTGAATGGCAGAACTCGGAGGGCTGTCATCAGCGGCGCTGAGTCTAGTTGGAGGCTGGTGACAAGTGGTGTCCCCCAGGGGTCAGTACTGGGCCCAGCCTTGTTTAACTTC
>Ga0065711_1045300_pt1 | contig 13571 bp, 6 predicted proteins | sample Hoacrofraction12_FD_59098 | JGI IMG/M metagenome (GOLD analysis project Ga0065711, IMG submission 59098) | Hoatzin crop microbial communities from Cojedes, Venezuela - Epithelial fraction 12 v2 (version 2) | ecosystem: Host-associated > Birds > Digestive system > Esophagus > Crop | place...
ATGCGATCCCAATATGGGTAAAATCATTCACCTTTATTAGTCAGCAAAACAGGGTTTATATAGCAAAACAATTACAGCCTCTGATTGGTTAGTTACCCTTAACCATATATGGGCAAAATTGCTATAACTCGCTGCGATTGGTGCAGAGCTTCATCTCCATGCGGAAGCGACGATAAGGCAGGAAGCGGCGAGGAGGCAGGAAGTGGCAGTGCGGCAGTCCCCCTGCGCCAGCGTTCCGTGTTCGCCACTTTACTTTCTCAGCAGTGTTCCGCATTCACTGCTTTCCAGGCTTATCTCCGGTACTGAGCCTGGGTTGCTCAATGGCACCAAACTATGCCCCCTCTCGTCCAACCAGGACTCCACACCTATGGGCTCCAGTAGGCTTTGTATGAATCTTTAAAAGTGATTTCTTGTGGTGCAGTTTAAAAATACGAAATTTAGCTCTATATTTTTGTTAGTTTGAGCACAAAAAACTAGAGTTACGCAAAACTTTCTTTCTATTCAGAGGTATCTTTGATATCGCTACAGAACATCACAGGCATCAGTAAAGACATGCTAATTACATGTCTGAAAACCAGAAACAAAGTTTATAACCTTGCTGCCAAAATGTCAATGAGCTGCTTATAAACCTGTCTTCATGAGAAACATGATATTTAGAAGGGAAAGGAACTTTGTTTAGTTTAAAAAAATTCACATTAATCCTTTTAATCAAATTTCTCAGCATTTATTAATAGTATGTTTTGTTATAATATTGATTCTATATACTAAAAGACTTTCTAAAAGGAGTTAAATCTTATTACATCTAGGTGACACTTTAAAGTTCTAATGGTTTTCAAAATCTAATAGAATAAAAATATAGCAAGGTTATCTTATATATTCTATATTTAGCCTATATTAGTATCCAAATCAATCCCAATGTATATAATTGCATTCACCCTTTACAAACAAATAATTAGAACAACAAAATACATGAATTCTTCAAATCATTGCTACGCAAGCTGAAAACTAATTCTACAAGAGAGTTCTGAGATTTAGTGACCGCAGAGTATTAACAAAATAGTCCAATCTAAACACAAATAAATCCAGTGTGTTCTAAAGAGGAAAGAAATATGAATTGTTGTAAAATGTAATTTCTCTGAATTGAACACCATCTAAGCCAATTTTACAAGCAACAGCTGTGAAAAAATTTGCATGGCAAAAAGAACTCAGAAACAAAAGCAACAACACAGTTGGGGAATAGACATACTGGAATATTGCATTCTTGTCTTCCAGAGGAAATACCTGACGTCAACGTGGACAAATAGATATTGTGTGTCTGACCCAATATTTTAAGTACAGAACTGCTGTATCAGTGACAATATGTGTTAATAGTATTCAAATTTCTTTCACAACATTTTCAACATACAGACGAGATCATTTAGTAAAAATAAAGAATGCAGGCAATTCATACTTCAAAGGGTAAGGGAGAATGTTTTGTTTTGCAGTCAGTGTTGCTAATCTCTGTTTAAGTACACAGCTCCACAAAAGTAAGGAATTTATGTATCTTTTTATTTTTCTTCAAAGTTTGAAGTCTCTAGCAGTGTCAATTCAGTTCCTGTATTTTTTCCCTGGAAAAAAAAACAAACAACAAACAACAAACATCTAAACAGTTTATTTGTTTAAATAAGAAGGCTAGGAGTTGCAGTCACAGTCTAGATGTCAGGAAAAAGAATGAAAAGCCATTCTGTAACAGAGATATCAATGCTTCTACAGCAAAACCTTAAAACATAAATACAGAGCTAGAAAAGGGCTGAATGTGATCAGCCAGTGAGCACAAGTAGGTTAAGAAACAAAATACTGTGCAGTGGCTTCACTTGATTGATCTTCACGTGTGCTCACTTGATTCAAGATGCTGAGGCTTCATGAAAAAACTGTAAAACAAACAGCCACGCCTCACAACTCTGAAGCCCAGGAACAGCTGGCTATGTCACAAAACACAGCAGGGTTAGAGTGAACTGAAGGGGAGAAAAAGGATTTAGATTTAAAATCTTTCCTTGCTTCTTTTTCATTGATGTATTGAGAAGGCTCTTGAAAATCATAGAATCATAGAATCTGCCTATTAAACCATGTCCCAAAGTGCCACATATACACATTTTTTGAACACCCCCAGAGTGTTCAAAGGCAAAAGACATAAGGCCATTGCTAATCTCTCAGAAATGGTGAGAATGCTTCTGCTTTTTATTTTATATCCAGACAGCTTAGATTTGATATTTTTGGTTAAAAAAACTTGACAACATTAACTGGGTTAGCAATTATCTTCTTTCCTGGTAAAATGAATTCAGGGTCAGTACAGGCTCATCTTTCTTGGGCTAGCTGAGAGTATAAACTTACAAAGCTTTCTTTTTGTTGATCTAATGATTTACAGGCAGCAAATACATGCTCATCTGTTTTTCGGAATTGCACATGGCATAACAAAACAAACAAACAAACAAAAGCATGCGACCAACCAACCACTAAAAAACTCTCACAGAGATAGTGCTTTGTAAAGCTGAGTTTCCACTCATAAACAAGAAAACAACAAAGGGCTAGGAATTTTTCTCAGTGAAAAATATGCTAGCACATTTTTGAACTTCAGGAGATATTTTCTTCATCCTCCTTCTAGTAACTGTATCCCACACATTAACCTTTGTCCTGTATTCCCCCACAAATCAATGTTATGAAACAAAAAACGAAGTTTTATGTAGAAACCTGGGTATATGACACCCAAAGAAATAATTTCAACAAAGTTAAGAATTTTGAAGACAAAGTGTTAGGATGGAAGCAAAAGGCAGTTTCTGTAGCAGATTATAGAATCATAGAATCATAGAATCATAGGTTGGAAAAGACCTCTAGGATCATCAAGTCCAACCATCCACCCAACACCACCATGCCTGCTAAACCATGTCCAAGTGCCACATCTACACCTTCAGAGATGGTGACTCTACTACTTCCATGGGCAGCCTTTTTCAATGCCTGACCACTCTTTCAGTAAAAATATTTTTCCTAATATCCAATCTAACCCCCCCGGATGCAACTTGAGGCCATTGCCTCTCATCCTATCGCTAGTTACATGGGAGCAGAGACCAACACCTGCCTCACTACGGCCTCCTTTCAGGTAGCTGTAGAGAGCAATAAGGTCCTCCCTCAGCCTTCTCTTCTCTAGACTAAATAGTCCCAGTTCCCTCAGCTGCTCCTCGTACGATTTCTTCTCGAGACCCCTCACCAGCCTTACTGCCCTTCTCTGGACACGCTCCAGCCCCTCAATGTCCTTCTTGTAGTGAGGGGCCCAAAACTGAACACAGTACTCAAGGTGCGGCCTCACCAGTGCCAAGTACAGGGGCACGATCACCTCACTACTCCTGCTGGCCTCACTATTCCTGATACAAGCCAGGATGCCATTGGCCTTCTTGGCCACCTTGGCAGACTGCTGGCTCATGTTCATCCAGTTGTCAACCAACACCCCAACGTCATTTTCTGCTGGGCAGCTTTCCAGTCACTCCTCCCCAAGCCTGTAACGTTGCATGGGGTTGTTGTGACCAAAGTGCAGAACCTGGCACTTGGCCTTGTTGAACTTCATACAATTTGCCTCGGCCCATCGATCCAACCTGTCAAGACCCCTCTCCAGAGCCTGCCTACCCTCAAGCGGATCGACACTCCCACCCAATGTGGTGTCATCTGCAAATTTACTGAGGGAGCAGCACTCAATCCCCTCATCCAGATCATTGATAAAGATATTAAACAAGACTGGACCCAAAACTGAGCCCTGGGGAACACCACTGGTGACTGGCCGCCAGCTGGATTTACCTCCGTTGACCACCACTCTCTGTACTCAGTCATTCAGCCAGTACTTTATCCAGCGAAGAGTACACCCATCCAAACCATGGGCAGCCAGTTTCTCCAGGAGGATGCTGTGGGGAACAGTGTCAAAGACCTTGTTAAAGTCCATGTCAACAACATCCACAGTCTTTCCCTCATCCACTGAGTGGGTCACCTGGTCATAGAAGAAGATCAGGTTGGCCAAGCAGCATCTGCCTTTGATGAACCCATGTTGTCTGGGCCTGAACCCCTGGTTGTCCTTCACGTGCCTGGTGAGTGCACTCAGGATGAATCGCTCCATAATCTTCCCTGACACTGAGGTCAGGCTGACAGGTCTGTAGTTCCCGGGATCCTCCTTCCAGCCCTTCCTGTAGATGGGTGTTACATTGGAGATCCTCCATTCATCTGGGACCTCCCTTGTTGGCCAGGTCCACTAGTTATAAGGGTGTCTACAGTATCTCTTCAAAAAGAGGAATAAGAAGGAGTGCAACTCAAGGTCTGAAGAAACAAAAATTTTTGTTTTATTTTTGCTGTCCAAAGTCTTCAGTGTTTGCCCTGCTCCTATGGGGTCCAGTACTGAGAAACGTACATTCACTTCCCCATGATGCTTAAATGTTGAAACTTAATCTCTTTGTTCAGACTTCTGATGATGTATTCCCTAAATATAGTTCTGTATTGTGGAGTTTTCCTCCAGTTCTCTGCTTATTATGCACACTAAGAGTTATGTCTTGCCAATCCCTTTCTGAACACTGAATAGAAATACTTCTGAATCTTGCTTACATTGCTCTGTATATTTTGAGGCATCTTCTGTAAGGAAGTGAATCTTTCCATCTATTCCCAGGATTTTCACGTTTCCCACACAGCTTGTTACTCATGACATCTTGAGCAGCTTAGCTCAGCCTGGAGAATTAACTTCGATTTCAGTGTTACATAGTTGCACATTTGTTTGCCATTTATGAAAACTATAAACAGCTGAGACTTTAGGATGTATATTCATAAGCATTAGAGGTTGACAAAATTATGTACATGTCTACCTTTCTGACACATTCAGCAGTTACTGTAGAGGTTTCTGAGGCTTAACCTAGGTTTTGTACAGAAGCTTTGCGTTTCTAGAAAATAAATGGTTCTTTTTCCTTACCTCAGATGCTACTTGGTACATGGATTTGAAGCTGTGCTCATGCTGACTTGTGCAGAGGAAAAAAAGGCAGTGTCAGAAGCTGACTTGCGTGTCTCACCTTTCTAGAAGGCCTAACATTGCGATGAGATGCTGTGCAGAAACTATTTTTCTAGAGAAAAGAACTCCTGTTGAAATGTGGAGACAGGCACAAGGGAAGCAGCTTTCTTTGATTTATTTCTAAATTACCTGAAGCTGTTCAGTATATTGCAAGCCCTGGGGATCATTATTTTTATATAAATCTCAACATAATTTGTCTAACTGCTTCTGGCATGTCATTGGCAAATTATTCAGAAAGATATTCTTAGCGGTCTTCTCTTCAAATGCTGTCAAGGTAAAATACTCTTTGCTAAACATAGAAAGCTAGCAAGAAAAGTATTATGATGTTGCACAGTTGACCAGAAAATGTGTTTGTCCAGGTTTTCTGCCTATCTGTTTTCTGCGTGCTCAGAAATTCTCTAAGACATAATTCTTCCAGGTCTCTATAGCCTTCAAGTATGTTCAAATACTGGTGTGTTGTAGGAACAGATTTGCTTTCTAAAGGGACAAAAACTTAGGGATATTCATTCTGTTTTTACATAATTGCCTTTGATCTATGTTAGTCACACTTCCTCTAAATGCTTTTTGACTTGCACATCACTGATTTCCTTTAGCTCCAGGCTTTTCTGACGGTTCTATATTATCTCTTATTTGTAGAAACAGTAGGCAAAAGCTAGATTATTCCTTTGTAGTTGCCTCTGAGCTAGATAAGTGATCCAAGCCCCTCATCTCAACCTTCATAAAGTGCTGGAACTCCTTTATTTCTCCCATCAGTTCAGACTCTGGAGATGATGGGATGCAAAGACACCCTTACAGTCCTACACTTCTGCACTGGTGTTAGTGGTGATATGCAGAAGATCAGTAGTCACCTCCTGAAACAAGGACATTTCCAAAGGAATAAACCTGTACTTTGTAAGGACAGTTCTGCATTCCTCTTTCAAAAATAAAATGAGAAAGGCAACTTCTTGTCATTGTCTACAGCTACTTTAAATCTGACAACAATTTCCTGTTACTGGAGTATTAGTGAAAAGGAAATAATCCTTTGTGGAGACAACATATTTAGGAGCTTTGACAAGGTCTCAGAAGGAATAGGATCATCAGTATGTTACATTTACACAGTCAGGCCTCTCTTGAGACATACTGAGTGGCCCTGGTGTGAACAGTACAGATTTAATATTAATGGCTGTTGCACCCTTTAGGGCTATGTTGTCTTCACCTTTGAGACAATATACAGTTTTCCAGTGATGCTGTATTCCCTTACTCTTAATATTCTGTTGCTGCTTCAGGAGTAACAGAAGCAACTTCTGATCACTTTAGAAGAGATCTGTCAATAACTTAAAGACTTAACGCAGTCTTTTTGCACTAAGCAAATTCCATCCAGATCCAAATATTACTTCCTTATTGACCCAGGGTCCTGCAATGGCCTATTTTGTCTGAAATACAAGGCTCCAGTCACACCATTGACATATCCTTTGGTTTAATGAAGAGCAGGTGTCAGGTTTTGACTAAAACTTTTTAAGTATGCTAAAGATAAGTCAGGTAAGTATTATGTAAACACACTTGTGACCTCAGGTGAAAAAAACCCTCTGCATGTATCAAAGCAGTCCAGAAAAAGAGATAAAATCACTGATATTTATGTTGAAACTAGAGATAAGCAAAGGTTGCTCTTTTCTGTACAGGAAAATTAGCATATAAGTGCAAGAACACACTCAAAACTAAAATGTGAATTTAAACTAAGGTTACATTTGCACAAAAATGCAGTTTTAGGAAATTAAATAGTACCGCAGGTGGGAGTGAGTTTTGTTGGCCAGTTGCAAAGAATCTACCACATAAGATATAAACTAGTCTGAAAGATGACTCACAGACTTTAGGAGTGGAAACATTAACTCTCATCTTACATTTCTGAATATTCTGAATAGTATGAGATCTTTCACTGAGACCTTCAAAGTAGCTGTATGATGAAAGAACATACAGCTTCTTTAGAAGAGTGGCTTACAAGATTTCAGGTCTATTATCTCTTTGATGGTCAATAAGACTTAACCGCTTCTGAAACTTTTCCTCCTTTCTTTTTAAGTGGAGACAATTTTCTGCAGCTAACATTTCAGTTTTCCTAAACAAGTCTTTCTAATAACATTCTTAAAATGAATTTTTAATAGAAGATCTCTGAGGGAGGAAGAAGAAGGGAAGGTAAGAAAGGGGAGTGTGCTCTGAAATGCTGTCTTTTCACACCTAAAATGGTTGACTGAATCTTTTAGTGATTATTTAACTATGCTAAATTTTTGCATTAAACTTCTTTAAAGCTTTTTTATTTGTGAAGCTGAGCAAATTGCCAGAGTGTATTGACCTGAAAGAGTTTTTTCCATTGTCTTCAGGTTTCAGTCCATAGGCTCAGTGTGAATTCACATCTGTTTCCGTACGCTGAGTTGCCATGGAGCTTTCTTGAGACGGAAAGCTCAAACAAGCTAAGATAGAAAACATATATCTGGATCACTGTTCTGGAAAAAATGACTAGATATCTTTTGACTTCAACTGGATATATCAGAATTAAAATTAAAAACAGCAAAAAAATGACGTGCATGCTTGCCTGGTTCTGAAATTAAAATGAGGAGAATGGATATTTGCTTTGGAGTCTCCTTCTCTGGAGATATTCAAGAACCGCCTGGGCAAGGTCCTGTGCGATCTGTTGTAGGTGACCCTGCTTCGACAGGGGGGTTGGACCAGATGACCCACAGAGGTCCCTTTCAACCCCGGACATTCTGTGAAAAATAATATGGTACATGAAATTACACTCTTCACCTGAATGTCATCTAATTCATATCAGTGGAAGTCCCCAGTCCAAAAAGAACAACTATTCGTTGAAGTAATTCGGTAGTAAGTGGCAGAATCTAGCACTAAAGCACAAATATTACAGAATAGAGAATCTTCTTTTTCTCATTTTTTCTAACTATATGATAAGAATACTAACCACAGACATAAAATGACAGCTCATAGTGCAGGAGCAATGAAAACGTTAATTCTGAGATGGTCAAAGATGTCTCCAAAAATCAAAAGTACATGTTTGCATGTTCAAAAATACTATTTGGGTTTTTTTGTTGTTGTTGTTTGTTTGTTTTTTTCTGTAACAACAAATCAAAAGGACAGGTAATAAGGAAAGTCACTAAGTTGTGTTCTTTATTTCCAGGATTTTATCTTAACTCATATTCTGATATCACTTATTAAATTTAAAAGCAGATGCAACTAAGTTTATCTTTTTCTTTGTGAGACTAACCTTTCCTCTAAGTAAAGTTCACTAAGACCGTGGTATAGATGTCTAGGAGAAAGTGCATTTATATCTACTAGAGAGAATCAGACCAATGTGACTTCCTCCTTCACGCCTCCTGCTAATAGCTGGTAAGTAAAGTAAAAGCTAGGCCTTACACTACCTCCTAGGATTCTGCAAATCTTTCACAACTGAATGAAAATTATGTCTAAATCTGCCTCATTTCTGGTTTAATTACAGCCCCAAATTTTGACCTTGCTTCAAACAAACTTTCAAAAGAGCTGGGCTGAGTTTGGAGTGTGCCACCTTGCAGATAATAAGAGAGTACATACATACAAAGGATGAAGTAAGGATTTATGGTTTTGGATCTCACCCAAGCCAGATTTGGAAGGCTTCACTGAAATTTTCTTTGAACCTTGCACTTAAGGCAAATCTGATGACATTCCAGGTGAATCAAAACCAGCGCAAAAATGTGTTTCTGTATCCTCTTGTGAACCCACACTATCGCAGCATTTTATATCCATGTAAAATAAACCCATATAAAATAGATGCACATGGATCTAGAAGGGCAGGAATTTGACTCTATAAAGGCAGAGGCCTAACCTGGTAATTTTTGAAAGTGAAGTTTATAATGGAAGACTGGATTAGAATGAATATTAGGATAATTTAAAATATACCAAGGCAACTAAGGATAGAAAAGTTTGATCTCATGCGGGACATTTTCAGTAGGCTAAGAAAATCATTTTCTCACTGGACTGTATTCAGATAATGTCTCCTCAATGAGAACAGTGTGGAAATGAGTCCCCCAGGTACTGCAGGTGCACTAATATTATTACACCTTCATAGGACATTAACTTCTGCATTTAACAAGGATACATTGTCCCTGTTTAGAGTGGACGTGTTAAACCTCTTGATATACATGTGTATCTTCGAAGAACAAGCCAATGAGTCGTTTGAAGAGGGATCTTTTCTAATGTTATTTCATTTACCAGTAACATCGCACTGAATTTGCAAACATTAAATCATTGCGGAAATATCTTCTTAGCTGTCAGCAGCACAAAGTTGTTTAGTCCCCTGTTTTTAAAGATCTAGGACATTATGTAGGCCACTATACTTTCTCCTTTATTTCAAATTTAGTGCAACTCTGACATTATCGCTTAAAGGTGGGCAAGAATGCATGACGGTTCTGGCTATATTCAACTACACTGGTAAAATGTCCATGCTTATCTGAGGGATGAATATTCTTCATTGCATTCAGGATGCCAAGGTCCTGCTGTCTCTTGAATCACACATAAAAAACAAAAAAAGTTTCCCTGTCTGCTGTGGAAAAGTGAGGTGGCATTGTGCCAAGACCATGTTTAGTAATTCACTAGGACATAAAACCGGCTTTGATACAGAGTCGAAAAACTGAACAAGAGCCAATTGAAAATGAGGTGTTAGTGCCATCTTTGATGAACTAATACTTCATGAGCTTTAAGGTTTATCTGTTTGAACAGTGTCAGGATGTTATGGAAAATAAGTAAGTAGCAAATAATAAGGTAAATTGATAGCTATTACCACAAACAGAATAGAAAACATTAAGATAGCCAGGGTTAACCATTGTTCCACAAACACGGACTTTACTTATGGTACAATACCATGTTCTATAACTCTACTTTTTGATCATGTAATACTAATTTTTGAAATATGAAAAATGAGTAGTTGCAGTTACAGATGCACTATTTGAATACCAACTGACTCAAGGCATCTGAAAGAAGTACTTCAATTACTCAGAAATAATTAAAAGTGCCCAGGTATAAAAAAAAAAAGGGTAAACCTACTCAAAGCAATGAAATATTTGCACTTTTTACATTTGGATGTATAACACTGCTGTATGTGAACAGTGGATCCACAAAATTCTTTACAAGTGATTTGAAACAAAAAAAAAATCTTGATTCATCTTTGATTTATACTGACTGTAGATACATTTTGTGGAGTTAGTAGTAACATGGGTCTAAAAAAGTGGAAGATTTACAAAAATTGTTAAATGCTTTTTCCATTAGTATGACACAAGGAGAACACTTAAAAAAAACTTCGTTGTAACCCAGTTTTTCTTTTGATTTCTGGTATTTTAGAGATACTTTTTAAAAGCCAAACATTTACAAATTTATGTCTCCCTGTTGTATGCTCTCCAACACAAGTCTCCTCCTTTACTTTTTTCTCCACAGTGTTTCTGGGTATCACTTTCTTTGTACATATTTTTACTCTTATAAATGACAAGTTGTAGTCCTTTTCTGTTCCTCTTGCTTTTCAGTATTCTCTACCAGATGGAATATCATCCTGCAATCTTTATACTGAATTAAAATTGATTTGAGTGAGCTTTAATGAAGAAAAAGCAGAGTGCTAAACTCTTTTTGGAGTAAGCTCCATTAACACTTAATACAGCTGTCATGTAGTACAGCATGGTACTGTGCAGAATATAATGAGACTAAAGTGTTAATATTTTTAAGCTTTGTGTTTCTAAGACTGCAGTCTTGCTGACTTTAGCAGACATTGACTTATTACATTTATTACCTCTGATATTACTTTAGCTGGAGTTGACTTAAATTCAGTATTTGGAATGTAGTTGTATTTCCTAATATTAGGAAATATGCTAAAGACTTCTTCTTTCTGTATCACGCTCTGTCTTTCACTGCTTTATTTACAACATGTCTGATTTTGAACAAACAGTACACAAATTCTGAATTTCGAGAGTGTACTGTGTTGTGTTGTCCAAAGCAGAAAAATTGGGTCTAATGCTGTAATTTTCACTCACCATTTAAAAGTTCTACTGAAAATACTTTATTAGAAAATATCTCTTGTACTTGCAACTCTACCAAATGTCTAATCTAATGAAATCACGGCAATTAAATTTCCAATCTTGAAAAGCATGTTAATTCACAAAAAACTTTAAGCATAGGGTAGTCTTGCTGAAGTCAATGTAAAGCTTGGCTCAACATAACTGGGTCAGTTCCCAAGACACTATAAAATAAGAAATTGCAGTGGAAGACATTTTAAAAGTTGACTGTCACAATAAAAGATATGTAAGTGTTCACCTGCACAGTGAGCACAGCTAAACACCAGGAAGTAGCATCCACAGGTGGCATGCTCAAAAGTGCCCCATAGAGCGAGACACTGATTCCCTAGGGGCATCAGAGTTGGCACTTCTTTTGAACATTCCAGCCCAACAGATGCCACATAAAAGTTCCTTAAGAAATGGGTTAGATAAGATCTATTATGATGTTAAATATGAATACAAAAATAGGAGCCTAAGGCTACAGAAGACAGATAATAATAAAAGACAGTGTGGGAGTGGCTGAAAATAAGTTTGTTGACTTAAAAAATAATTCTAAAAAAATCCATTTATTTTTATGATAAAACTAAAGACAGAGACAAAGAGAAATCGACAAGCCACTGGAAGAATTATTCGTGTCTCTGAAAGTGGGGCGAGGGGTCATAGTTTTTGTTGGTAGAAAATGATTCATGATTTTTCTAAAAAAAATAAAAACAGTTCCCCTAAATACTAATAAATAAAATGTACGAGATTGTTTCAAAGGGCAGTGAATTTGCCAAGAAATCTAGATTTTTAACTGATTTTCTTGCAAATGTTTCTCTTTCCCTTTTTTGGTGATGCTAGTGAATATCTGTCATTTGTTGTAAGGAAAATGAACATGGTATGTGAATGGTATCATTGTGGAAAGAGTCATGCAGATGCTTAGAAGAGGTAGTAGCAGTACTACTCATTTAGTGGAAGTCAATAAATGCATAGAACACTGCATAAGTGAGACAACACATGCAAAGTATAAAATTAATTTTTGGAACTTCACTGATGATGAAAAATCCTATTCTTTCAATTTTAAATCTTAAATTTAATTCTCAGTATCTCTGTGAGTGATATTTTTTTATTGAAAGAATAAAGAACTAGGTTGTTAATTATTAATCGGTAATTCTGAACTTGAACTCATCTGTACTACTAAGGTATATGTCCAAACTATACTGGATTTCCAGTAAAGTCTGCTCCTTCTTATTGCATCACATGTCACCCAGCCATGAAATTGAGACAATGACAATCTACAGCAGGACTGTATATTAAAAGTCATCTTGCTAGCCTGAAAATTTCAATTTGTTTGAAGATCTTCTTTCAGGAAATACGTTGTTAGAGGACCAATTGTAGTAGAGGTGCTGTGAACAGTTCTGACCCTAAACATACTCTCGTGTCTACTGAAATCTGATTAATTTTTCTGCAGTGGTTTCTACTGTGTCCAACACAGATTGTTCCACTCAAAAATTGTATTCAAAATTTTGTTCTGTTTATTATTATTAACAAAGTAGAAAAGAGAAAATGGTAAATAAAAATATTAAAGAAATGCCTGAAATTCCCAATGGAGTATACCTTTATAAATGGTGGTTAGGAGACCATCCCCATCCCAGGTTGTTTCTGATGTGCACTTTTTCAAGTAGAGGCCTTTAGGACAAAATTTTGGCCTTGTTCAAGTTGATAAACTTCTTTCGTCCTCCTAAGACTGTACATTCTCTATGTTCTGTTCCTTGTTTACTTTGTGCTTGACCTTATAAAGAGTGACCACATTAATCTAAGCCTTTGCATTGTTCTGCTGAAATCAGCAGAACTACTTCCAGTTGCATAAACTCAAGCACGTGAATTTTTGTTGGATCAGTCTCACTTGAAAAGACCTGTTCCCTACACAAGGAATGTTATCTTCATACATGATGTTTAAAGTATGCATGAAGTTGAAAACAATGTCATGGGTAAACCATATTCCCAATGCTACCCAAGCACCTTGCCCTCATTTGGAAGATCTCAAAGATCCTATCAATCAATTACATTTTAATGATCCTGTTCGTCAGTCTTCTAAGCTTCATTTTGAAGGCTGGAGGACATGTGATGAAATTCTACAGAGGATTAGAGATGAATAATTAATAAGAATTATACTCACGCTAAGAATGACAAAGTTAGGCACCCATTTGGTCTTCTAGTATCAAGTTTTAATTATTTGATTTCAGGACTACATTATCTGTATGGCAACAGCAGATGAGGAGAAAGCTGAGGTACTCAACAACTTTTTTGCCTCAGTCTTCCCTGGCAACCTCTCTCCTCACCCCTTCCGAGTCGATGAATGGCATGAAGGAGACCAGGAGGGTAAAATTCCTCCAGCTGTAAGTGAAGACCAGGTTCGGGACCTCCTGCAGAACCTAAATGTACAGAAGTCCATGGGACCTGATGAGATG
>Ga0065711_1012159_pt1 | contig 13570 bp, 6 predicted proteins | sample Hoacrofraction12_FD_59098 | JGI IMG/M metagenome (GOLD analysis project Ga0065711, IMG submission 59098) | Hoatzin crop microbial communities from Cojedes, Venezuela - Epithelial fraction 12 v2 (version 2) | ecosystem: Host-associated > Birds > Digestive system > Esophagus > Crop | place...
AAGCCCCTCTCCATCCTTCCTGTCGGCCCCTCCAGGCACTGGCAGCTGCTCTAAGGTCACCCTGGAGCCTTCTCTTCTCCAGGCTGAACAGCCCCAGCTCCCTCAGCCTGTCACACCTAGAGCTGGCAGCTGCCCGACCATCAGTAAGGAGGGGACCGTCCAAGCCAGCCCACCCTGCGGCAAGCAGAGCTGTGGCAGCTGGGGAAGAACGAATCCCAGACGTGGGAGGAGGAGTTCAAAATAGTAAACAGGAATTTTTCTCATGGGAATTCAGAGCCGATTTCAGTGGTCTGATATTTCTGCTGCCATTCACCAGAAACTCTGCTGAGCCCATCTCAATTTTTGGAATCTTTCCCTGCAATGCCACGAACTAACGAAGCCTCCAGCAGCCAGCCCAGTCTCGCTGAAGTCCTAGCAGGCTCTTCCCCCCCCCGGCACCCGCACATACACCGGGACTTCCGCTGCGGCTGCCAGGCGAGAGTTTTCCACCACCACACCAGGCAGGGCTGTGCTGCAACAGTCCACAGCACGGAGCTGAGCTGACGGTGAAACATCTCGCTTTTAGACAACCAGTTCATCAAGTCTGAGGTGCTAAAGCTCTGTTCCACAGCAGGCCTCGGCCTCGGCACGCCTTCCAAAGGTCGCCACGCTGTCCCCGTTCATTGTCACCTTCAAGATCTTCATCTCAAGGTATTTATCTATACAAATAACAGTTTAAATGCTACGAATTTTTACAAAGTCAGGCTGGAGGAAACTCTGCAGTTCTAGGGCAGACTGGCATCTACTCCAATGCAAGTGTCTGCCAGGAACACCCCCCCCACCTGCAGCCCAGATCTTGCCAGTTGCCCTCAGGCAGAGCGACCGGCTCTGCAAAGGGCAGCAGCAGCTCCTCCAAGCAACAAATTCCAGTCTGTTCTTAATTTGCGAGTTCTCTTTGATTAGAGTACTTCAACTTGAAAAAAACTCGCACATAATGCTAGAAGAGGAATCATCCAAAGCACTGGGCTGTCGGCTCAACATTCATAAAGGTATTTTAAACTTACATCTAAATATGCTGTGTCAGAAAAATACCGTGCAAGCCAGCACGCAGATAAGCTCGTCAATAAGCAAGAGCGCAGATATTGCCGATCGTCCCCTGCACACTGGTTGCTTTTTCAGTGAACACACTCGTCAACAGCAGCTACTACAGTAAATAAGTTTGCATTTGCATCTCGGTCACGTTATCCCTTCAGTTACCACACCCGTGTTTGCAGCACGACCTTAACTCAGATATTTAATGGGGTTTTACGCAGGTTACAGATGTATTATAGCAACATTCTTTACTACGGATGAGAACTAAGCAGAGATACTAGACACCACCTAGAGGAAGCTTTCACGAAACCATCTTTAGGTGTAATTTCAGCAAACTCCCTGCACGCCCATCGCTGGCACACGCGCAGGGGTTTGTACCAGTCTGGCCCACTCCCAGCCCAAGCGCCTGCTGCCTGTGCCATCTGCTGGCACCGGACTCGTCCGGCTCGCAGCGCAGCCGGACCCACAGCCGCTCCAGCCGGGAGCCAGCACCACAAGATCCCAGGAACACCGGCTGGCTGCACAGAAGCAACCTTAGAACTGCAGTCCTTTGATGTCAATGCCCACCCACCCCATAAAACCGTCAGGGCTGGATAACGAGCCCGGCACGCCGCACCCGCGACCGCCGCGCCGGCTACTTGCTGAGCGCGAGCAGGTAAGAACAACCCGTTCCTTGCAGTACGCTGGCTCACTGCCTAGAACATCTAATAAGCTCTTAAGGAACTGACTTCATTTCTTTTAAAGTCTTTGCCAAAGGTAAGAGGAGCTGCTTCGGCGTATCTGGAAGCACGTCCAGCGTTCCGTTACGTATCTCAAGGTAGCCAGGAGGTTAACGGCTTGCCTAGCGGGAGCCATCCACTGCACAGCTGCTAAAGCTGGAAGGAAGAATTTCCATTTTTATTTTTCAATAAAGTCAAACCTCGACGCTGCAAGCAGATGCTGCTTGCTCTCTGCAACCAACACGTTTCCAAACCCTTCCAGTCAAGGTTACCAAAACAGCCAGCCAACCCACCCTCGCTATCCTCTCAATCCGGAGGAGGAGGAGGAAGCCACCACCACCGTAACTTGCCCAAGCACACAGCCAGGCTGCAGCAGAAACTCATCAGCGCAGCTGCTTTCCCCAGCAACACACACCTGTTTCTGTAAAGCATACCTGACACCCAGGGACAGTAACTAGAGCCTTCTACAGCCTTCTCCTTCAGTGGACTGAAGTACACAAAGAACTGCTCCTCTACGGCTATTATTGTAGAGCCCAGCAGACCAAAGCTCTGGTTTTGGGGCATGTCCTCTGCGTCGCCTCGCCATACACCTGGGGAGAAGAGCTGCGTTAGCTTCCAAGGCAAGGCAGCAGAACGGGCCACCACCCCGGAGCTGCGCTCCACTCCGTTCCTCTGCAGAGTTTCACAAGCAACGACCGAGAGCAGCTGCTCCTGTAGTCACCTCTCACTCCCTAGTCCTTCTCCCAGTTGTATAATCCAAGTTACTTTCCTGGAAAGCCAGAAGGGTTCACGACACGCTTTAGCTCTTTGAGCAACCAGTCACAGAAATCTGACCGCGGCGCGCCCGTAGCTCTGAGCTTACAGCCCCAGGCTCATGGGCGAACGCTGCGAGGTGTTGCAGTCAGCTGTCGCCGAGCCCTCTGCTGTCGTGGTGTATTATGGCATGCTAAGAAGACTGCTCATTACCCCTGCCATCAATACATGAAGACAAGCAAACCTTTCATCACCAGCCTCGTCAACACCAGTGTTCAAACGGCTGAATCACGGAACACATCTGCCCTTCGCTGTCCCACAACGGGCAGTGCCACCCGCCCGCCTGCCAGCCACCCCGCTCAACGCACCCCGCTCAACGCACCCAACACCACCGAGCGCTGCCCCTCGGGGATCGAGTCTGAAGCGAGGTATCTTTTTCTTCCCTCTGTTCCCCACGTTCATTTTGCACCACAAAGCATTTCCACAGCAACAGGACGAGGAAATTTGGCTTCGCAAGATGAAAAAGAGGGGAGGGTAGGAGGGGTAAGAGGCAAGAGGGCTGCTTGCTGCCCCGGGCCCATCACCATCGCTTCCCCTCCCCCCCATACGCCAGCGTACTGCGCTCTTGCCTCTGAGCGCCATGAAGTCACACAAACGCCAAAGTTTTAGAGAAACATTTATTATAGGGTTGCAGAATTTTTGCCAATATAAAGTCCCTTAATAAAACTCTCAAGTTCATCAACTGCAGGACGCTAACTCTTCATTATCTTTATACTGCAGCTTCCAAAAAAAGTGAACAATGCTCCGACTGCAGTAGTAACGCTACTTGCTCATAAAAAGTTGATCTAAAAAGTTTATATAAGCCAGAGTAGTTTAAGTTTACAACTACAGTCACATTCACAAGTGAGCTATACCAGAACAGATTCTTGAAATAGGAAGTTACAGGATAAACCAATTCATAACCAAAAATACCGACAAGCTTTAAGAGCAACTCTATCTGAATCTAACAACTAAATACCACAAAACCAAACAAAGGTAGAGGAATTAAACGTAAGCTTGGGGAAGGTTCCAAATATACATACGAATTCAATACAGTAATTGCACAAAATGAAAGAGAGTAGTGTTAAAGGGTTTATGATCACTGAGGTTGGATTTTACATGCTTCACACATGGCTGTTAAACTAAACCTTTAATGGTACGCATCAGAAGGTTTCTTAGCCAGGATACGGAGTGCAGAGCTATTCTACAGAACTACACAAGATGTGCAAACCACAGATTATTAGCATCAATCATCCTGTGAAAGTTAAGGTGAACAGAATTGGTTCCAGCCAAGGAACTGGTTAACATTTTTGTGTATATATATATATTTTTCTGCCATTCCCAGATTACACTAAATCAAACACATTCAACGCATAAACTGGTATTAACCTTCTAAAAAAACCTTACTCAAATTTAAGTTTTACATGAGACAACTAAAAAGTTATACCAAGGATCAAAGAAAGCTGAAATGGTGACTTTGTCTTTTGAAATACAAGCAATACACAGAAAATGCATAAGGCTTTTGATTATCACTGCACATTTTAATTCAAGAAGTCGATGTCTAACGCTCAGACTTCTCAATGAAGCTGTGAACTAGTCACCTCCCATCCAACACCTTTCACTGTTGACAGATCTTTGTTTCAACAACGAAAGAGTTTTCAAAGTGTCTGATTGAATGACAGTTCTCCACTGAGCGTTTCTGCAGACCTGGGGACGAGAGAAGACGAGAGCCTAAGTGAAGCAGATCTACGACCCAGCAGCAAGTATTTACAGGTTGCGTATCATAACGAACAGCAGCGAGATACAGTCCTTCAGTACAGTGCTTCTGCAGCCATCAACTGTCACTAGAGCTTGGTATCAGTTTGTTTTCTATCAGAAAGCCCCCCTCATTTTCAGAATGGTTACAGCAACAGAGGAGGCCACGTACAACACGGGACAAAGCAAGCAAGCGCTTTCATCTAGTACCGCTGCCACCATTTTAGTGACAGAAGAGACTACACTAAATAGGTCATTTATGGCAAGTTTCTTATAGCCCTTCCTAAGTACAAAGGAGAGGAAAAACAAAGCAGATCGAAGCTACAGGGAAGAGTTTAAAAATTCAGAAAGGGTGCCAGAAAAAACCCTAGTTCTTCCTCAGCACTTCCCCCCACCCAGTAAATATTAACAGCTGGTACGCTTCTATAGAGCAGTCCTCACCTTGATGAGAGCCCGGCGAGGATCTGCCACTCAGCTGATGATCTTACTGAAGTTTTCCCTAACACTATTCAAGTGCTTTCCTCTATTCTGGGACACGCTAGCACTGGATCTGACACAGGCAGTTTATCTGTATCACCTAGGTACTGACAAGAACACAGCAGTCCTGCCAAAGACACGCTGCTCAACTAAAGCCCTTCAACATACCGGAGGCAGAGAAGAAAGCTTGTTTAACAAGCATTGCTCAGCGTAAGCAAGAGAAGCTATCCATCGCAGTCCAGAAGCACCAGCCCTTAAACCAGCCCCAGCAGGGCACTGTATAAACACTGGAAACAGAGGCTGTCCTTCAATTCATCTCCATCTCAACGCCTCTACAAGCTAGGAAGTTTCCAATGGCTATCCCGCTGGGTACACAACTGAACAGCCAGGATAACCTGTCCTGTTTCTCACACGCCTTCAGCCACAACGCCAGGGAACTGCTGCAGAACCTGCGGTCAGCTGGAACAGAACTCTACAAAATCCAAGAGCCAACGCAGCACTAGCTAAACGAGAAGACTTCTCCACAGAAGTTATAAGGAGCATACCCATTTTAGTCTAATTATTTACATGTGCATGGCTCATACAGACTAGAAGAAAGGCGTGCTAGAAATCTGATCTGGAAGGCAAGACAAGCTGTTTCCCCAAACAATTTTCTCCTCGGCAGCAGTCTTCTATTCAGCCAGATTTCCTGCCTCCTTCCCCTCCAAGGGCAAACAAGGTTAGTTACAGAACAGAAACTGCACAAAAAGCATTATTCATTTACTAGAATCCTTCTGTGCAAGTATTCTGCAGAAGTCTTTTACTATGCAGGGAAGATGTCAAAAACATGCTACAGTAAGATGATTTAAGGAGACATCATAAACACTCTTTGCAGTATCGTCTATAGGCTACAGTCTTGCAGTCACAGCAGCAGCCAATTTGGTCGTGTTCACAAAAGCATCTTCACAACAGCTAGGAGACACGTGCCTCTCCCTCCCACGAAGCAACAGCAAATGTCGCCTTTATGTGCCCTACACTGTTAGCTACAGAGGCCCAGTTTTATGCTCCCGCATACAGAGCCTTCCACCTAGCAACAGGACGGAGTCTCCAGCAAACAGCAGATACGGCTCCTGATGCTGCAAGCTGTAACTGGGCCGAGGAAACTCTTGCCCGAGAGCTTGGCAGGAAAAGCAGAGCAGAGAGTTCTGACAAACCAAACGTTTGCATTCTGAAAGGCTGCAGCTGACAGAGGATTAGTTCACTGCGTGTTTGGCGAGAGCAGCAAACTGCAAAACGCTTTGAGAACGACAGTGAACAAAAATTCATAGCATCAGATTTCTGTCCTCCAGGCCTCCTTCCAGTACGTCAAACCACCGACACCTCAAGCTCCATCCTTTCCACAGAACGGCAGGGGGGTGGCGCGAGCTGACAGGCAACACAGAGACAGAGCTGAGACGCTCCTACGAGGTGTTCTTCCTCCTTTAGAGAGGAAGTCTAGGATGTCCGGAGCTAGCTGTTGAATTTTTTTATTTTCAGAGGAAGTGAACTAGAAGATAATGCTTTTACTTGGTGCTCCTATAAGCCAGTTTTAGACAGGACAGCAACAGGCTAAGCTGCACCTACGCAGACTCACATTATCAGATGGATTATATGAATTTTAGGGCCAAACTTACAACTTCAACCAAAAGATGGAACAGAAACAGGCTTAAGTTCAAATTTGGTTTAGGCATGTAACCTCTAATTCTGTAACTGAAACTCTCATCATTTCGAATGAACTTCAGATGCTCACTTGAAAGTGGGGCAAAATACCCGTCAGTTCTACGGGCAGTCTCAGCTCATACTGAACCCTCCCCGACTTCCAAGTCTAAAAACTCCAAAGGTTTAAGTATTTACCCTTTCCCTACTTGAACAACAGATTTATTTTTTACTAAAGGGAACTTACCCGTTATCTGGTCTCTGCGCTGAAGCCTGAAGGTCTCTTTTCCAACGCAGAGTTGGTAGATGAAGATACCCAAGTCAGAGACGTTATCTATCTCCTCTGTCACCACCATTTCTTCACGGACTAGGTAGGTCTGAGGCAAGTAAGAGCCAGTCTAAAAGAGAAAAATCCTTGAGACACGGTATTCTGCTAACAGCGGACAAATTTCACTACATTTTACTCTTTGCTTTGGAAGGGCTTCAGGCATTAGACTTCAGCTTTCCTGCTTTGTAACACCAAGATATGCTAGTCTTGAACAGCTGCATACAGAGAAGGTAAAAACTGACAAAGGCTATTCCAAACAGTTGCAGTTACATCCAAACAAGCACAGTTAACCTTAACATTGCTCACCTCACAAGAAGCACAACATAAATAGAACCTGTTCACCTTTATTTGTATATATACAACAGAAAGTTTGCAGTTAAGAGGAGACACAAAGTATTACAAAAGTTTCCATGTCTGAGGCAATACTTCCAATACAAAAAAAGCAATGCGACCTACAAAGGTTAAACCTTCACCAGACCACAGCACTACCGAAACGACTTCCCACCCCTCACGACCAACTCCTAAAAACGGGGGCAGGCAGACACACTTAAAGCTTGTCTTCAAGACACTGAAGAAAATGCAACAAGCTAAGCCAGATCAGGTGGCCTCCAGCACTAGGTGCAGAGGAGTCAATGACTTCTTTGAAAGGTGTGTTTGACACACGATAGCTCAGTATCCAATTTAATCTGGAAGGAGCAGCAAGCTCTACCAACTTGGCCCGTAAGTCATCTTGGAGAGATACCAGTTTTAGTCACTGAAGAGTCAAAATGCTTGTGGTGAGCTCATAACCACCGTGCCAATAAAACAGAAAAACAAGTCCGTATTGCTCTTTTCATTAAAACTATCACAGAGCAAGTGAGCTTTCCGGTGGTAACTTTCAGGTTTGGGCTCCCAATGATATTTGGGGCTTGATCAAATTCCTTTGTAATAGCTAAATTTAACCCTGTTTGCCAGTCCCTTTCGGCTTTCATAAAGCTAGGTATTAATAAGAGCATTAAGCATGAATCTACTCAACGTAATATAGGCTGACAGCTGGCCTTAACTTCAATGCTGGGACTGAGCCCGGGGATTATGTACTTTGATGGCAAGAGGACTGTTCTAGCAAGAGACCGTAGTTCAGGAGCAACACCCAGCACTCTTACCAGAAGGGATCTTGTCAGCATAACCACACAGTAAAGCTTCCACGTACCGCTAGTTTTGCGAAGAGATCCATCAGATTTCTTGGCGGCATAACTATGGATGTGTTCAGCGGAATCACATAGCAGTTACCCAGTTGCAAGTCAAGATACGCCGTCAGAAGCTATTTTGGAAACAAGTTTTCAATTAAGCAAGCGTGGCCTCTTATTGCTAGAACACAGTTCTACAAGGACTAAGGAGGAAGCTCAAAAAGCTGGAGATCATGCACGGCTAGTATCAAAGTGATGCATTCAAGAACTGTCTAGTGTAAGGACTTGGCTATTATCACTTTTGCAATCAAAGTGGTTGCAGCTAATGTTTACAACAGGACTTTTGTAGAGAAGTAAGAGCCGACTGTAAAAGCTGTTTCCACCACAATTCTAAATGAGCACAGTTTGTACGAGTACCGGGAAGTATCTGGGAGTATGCTCTCCTAACTGAAGAAGTCCAATTTAGCACAGTGCAAACAAAAGGTATCTGACTGCCGATCAGCAATCGCTCCCTGTAAATAGTTCTTCAGAAACAGTCTCTAGAAGTCACATCAGCATTACCACTGAGTGCAAGAACGGCAGAGACTGAAATTATCACCACATCTACTTGGTTTATTATGACTTTGAATAGCACTTAGCCAGAAGCAACTGAAGTTCTTGAGTTGCCTGAATCCTTTTAAGTCACAGCCAAGATGCTGTCAAGCCAACACAGATAAAAGCTGCAAGTGCTGTGATCACAGGTAGCACAGCTTGGCTGCGCGGCGTTCCGTGCTACCGCTGAAGGCAGCATGTACAGAGGTCAGTTCTGCTGCCTGTGCTGTGAGTAGTCTGCACTGGCAAAGCTGGCTTTACAGCCTTCGAGAGCTTTTACAGCTGCTTAAGAATAACTGTTAATACTATCAACACAACTTCAATAAAAGAAGCATTCAAATTAAAACCATCCTCTTCTCTTTACTTTAGTGAAACTACACGCAACTAACACTGCATTCTGAAGTTCCAGGTTTCAGCCACTTGAGGAGATTTTTCAATTCTCTTATCCAAGAGAAGGAGCCCACGCTTGTTTGCAATTCCACATTTTGCTGTAGCACAGTCTGGCAGAATCTTAGACCGAATCCTCAGTTTCCCTGTTTCTTAACTCACATTTACAATGTTCTCCTACCCTCACTTTCCTTCACATAGGATTCTTGACCAAACAGCAAGTGTCACTTCCAGACATCCTATGGGCAACAACACTTAAAGATGCACAGCACTTAAAGATGCACTGTTCTGAGAAACGATCCAGCTGCGTGCCACCGTGGGTATGAACTCCTCTAACACTCCTCCCTTGCGCAAGTTAAGTCCACTATTGTAGAGTTAAAAGGGTCAGATTTCCCACACTTAAACCCATCCCCAAAAACAAAAGCCTGCATTGGCAGTAAGCTTTAAAGGTCTCAGGAATGAAAACCCTGGAGCTGTTATGATTACCAGCTGCTCCACAGCTTCCCAGAGAGCAACAAGACTAGTTATTTCTTACTGCTTCACATGCACTCACCCTATCAAAGTCATGAACGATCGCTGCTGGATCACTGTCCGAGAACTTCGGAACGGGCACATCAATGATGGCTATGTTATCGTCTTCTCGAATGTCGGCTTCTTCAGCAATGGGGAGGAAATACGGCTCCACCGCACGATCACGATTTTCATTTTCAAAGTAGCACATCTCGCCACGGTACACCTTATGCTGAAAGGTAAGAGCAAGGCCAGTGATTTTTACAGTGAACGTTGCTTTAAAACTGTATTTCTAACACCAAGCACAGGTCTGTCACACTTGGAGCTTTTATAAAAGGACACAGCAGTCTTTGTGTCCCAGTTATTGAAGGTTTTCTATTATAGTGGTAATCCATGTATAATTACACTTCTTTTATTCAGTGATGCTTAAAGAAAAAATAACTTTCACATTACCTTAGGCATGAAGTACTTGTAGATGCAGGCTCCACCGACAACAACTCCTGCCAAGATGAATGCTAGACCCAGCAGAGTCAACAGACATCTTCCAGACGAGTTTTCACTTCTATGTGTGGCAACTTCTGGATCCTTTAAAATAAGAGGGACCAGAACTTAAACTCTGAGCGGCTACACTTTCTAAAGCAAGCCATTATCCACTGCTTCACTTTGACCTACCATCGTCCATTTCTTTTAGGTGTGCAGTAAGAATTTTAAGTCAAGCATCATATAAAAAGAAAACACCTACATGAAATACTACCGCATCATATTAAGATCAGTTTTCAAACACCACTAAAAGAGGGTATTTTCTTAGTGTATGCTCTCTAGACAAACCTTTATCCAGAAACTGTTCAAGGTGTAAGAAACTGTAGCAAAAGATAGTGCCGCACCCACAATATAGTACACGGAAAGCAAGATTTGTAGAGCAAGGTCGTTTGAAGGTACACAGTGTTTTCAGGCCTCTTCCCAAAAGCCTATTTCCTATCCTCCTCTTGCTACTGGATGGAATAACATAATATCACTCTTCTTTACAAAGCTGGACTAACAGAAAATGCTAAGATGCAACTTTGTCTGTTAGCTGGGGAACATCTGACACTCAAGTCAACCACACAGGTTTGAGAACTTGTAATACGCACAAGTGAAGCCCGCTGTGAAAAGGAACCACTCATCAGCCTAAATGCAGCTTGAAATTATGCCAAATAAGTCCCTGTCGCACATCCTGCCCTGCAGCTTCAAAACACTCTTTCTTCCTCCCAAGTCCCAGGGAAGTTCTGTTTCTAGCAGCCTGAAACTTACCGCTCTAGTTCAGCCACTCTGGTTTTTTCCCCCCTCAAACAGAAGGTGACTGCATCCAGGGGAAACTGCTATCACCACCACGTAACAAGGTGATGAGTTGTTGTGTAATACTGATTGCAAAGTTAGTGGTGGTGTCTGAAGGGCAAGTTCTAACACTGAAGAGTTCTTTCAGTGCCTTTCCACACTTCCAGGGGAAGGACTCACACGAGGCAAGTTGAGAGAACAGCAAAAGCACTGTCAAATACTCAACAATCAGAAATGACACTCCCTTTGGGCAAATGCACAGGTTTTGGGACTTTGAAAAACAAACAAACAAAACCCAACCAAACCCCAAATGTTTAGATAATCTATATATTTGGTCAAGCATGCCCCTTTAATCATTCACGACTCTGGTATTTAGCAGGTCACCTTCAAGACCTACTCTTTACTGGTCAGGAAGAAAAATTGGATTTCACAGCAAAAGCTCTTTTCCTTCATGTTGTTCCTACAGTCAGTACCTAGATTTAGCACAGCAGCTTCCACGGCCCTTGTCTATTTGGGTCCCACTATTTGCAATCCTGTAGAACAGAATATATTTAAGTGACCTGTGCTCACAACAAGCCACAGTATTATTACAAAGGCTGCAAATATTTCCATGCTCAGCAAGATATGGCAGCGTAAAAGTCAAATGCATCAGCGACGCAGTTACTGAAACAAAAAACAAGCTGTTTTGCGAAAGTAAATACTCCTACATTCCACTCTCGCATCCTCCAAACAGAAAAATGTTGGTTCAGCAAGACACAAGCCGCCAGAATTGGCTAGTTAAGCATTTGTCAGAAAACCAAGCTAGTTTCATATCAGAATTATGCCACATTTATACGCCTTTATGTGAAGACCATCTTTCAGAGTTAACTGGCTTTTAAGATCAAGACTAATTCTGTTCTCTTCGCATCCTGCCACCTTCATCTATAGCTTTCAATAACTGACTCATCTAGCCTATCATTACTTGAGCACAACAGTCTGCAGCAGGTTTTGGCACTACAGACATCCCAGTGCGCGGATGATGTCGACACGTAACTAGCTATGCTTGCACTACACGTATTTCCAACAATGCAAAGGTATTTATCATATTTAGAAGCAATGTGGGCAGCCTGAATCTGAGAAGAAAGAGCTGACAGAGTTGATAACAGAACACAACACCAAGACTTCGCTCCAGCAGGTTACAAAGCCTCTGCTCAGTAAGTCATAAAACCTGCAAAAAAAATGCAGTTCTAAGCTATGCAGTAACAAGCAAAGCAAACTAGGAGTACGAGCAGAAGAAAAATCACTTGTGTTAACATCTGCAGCTAGCTCAAGAGACACTGTTGACACACTCAGCTCCAAAGAATCTGCAGGGAGAGTATTCTGCAAGCTCAAGTCTTTTGTGCAGATATTCTAGGGGACTTTTATTGTGCTGCTTCAGCCAACATTAGCCATTAAGTTTGTTTGCTCTGCACAAATATTCCAGCAAAAGGAGACATTAACAAGCACTAGAACAAGTTTGTCTTGGAATAAAATTGTCAACTTGATGCTTACATGGAACTCTAAGACATGAAGTCAGAGTGAAGGGTTGTTAAAAAACCCCCCCACGTATACATGTGCAATCACAGAGAATATTGTGACAGGTCTAACAGAACAGCACGTGTAGCTTCTCAGCTGAGAAGAGCAGCTATCATGAGAAGAGAAGAAAGGGTGTGTGTATTAGCACCACTAAATAGAACTTGCACAGTACGGGGCCAGTAAAAATATGCGTAACAAGTTGCCACAGGAGTAGCTTATGAGTTTGTCCTACAAGAAACTAGCCAGACTAATGACACTTCCAAAATTTAAATTAGCCCTCTACCTACACTGTTTCCCTACTTTACCTCCCTCCTCGTGATCTAATAATTTGGTGCTACCACATTAACTGTGTGCACATCCAACTCCTACAGCTCAAAAGAGCCCGCTGAGTGCTAACACCACTCTGCACCCCTTCGCCTTTTCAAGGAGAAGGCAGGGGCTCAGTACGCTGGAAGGCAAGCTGCCTGATTACAGGTTGGAAGTAGGGGGGGGAGGAAAAAAAAGACACTAGAGTCCAAGTCCACAGGTGTTTTATTTAACAGTCCCACTCCCTGATTACAAATAAACCTGGTCCATCCCATACTCCTCCTATGGAGCTACTGATTTATTTACCTAGACGCTGATGATCTTCATCTGGCTACAAACGTCAGCAGCTAGGCAAGGCGCCTTCCGAATAAAGTCTCCCACAGATTTGGAAAGTTCAACTCGAGCCAGCGACGCGGCGGCTCGTTAGGAAGGAAGAGCCAACCACGGAGCGCTTGCCTGGGTTTCTATTTAAAACCCTTCATGGCAGGTTTCTTCACTGAAGGCTCGGCGTAGCGGCAGCCCGGCCGCCTCGCCACAGCCCCGCTCCCCGACTCGCTGCCGGCGAGGCTTTGGGAGCAGCAGGGAGCCGAGGGCGAGCCCGAACCCGCTCTGTTTGCTGGGGTGGGGGGGACGGGGAGCGGGCTGGGGACCGTCCCTGTGCCCGGCTCCCCCGCCCGCCAGCTCCCGAGGTTTAAAGCCCCGGCAGGGAGCGCGGCCCTGGCACCGGCCCAGCTGCCGGATAAACAGCCGGGGGCTGCCCGCGGCCTGCGGGCCCGAAGCCGTCCCGGCTAGGTCACGGCAGCTCGGCACCGCCCGCGGCTTCCCCAGCGTCAGCCGGGCCGGGAAGAACGGCTGCGGCGAGGGAACCGCAAACCGCAGCGCGACGAGCCCCGGCCCCCCCCCCTCAGCCCCGCACCGCTCCTCAC
>Ga0065711_1045301_pt1 | contig 13570 bp, 6 predicted proteins | sample Hoacrofraction12_FD_59098 | JGI IMG/M metagenome (GOLD analysis project Ga0065711, IMG submission 59098) | Hoatzin crop microbial communities from Cojedes, Venezuela - Epithelial fraction 12 v2 (version 2) | ecosystem: Host-associated > Birds > Digestive system > Esophagus > Crop | place...
GGGTGGCCCGGGTGTGGGGGAGCAGCTCGGCCTGGCCCCAGAAGCTCCGTGCCGGCTGTTACCCCGTCCTTGCCGTTTGCCTGGGGCATTCGGAGCCAGCTCTTTTATTTTTAAGAAAACCTGATGAAGACAGCTTGTTCCTTACCGCCCGCCACTGCAGGCGGAGGCCCTGTCACCGTGCACCAGAGTGGGTGCAGAGAACGCGGTGTCTGCCTCAGAGAGCTGTCGGACCTCAGCAATAGTCCTCAGTTTTTCGTGTTAGAAGGGGATTTAACTTCATGCTACTAATTTTTAACAGTATAAAGTCAAAATATCTTCTACTGTAGGTAGCCACATGCGTGATTTTTGAAGCAGAGCCGTTGCTGTGATGGAGATAATGAGCACTGCCAGACCAAGGCGGTTTTAGGGTGCTGCACCACCATGCCGCCTTCCCGGCCGCCTCTGCAGAGCCGGGCTCCTGGGGAGCTCCCCGCTGCCGTGGGACGCAAGCCCCACACCGCCAGCCCCACGCCACCACCGCGGGGAGCAGCAGCGTTGAGAAACGAGTCTCGTCAGCGCGAAGACGTGTGGTGTGGGTGCGGTGGTTTGGCTTCCTGCAGAGATTTCCCAATTTCCAATAGGGAAACATTAATTTTTAAAAGTTTGAGTGTGTATAAGAAATATTTTTTCATTTTCTGTGCTGTTGAAGAGCAAGTATGCACAAGATAGTGTGTGTTCCTGCATTTGGAGTATGCGTAGCTCTTTTATAGGTTTTTCGGTGTGGGAGGAGTTGGCTTAACTGGATAAATAATGGGTAGTAGCTGTGGCAGCTGCTGGTCTGGGGAATATTCAGTGTACATGAGATAACTTGACCTGCCTACATGAGAATGGCTGAACTTAAACCACTTTTTGTTTTCTTGCTCATTCTTGCAAAGCAGCTTCTGAAACCAGCAGGAGCAAAATGGGAAGAACGCAGCTAGCAGTGAAGTCGTGAAACTCATCCTTGTAACAGGCAACTTGTTACCAGGCTTAGCAAAGAGTCCCAAAGAACCACCGTGAAAATAAACATCAGCTGTGTTGATAAGTTTTATAGTGAAACAGGAATTCTTGACCGTGAGGTTATTATTTTGAGATATAGTTTATTTTACTCTTAATTCAGTCCACTGCGGAGTCAAAAGCTCTTGTATGGTGATGATACGAAGAACAGATTTTCCAAGTTGTGCGTTGAAGTAGTTTAAGGAAAAGTTAAGATAAAAGAGTTTTGTGACACTTACGGACTAAGACTAACCATATTAGTTCTGTTACTGTTCCTGAAGCCCATTCTTGAGAGATTTAGAAACTTTTTAAACAAATGTTTATCTGAAATGTACATGAATCATCCAAATGCGGTATTTGTTACATGAATGTGATTTTAAAATTATTTCTGAAATACCGTGTTCCATTTGATTCCGTCTTAGGAGGTGTATTAGATCTTAGACTTTCAAAGCGAGTGGGATTGTGAGTGATGGCTTCCGAAACAGTAGTGTTGGAAGTTTCTTTTTCGTGAAGGCAGCTACAGCCGAGAGCATGGCCTATAGGTCGTGGCCTGTAGCGGTGTAAAGGAAGAAGACATAATGCAATGTTTTTTCTGTTTGTGATGTTTTCTCCCTCTTTGTTGACACCATCAAAACAAGTAACTGTTTTCATCCGGATGCCTGTTTTATACAAGCTCAGTCAAATGATCCCTATCATGCAGCCTAGTGAATGCTTATCTGACGTTAATTGATTTTTCATCTACCTGTCCAGCTGGAATGGTGATTTGAGTAGAGGGAAGATTATCCAGGCTGTGCAGTCTCTCAGTCATCTGAACTCCCTGACAAAATCCTGTGCCACCACCTTCCTTAGTGGCAAAGGGTCGTAGGCACAGAAGTTAAAAGGTTGTTGAAAGTGTCATTTATGTATCTTCATGAATCACAGGTTTGTAATACTAAGAAAAATCCAAATGTTATTACAAGGAGAAAAAAAAAAGATGCCAAACATTTTGTAGTAGGCTCTAGTAGTAGTGATCTTTCCTAAAATTATGTATTTTATGAACGCATCCACAGTAAATTTTCCTTGAAAGCTTTTGATGCAGCACTTAAAGACTCAACGCTGGGTGCCCTTCCTCCTCTTCAATTATGCGGTTTGGGTGAATTATAAGCAGTTACAGTTTTCTAATTAAACTTATACGCACCATAAGGCAGACGCATTGTATTATGAATAGACTATAAAGAATAAATGTTTTTGTTTAAACAATGGCATTGCATATAAAGCCATAGAGAAGCCTTATGAACAAAAAAACCCCTTGTATACAAGTGTGCAGGATTGTGATCTCACAGGCTGTTATTTTGCTGTATTACAGTGGCTGTAGTCCAGCAGCGCATGTTTTCTGTGAGAAACATTTCTGTAGAGGTGTGAGTCCCGCCGAATCTGTCGTACTTGAAAGTGGTACAACTACCAATGCTAGGATTAAAAAACAAAAAAGTAATTTTATTTTTCCTTTTTCCTCTAAAGGAAACTTTCGCTTTTTAATGCATGCCTGTGTTTAAAAAAAGGAAAGATTTATTAAGAGTGAAGTTGCACATTCAGATGATTTATGCATTTATTTCTAATGTGAGATGAATAAGAGAACCAGCTGTGAAGTCTGTGTAGATTCCCTGATCCCCACTGTAGGAGGAAATAAAATAGAGTTAATCAACAAAAATGAACTGTATTGCAGTTAAACATGTCCTGCGTTAACAACACTAGTAGTAATCTGCATCTTAATTCTTTTTTTTGTTTCTGTTTACAAGGCTGGATTTTTTTTGTCACTCTTACTTTCCTAACAAACCATTTTATCCCATGAGTTGCTTTTCTTACCAGAACAGTAATTACCGGTACTTGTGGCCACTCAGATACGGCTGGGCTTCAGGTATTCCTTAACATGCACAGGAAAAGAGTCTGATTGAAGTAATGCACCAACAGCTAGTAAGGGTTAAGTATGGGCAGGAGTAACGCGGTGGAAACTCAACCCACAGCATCTCACTGGGTGCTTTCCCAGCTTGGGCACAGGAGTTGGTACCGACCGCTTCCCTCTTTCCAGAGCTGAAGATGCTGCGTGACATCAAGTGGGCTCGGTAGAACCTGCGCCGGGGCATGTACCACCCTCTGCCCATGCTATCACTGTTGCATCCTGCTAAGCTGCTCAAACTCGCATTTTCTCTGGATAGACTTATTTTTTTGAGCCTTTTCTATCAGAACTTGCCAGCTGTATCAAGGTGAAAAGTGTGTTGTAGTTTTCTAGGCTGGTTGCAGAAGACCTCTTTGAAGAGGATTTTTGCAGTTGGCCAAAGACTATTTTATAGATACTGAGGGGTGAAAGGGGCAATTCACAGTGGAATTCCCCTGCGGTGGACTATTTTGATTCTTTTTAGACTTAATTACTTTTAAGATGCCTCAGTCCTAATATGGGCATATTTATTATTTGGAATATAAAGAAAATAAATTAATCTCATGCCTATTTATAACAACCAGAATTTGAACTTGTACCCAGCATACCCCTCTTGGTTTTATTTGACAGCTTAAAAGAAGCAAGTACAAGCTGATGCATTCAAATAACATTTATCTCAAGAGTGGTAATCAATGCTCGCATTGTTATGTTGATCATGTTGTATAATACATGGGCCTAAAAGCATCTGAAATCTGTGAGCTGTCTTAGGCATTGTATTTCTCATTTTTCTGTCTTCCCAACTTGCTAAGTTTGCTGGAAATTTCATATAAAGACATGAGCAATTCATGCATGCAGAACATATTGACTTCTGTTTTTCACTAACATTCATTGACCTTTTAGGTCAATAAATTTTGAAGTTGACTTAAGAAGTCAATAAGCCTTATTTTAATTTAGATTAAGTTTTAGTCTGATTCAGCACTCTACTTCCCTTTTTATGAATTAATAAAAAAAGCTTATAGCAATTTATTATTAAAATGTATGTGAACTAAGAACTGTTTCCTGTAGGTCTGAGAATCCCTGGCTGGATTATAATTTTTTGCAGTATTCCCAGCGCACTATTTTAAAGTGATATTCCAGCCTCCCAGTGCGTACTCTGTCCCTCTGCATCAGTTGTAGAAAGTGATACAGATAATTAAATAAAACTGCATGAATTTAGGGAGCAAATGTTTTCTATCACATTGGAATTTCACCTTACACGAGCAAATTTGACTTAAATTACATTTCCGTCTGACATTATTAATTCCATCAAGGAAGCTTTGTGTAATATTAATTACAGATACCAATTATGTTATTCCATCTTTCCTTTCCATTGGAGCTTCAATAAAAATTCATCAAGTGAAGGACATGATTATCATAATAATTTTAAAAATCCACCTAAAGTCTTTTACCACATACACACGAAAATGTTAATAGCATTGGAATCATGCATGTGAGAGAGTACTTGTCAAAGTTTTGTGCACAACACATCCATGAGTAAAAAGGAAGGGAGTATTTCCTCTACTGCATATTTGGTTTACTGCCATGGATGCTTTCCTTTGATAAAGCAGTTTGGTAGGCAGGTTCTTAGAGAAATCAGAGCAATGACATTAACTTAAAATGCTTGTGCATTTTCAACCTGTTTAGTTTTTTCAAATGACTTTACTACTGGTGAAAAGCCACCCTGAAGTCATGTTAAGTAGCTATATTTTGACCTTACGGGATTTTGACAATGCAGTATGGCCAGCTATCGCAATGTCACCTTAACTTCACTTAATATAATTGACAAAAATAGCCTTATTGTTCTTTAGTGGGAAAAACAAATGCGCAAAGAAGTTATCAAACAGTATTTCAAGTTTCAGCAATAAAGTAATTGGGGAAAAAAAGTGGTTAACTGTGAGGAAATGCATCACTCTAAGATGGCAGCTGATAGCTGGCATATTCTAATATTAAGACTGAAGCTTCAACAACCCATAAGTCCAGGTATCATCTACCACATTTGGAGTACTAATTTGATAATACAATAAAGGAAAACACTATAAATTATAAGGAAAGTATCTCTGAGGAAAGATGTGCAGCGTATGTAGAGGCAACATTCTACACTGATTGCAGGTGCTAATGCTTGATTTTAGCATTAGCACACTGGATCTGAGATACACAGTGATTAAGGCTGTAGAGACAATCCACTTCATTTTGAGTGAAATCCAGTATATGTTTGTCTTTGCATTTAACTACTACAGCTAATTCCTATTCCTGTTCGTGTAACCCTAGATTTTTATTTTTTTAGGGATTTGGAAGTAAAGACAGAAAAACGGTGTTGCGCATGTAGCAGCTTTGTAAGCATTTCTACCTCCCTATTCATAGCTGCCACGCTGTTGTGATGAAACTGGAAACAACTGAGATCACCAATATATTTGCCAAGTGTTATTGTACATAGCCATGAAACTGCTGTCGTGTCACTTGCCTATTCATGGAAAAACCCACATGTAGTTTCAGAGTAGCTGCACCTTTGCTTTGACCTGCCCTTCCATTGCTTTGTATTGGCATTGCTCTGTATTGTATTTGTGTAATGTGTTGGCACATAGTTGTTTTCACCACTGTATAATTTCCTTTTACAAGTTCCATTTTGAATGTATATGGTTGACTAGTTATTATTTGTTTGATATAGTTCCTTTTCGCTTTCTGTTAAAAATTGCATGATAACTAGAGCTAAGAAAGGCTCTAGATCTTCAAATGGAATCCTTGTTATTGTGAGAAATGTTACAGATTTTCTTCTTTCTTCTAGGCATTGATTTTAAAGTAAAGCCAGTAACGTTTAATGATACAAGAGTGAAACTTCAAATATGGTAAGTTGTAATTTGTATCACAAATGAGAGCCAAATAAATTACATTACAGCATGAAAAATCTGAGCTGCTTTTAATTGTGTGTCTTCCTAAAGTGCAGTTGTTCCTACTAGGTCATTTTAAAATTTGAATTTGGCCTAGGGGAGTGTATTTTGTGCAGCAACTAGTGTAAGTTAAAATGAGGGTTGTTGCTAGACTGCTTTAACAATGAAACTTGCAGCATACAAGCAGTGCAGACTTACAATCTGTATAAAGTATATCTACTTGTATAGAAACATTGAGGGAAGTAACAAAGCAAGAAAATTTTACATTTCATTACCTTTGAATGCATGTTCAAAAGGGCCACCGAGAGAAAGCCAGTAAGATGAATCTTTGGGTACCTACACTCTATTTTTTGTTTTTGAAGTTTTTCTAAAGGCTGTGTAGGGCTACTGACAGCCATCTCTCCAGGCATCCAATACTGAAGGTTATCTATATTTACCAGTATTTACCTTCTAAAGGGGTATGTGAATTGTATATGCGTTACCTGACCAGTATTAGATCTCTAGATATTCCATATCAAGTTTTCGTACAAAAGTCTTGGAGGCTTGCTTACAGCTTTCTTAAGGCATAATTATGTGTAGGAATCTCTGCGTCCCAGTATTTTATGGCTTTTTCTCAAAACCTCCCTTCCATCTAACCAGCTTACTGTCTGTGTCACAGTTTACAAAGGGCTTGTCAGAATCTGGGATGTCATCTGACTCCTGCAGTGCTTGTACTCCAAATTTTTTTTTATCACCTGAGTTGTACTGATCTTAGTGATAATGTAGATAGAGAAGCAGTGGTGGGCTTGAAGCTACCTTCAGACTATAATCACTGGTTTAGCTTTGCTAGTAGGGCTGTATTACTCAAGAGTAAATTTCCAGTGTGTTTCTTTCATTGCTGTATCTGGCACCCAGATTTTCTCTCATCCATACCTTTTCTTGTTCCTTTCCTGTTAAGGTACACCATTGAAAATTTGAACAATACTCCTTAAAATAAAGTGATTTTTCTTGAGGGTTTTGCAGTTTGATCATCGTTTTTTTGTTTGTGTGTGTGTCATTTCTTACAATTTCTTTCAGGGATACTGCTGGCCAGGAACGATTCCATACACTTAGTACTAGCTATTTTCGTGGTGCACAAGGATTTGTTCTTGTATATGACATCACAAATCTGGGCAGTTTTCAAAGCATAACAGGCTGGATGAAAGACATACATGAGGTAAATATATCTAACAGTGGTTGATCTCGTAATGAAGGTAGTTAATGAGTTACTGCAGTTAAAGTTCTAAATGACTGCGTGAGATTTATCCTTGTTCTTTGAGATTTATATTTATAACCAGAATTTCTTACCTTTAAATCAGCAGACAGTATGACAGTAGGATTACTGTTACCTGAAACTGCAGTAGAGTGGAGATTATCTAAGACAAGCTCCTGGTGATGCAGGAGTGTTTTCTGAAGTACTTTTAAAACATAGCTTCCAATCTGGTTTTGCGCACGTGGAGTTGTGGTGCTTTTGTCACTGGTGTGGCCACACACGAGCCAGTCTCCATGAGCTCATCCCAGGATTTTAACTGGCTCCAATGTCAAACTGTCGTATCACAGACAGTGCTTTCCCTTTCCTTATTTCATTACTTTAATGTAGTTACCTCATCCCAAGAATCAAAGAAACCAAATTTAATATCCTCTTTATCCTTGCAGGGTATTTCCTTTGAGAGGATGGTTTCAAGAGGGAGGAGCTGGGGGAGGAAAAGGAGAATCCCTTTTTGGTGGCAGTGAGCTGTTTGGTTAGCTCAGCTGCTGGTGGTATTGTGGCCAGAAACGCGTGCTTTCATGTGACATAGGAAGTGATTCAACAGCACATGGCTGCCAGATGGAGAGCATGTTCCCACCTCCCTTCCTGCTCCCTGGGCTCCTGCTGTGCTGCTTCTGGAGCTTGTCAGAGCCCTCTGAGTTCGCTCTGACTTTCTAACGTGGTAGAACAGTAAGACAGCAAAACCAGTTGGATGGTTTTTTGCTCCATCAGGGAGCTGGAGAGGTTCATAGAAAGGTCTGACATTACGGGAGTTGGTGCAAGGTAAGCAGGTAGGAGTAGGAAGGCCAGGAGAAGAACATGTAGGCACAATGTGAGGGAGGAACCAGGGAGGGAGAGCTGGGCCAGCCCTTACACATCAGATCATTCAGCTGCCTGTAACCCTGTTCCCTGAGTCCCTCTTGGTGTGTTCTCTTGTTAGGTCAGTTTTAGAATAGAATGTTTCAGTTGGAAGGGACCTACAACGATCAGCCAGTCCAGGTGCCTGACTGTTCCAGGGCTGGTGAAGTTAAAGCATGTTAGTAAGGGCGTTGTCCACATGCCTCTTAAATACTGACGGGCTTGGGGCATTGACCACCTCTCTAGGAAGCCTGTTCCAATGTATGACCACCCTCTCGGTAAAGAAATATTTCCTAATGTCCAGTCTAAGCCTCCCCCAGTGCAGCTTTGAACCATTCCCATGTGTCCTATCGTGGGGTACCAGGGAGAGGAGATCAGCACCTCCTTCTCTACTTCTCCTCAGGAAGCTGTAGAGCGCAGTGAGATTGCCCTAAGCAGTAGCATGGAAGTTTGTAGTGAACATGCTTGTGTAAGTTAGTATGCTTGTGTAAGAATCCAAGCAAGATAGTGCTCTCCCTTGTTTAAAATCAAGTAAACATTCAGGCAGTTTTTGTAATACTCTGTGAATTGGTAGGAGCATTATATGATGAATATGAGGCTTCATCTTGGGAAAGCAGGCTCAAAATAAAACCATCAAACGCATCCTTTTCAGTACACGGATGAATTAATGATATATCCAATAATACATACACAGGATATCTTATACTCTTGTTAAAACATTACATTACCTCAGTATTAAGAACATTACTGTGGTGACCTAGTATGTCATTATCCTTGATCTTAGGGCCATCTTAAAAGTCTTAGTGACAGCAGAGCCTGACTTCAGTAGTGTGTTACAAAGGAGATCTGATGGTACAGTATTCTTACTGGCTTGTCTACACACACTTCACATTAACACGTGTTTTATTACTTCGTTAAGAAAAGCACGTGCCCTTCTCCTGGGGCAACCAACAAAAGTCACAGCTGGATATGCGACTGGTTGTAGTTTCATGATTTGCTAAGATTTAACTCAGCACATAGTATGTTAGTAGGTTTACTGTTATCTGAAGCTGAAAATGTAGATTATCCATAATATCAATTTATATACATACCTGTATATGCATCCATCCATCTGTGTGTATGAATTTATATATAAAACACTCATCTGTCTTCACAGTGCCTCCAAAGTGTTCATTTTGTCCCGTCATCTTCAATTAGATCAACAGGATGGTTGATTCAGTGGGCTACAATGCACAACCATAAACACAAAGAAAGTATCTGGACCATACAGCTAGGGTGGAGGGAAGGATGGGACTAGCTCTTGTAGCCACCGTGCAGGCTTAGACCTGCTTAAGTCAATCAGGGAATCACACCTGCACAAGCATGCCTTCTGTTCATGACGCTTAAAAGCTTTCGTGTAAACATACTCAAGCTATTAATATTTAGATTTTTTTAACCTTAACCCCTGCAGGTACTTTGTTAGTTCAAAATTTAAAAAATGGAAAAATACTCAATTTAAAACGATTTCTGGGAATCTAAACTGCATGATTGATTGTACCAATCTCAAAACTAGCAATTAGTGAGTGTTGTAATAGAGCTAGATAATAATAAAAAATTTAATTTTGTCCTAGTGGGATATCAATTTCTCAAGTGTCTTGGTGAAAATATATGGGGCCATTCATGGCAAAAGAAGTGTTTTTAAGCAATAACTGTTAAAACACAGGGCATTTCGTGAAAATTAATTACTTACTGGAGGTTGGTGACATTCCCTGCCTTTGCTTTGGTCTGTGAAAGCAAACCAGTATTTAATTCCACACAAATGCCCAGTATCAAAGTGGCTGTTGCTGCAGCACCTTTTAAAATATGCAAGTGTAGAAAAGTTAAATAAAATTTTTAAAGGGAAACAAATACAGGTTTCACTAAACACTGCACTAATAGATAATGTAAAGCTTGCACCTGAACCAATCAAACAGAATTTTTTGAGACAATTCAGTTATTGTGTTGCACTCTCATTTTTTAATTCTTTGTACATAGAGATTTTAAACAAAGTTTTATAAAAAACGGTTCTGTGTGCTAAGCCATTTTTATAACAGTTGAAAATAACAATCTAAGCAATTTAACATTCCTAAAAACTGCATTGATTTTATGAAAACTGGCCAGTCAGTGCTATTACAATCAGATTACCAGTAATGTTCTCATTGTATTTCAGTTAAGTGTGGAATACAGCAACTTTCCTATTAAAAATGAATTATTGTTCAAGGAAGTTCAAGACACAAATATGCTGCCATATTTGTATTCAGAACTAGAGGAAAGTAACATCATTGTCCTTAAAAAACTGACTAGAAAAATGTACTCACAGATTAGTATCTTAGGACATTATTGGCAAATCCAGTACAGATGTATTGGATTTGTAATGCACTCATTAGGAGCATGATAATTACAGGAAAATTACTTTAGAAACTGAAACCATTCTTTATTTGTAGGATTGTGGGTCATGTCCAATTTATTGAGGTGTTCCTCAGGTCTGCTGACATGGCTTTTAGCTATTGTATGTAGCTGTTCTGAAAGGCTGATTCTGTTTGGCCTTTAGAAATTAAATACAAGTAACCGTGTACCAAATGCATTTGCAGGAATCAGTTCTTTCCAGGATGTTTTGAACAAGATTCCAGCTAACATATTGGCAAAAAAAGTTCCTCACGATAGAGTGGTCAAATGCTCAAATGGATGCCCAGAGAGGATCTGGAGATACTTAAAACTTGATACAACAGGGCCTTGAGTAACCTGCCCAGACTTTCAGGTTGGCCCGTTTTTGATCAGTGACTTAGACCAGATGACTTCCAGAAATCCTTGCAAGCTGTCCTGGTTTCAACTGGGATAGAGTTAATTGTCCTCCCAGCAGCTGCTGTGTTTGGGGTTTAGTAGGAGAAACATGTTGATAGCGCTGATGTTTTTAGTTGTTGCTATGAAATCAAGGACTTTTTCCAGTCTCCCATGTTGAGCTAACGAGTAGGTGTGCAGGAGCTGGGAGGGAGCACAGCTGGGCAGCCAGCCCAAGCTGGGCTGTGGAAACACCCCATGCCATAGACGTCATGCTCAGTTGATGAATGGGGTTGGCTTGGGGGGCGGGAATCTTTCTTTCTCATTTCCCTGAGTTCAAATCCTCTCTTGTCCAGGAGTTTGAACTTCGGCGGGAGTTCAGTCTTTTTCGGGCATTTCGCAGAATTCATGATTTTGAGGTTCTGTAATCGCTGCTCGGGGACTGGCTGCGAATCGATTGTCGGTGGTGAGAAGAACTGTACTATGTATAGTTTGTTTTGCATATTCATTATTATAATTCATACTGTGATTATTCGTAGTATGAACACTTCCTTTTTTGTCCTATTAAACTGTGTTTGCTCAACCCACGTGTTTTACCTTTTGTCCATTCTCCTCCCCATCCCACTGAGGGGGAAGGGGAGGGGTGTGCGAGCGGCTGTAGGGTCGTAGTTGACGGCTTCTGGGTTAAACCACGACACTAGCCTAAATCACTCCATGATTCACACATGGCATCTGGGTCTCCAGCAACTTTTGACATAGATGATAAGTCCTAGTTTTCTTTTAAATACATTGAACTGGTTTTAATTCTGCTAGTCTCCTGGTATGGCCATGAAGATGGTATTACCAGTTCCTGGTAATTATCTCCATGCTGGAAATTCTCTGCTAGCACAGAATTTTCTGCGTAGGGAAGATAAACTCATTTTTTCATGCAGTAGCAAGTCTTGGTGACATAATTTAGTGTTCTTGAAATACATTAGATCTCTATTTGTACTACCTGAAGAGGTGACCCGTCAACCAGGATGTGAAATGTGTGTGTTGGGTTGCTGCCATTTTTGCGTAGTGGCCTTTTTGGGTTCTGTTCATTTGATGCATCTGAGAGTTGGGATACTGGACTGTCTATTAGTGTTTCTGCATCATAGTTACAAGCAGCACAGCAAACTGCTGTACAAATGTAAATAAGTTTGACTTCAAACTCTTCTGAGTTTTTCTTCCTCAGATAGGAAAGATTGATGTCAAAAGGATCGAATTGTTCTGGTTCATTGGGTGGGTTTGTTGTTATGGCTCTGATTAGAACTGAAAGTTCTTGTTCTTGTCAATTTACTAAATTGGTTTGTCTCTAATCCCAGACTGGTTTCAGGATAAATTGGTTTATATCTAATCATGTCTAAGTTTTCTAATAGACAAATTCTATCATTTGTTTATTTCCACTGAAGTCCTGAAAACTAGGCATTTGTAACTGAGGTCACAAGGTGGCACTTAGAAAAGTATAGGGAAAGAGACATGTACAGGAATCGACATGTGAACACTGCCCCTGTGATGCTGTCAGAGACACTGTGAAGACAATGCATTCCAAATAAATTACTCTTCATTAATACAAAGGGTAAGTTTCTAGTGAGTAGGAAGAGGAAACTCCCCAGCTTTATGGCCTTCCCAAGCTCTGCCTTCATCTTGCCATGTGACCTCTTCAGATATGAAAAAATATATTAATGCAAATTAACGAAGTATTACCGTAGTGTGTTTATCAGGTGTGGGTTCTTGATTTTACTGTTTGGACCTACAAACAAACTTCCCTTGTCAAACTGTAATCGGTGAGTCCTGAAATCAGGCAGCCCAGGACATGTGGTGGAGGGACAAGGTGGTGATTCTCTACGATCTCTCATGGGATAGATAGCTTTATACAACAAGGGGTCTGGACAACTTTTGGGGAGTCACGGTCAGTTTGCTGCAGGGGAGGCTGAGGCCAGCCATACATGGTAGGATCTGTGCTCACAATTTAGAAAGTGAAGCGATATTTTCTTCCAATAACCTGTAAGTACAAATGTGACGTAGTTCTCATTCAGTAAAGGTGCTGCCTGTGCTACTTCTGATACTCACATGAATTCACAGCACCCCTGTGAAATAGTTTCCCTGCAAAATGAGAACAACTGAAGTAAAAAAGACTTAACGCTTGGAAAAAAAACCCAAATTACATACAAAAGGGATGAGCAAGATATTTTCCCTTTTACATTTTTGATTTTTGTTAATAGCCACACGGTTAGGCAGTGAGCTGGGTATTGACGTGGTTGGGTGCAGAGGCTAAGTGGAGGTGGAGTGGTGCAGTGAGTAGCAAAGGGCAGGCTGGGTGGCTGCTCTCAGAGCAGGCTGCTAAAGCGTGCTGTGGTCCTGTGGTACGGCAGTCCGGTGTGCCTGGTCCAGCCTGTGGCACTGCTGTGTCCACGGCTCTGACCCTGCTTCCTCCTCTGGCCACTGGTCCAGGCAGCCTGGCGCCCGCACTGCCAGCTCTGGCTGCTAGGGAGTCCAGTGGGGGAAAACCCTTTTGCCAAAACCCGATGACTCCAAGCTCTGTGGAACGCTTCATAAAACCTGGTCAGTCTCAATAAATCTCTTGGCTCAATTTTTTTGAGAGAATCACAGAATGGTAGGGGTTGGAAGGGACCTCTGTGGGTCATCTAGTCCAACCCTCCTGCCAAAGCAGGGTCACCTACAGCAGGCTGTCCAGGCAGGTCTTGAACATCTCCAGAGAAGGAGACTCCACAACCTCCCTGGGCAGCCTGTTCCAGTGCTCTGTCACCCTCAGAG
>Ga0065711_1008066_pt1 | contig 13569 bp, 5 predicted proteins | sample Hoacrofraction12_FD_59098 | JGI IMG/M metagenome (GOLD analysis project Ga0065711, IMG submission 59098) | Hoatzin crop microbial communities from Cojedes, Venezuela - Epithelial fraction 12 v2 (version 2) | ecosystem: Host-associated > Birds > Digestive system > Esophagus > Crop | place...
CCAGGCTGAACAAGCCCAGCTCCCTCAGCCTCTCCTTGTAGGAGAGATGCTCCAGTCCCCTCCTCATCCTCATAGCCCTCCGCTGGACTCTCTCCAGTAGCTCCTCATCTCTCTTGAGTTGGGGAGCCCAGAACTGGACACAGCACTGCAGATGGGGCCTCACCAGGGCAGAGTAGAGGGGGAGGAGAACCTCCCTCAACCTGCTGGCCACACTCCTCTTAATGCACCCCAGAATGCCATTGGCCTTCTTGGCAGCCAGGGCACACTGCTGGCTCATGGTCAGCTTGTCGTCCACCAGCACTCCCAGGTCCCTCTCTGCAGAGCTGCTCTGCAGCAGGTCCACCCTAAGCCTGTACTGGTGCATGGGGTTGTTCCTCCCCGGGTGCAGGACCCTGCACTTACCCTTGTTGAACTTCATCAGGTTCCTCTCTGCCCAACTCTCCAGCCTGTCCAGGTCTCGCTGAATGGCGAGTTTTTGAGTATCTTCAGGGCGCCACAGGGACTATAAGTTGTCCCCTTATGTGATCTGTCAAGGGTGACCGTGCTTCTCCCCAAGATGGTAAGAGCTTTGAACAGTTGTCAGGAATGCTTGTTCTGTCCTCCCTGAGATGGCGGGCTGGAGTACCAACAAGTCTGCTTGGGCAGCTGTGGCATGCAAAATAAGTGGTGTCTGACGGCAGAAGCAGCAAAACAGAAGTGTCGTCTCCTGCTTTTATTGCCCAGTCTAGCTTCAAAAGAGAGATGCTCAGGTGCTAGTATTCCTAACAACTGCTCCACTTTTTTGATCAAACCCATGCACCCCCTCTCTAGTTAGCATCAGTAGCCATCAGTCCACGTTTAGCAGGCTTTTAATGAATTTCTCAAAGAAGTGGCAATCTCTTTGTAGTTTTACAGATTCAAAACTGGACTTCAGCTCCATAAGAAGTAATTTTTCAAAAGTATTTGTCCTAGAAATCATACTTGAAACAGTTCATACATGGCCATCAGTAGCACATTGCGACTCTCAGCTGTAAATGCAGAAATTTAGCTAGGTCTTGCTTATCAAAAGAGAGGGAGGTGTGCTTGTCCCCTCTGAGCATCTGTGCTGCCTTCTTTTTGGCACGATGAGGTCTGTGCCCATCAGTCTGAGGAAAACAGAGGGTTCATAATTAGGTTCACATGACTGCAAATTGTTGCTGTCATATATAGCACACCATTAGGATGGTTGGTAGTAACACATGGTACTGTGGTAGCAGTGCTCGAGTAACATCTCATTTTGCTGATCAGCCAATATGTGGCAGGTCTTCCTTGTCCTCTTCACTTGTTGTTTAACCAGCAACGCCTGTACTTAGCTATCCCCTTGTAAAACCAGGAGAACAGAGTTTATTCACCTATAAAGCACTTGAATTGTATCCTCAGCTGAGGCAAATTATGTTACCACTCCTGACTTCAGAGCTGGTATTCCCATTCATGCTAGCTGAAGTTAGGAGAGTTGTGGATGAGAGATGTAAGTGCAGAGTATTACTATTTTTGTTTTACCATGACATGTACCTTGTATTTCCTTGTTGAATGTATTGCAGCTTCTTAAAGCTCCTGATTATTGTTGGTTTTATTGTAGCACAAATAAAAGCTGTCTGCCTTTAAAAGACATGAAGCACAGCACAAATAAAATATCAAGCAGACACAGTACAATAGTAAGCTCATAAAAAGGAGATAAAACAGATTATGTAAAACACCGTGTAGTAGCTTTTAGGAAGAAACAAATGGCTATACAGAAGTTTTAAATGATGAATCAAGAGCATGAACAGCCATTGAAAGCATGTGTTAAGGGCTATTGCAGAGAGGGAGCATGAGGGAAAAAAACCTCTGTGTTAGCTTAGCCTGGTGCCAAAGAGACTTGACACCCATGTTGGCTAACTGAGGCAAGTCCGAGCACAGATTAGGAGGAGGACTATAGACGGAGATCTGACCATATAGTCACAGCAGCAATAAAATCACAGCTTTTAATACCAGATGAAAATCTTGGATAGCACGCACAGACAGAAGGGCAACCCACTCAGATATGTAAGGAAAACATACAGGCAAATGCTAATCCAGCTCTGTCCTTGAGAGGAGTCTAACTGGAGTCAGTTGGGCTCTTCTCCTGGTTAATGTTAGGCATGTTGCCTTAAATACCCTGCTGAAAAAGGGTCCTGGGCACCAAGACATGAGCAAGAATTAGAAAAGTCAGACCTATAACAAAGGCTTGTGGCCAACTGTGAGTTATTAGCAAGTTACAGAGAATGTCAGGGACTCTGAGAAGTAGCTGTAAAGCAGGCATCAAACCCAAGACCTGCATGACCCTGGCTGTCAGGATCGTTAGGACTCAGTCCTTTACCACAGGTTAAAGGGATTAAAAAGGTAGAAGCAGTAGTACTGTTAAAGGAAATAGTTCAGTACGCAGTGGGGAAGCTGATTCTCTCCTCCTTGGTTTCAACTGAGATCGAAAATAATTAAATAAAGGGAAGAAATTTAAGGCGATATATCTTCTGTCAGGACTGCAGAGAGTTGGGATGACATGGTGAAATAGACCAGAAGAGGTACAGATTTTCAGAGCAGCTCAGAAAATTTAATATGTATTTATTTAAATGCTATCTGTATGGTTGCCTTGTCTGTGCTGCTTTGAAAAGCTTAATCTCTAGTTTTAAAGAAATTTGGCAATCATAGGCCCTTGTGCACCCCAACACAAGAATATCATGGGATCTTGGACAAGTTCAAATAAAACCTACTGTTTCTCAGTCTAATGCTGGGGCTTCTCAGACTTCTGCTGATAGAGCTGGCCTTTATAGTGTTTTTTCAATCCTGATCTTTAGTTTTGCATGAAGTATAGACCAAGCAGTATTACGGTCAACAAAGGAGAAGCTGCCTCCTCATTTCGACACTATATTTTACAAGTTTAGCTTTGACTGTATGTATTAAAGTGATGCAGGTTTGGGTTTGCTGGTAGCCCAGATCTGAACCACTGTCTCATTGCTCATAGTTGAATTAATGATGTGAATGTCTAAGAAGCCATCAGATTCATAAATCACCAGAAATAGAGAGGGATAACTCATAAAAGTCTTTTCCTTTTGTTTAGCAATTTATCATTTTGCTTGCACATTAATAAACAGAGCTCCCGTGAGGTAAGCCACAGGAAGACAGATTTTTCTTCCTAATTTTCCTCAATCGTAGCCAGTAGATCACAAGTGGAGAGAGTGGGCTTGTCACAGCGTGTTGGTGTCTTGTGACTCCCTCTACCCATCACTGATAACAAATAAATGTGATTAAGTACCCTGGTGGATAATTATTTGTGTTTACATAACAGGCGCCAGGTTTCCAAGTCCGAGATTGTCAGCTAGACCAAGCCGAAAGCGTACGTTGTCCATATCCCCCCTATCTGATCACAGCTTTGACCTTCAGACCATGATCCGGACATCTCCAAATTCCTTGGTCACAATTCTCAATAATTCACGTAGCAGTTCCTCAGCCAGTGGTTCTTATGGCCACTTATCTGCAAGTGCAATAAGGTAAGAATAGCATTTTCTACCTATATTGTATATTCTCATTTATGTGTCATACACACGGGTGTGAATGTATACTTACATCTTTAGGTAACAGTTTTGTTTTGTGAATGTGTGTATTTTGCAGTTTCTGTAATGTGTGTTCACTGGAGCTTAATTTGAAGTACAAAATACTTTTCTTCTTGCTCAGAAAGGTAACCACAAGGGACTTTTTGGCAAATTGTTGTCCAGTGCAGGTAATGCTCCATCTGTGCAGCAGTAACGGAGTGTGTGTGTGCTCAGGAATCTGTTTTCAGAGAAGAAGCTCTAGGATAAGATTGTGACTTAACTCACTCGCATTCTTCCAGCCATAGGTATAACGGAGAGTGAAAAATTCCTGCACTGCAAACATTAGCGAGTAAAGCACAGACAGGTGGTACCGTTCAATTAAAATGTTTGGCTAGAACTGCTTCATATTCCCCTTCAGGTTTTTTTTCATATTTTAGTTCGTGTATTGAAAGTTTAGACTTTTTGTGGCTAAATGATCTTTTTCTTGCACCAAGGAAGTACTGTTATCATCCAGTATCATCAGAAATGCTGTGATTTTTACTTGGCCACTTGCGTGTGCAGAAAAACAGCCGAAAATGGTTGTTTAGGAGGCAGAAGAGGAGAGTGGCAGGGAAGAGGTGGGCAGAAGTTGAACAGGAAAGGGAAGCAAACAGGGTACAGGGAGAGGGAACAAAAGCAAGAATGTCAAAAAGAAGGGAGTGGAAGAAAATTAAGAGAAGCAGCAGAAAAAATCTAGATGCAGCTGCAGAACATTCTTCTATTTGTGATATTGCTGTACGTTTACTGAGAAAAGCTCCTTTGGTATTAAAAAAAAAATCCCCCAGCTCTCCTAAGTCTCAGAAAATATTGGGTTTGCATTTATAGCACTCACAAGAGTGCTGCTGGTCCCTGGCTTAAAAGCAGCCTCCACCTTCAATTTGCAGTGAGGCAAAGGAGCAAGTCCGCACAGCAATTTCTTGTGAGCTGAAAGACCCAGTTTTGGCAAGGCTCAAACATGCCTTTCCAGAAAAAAATTATATACTTCAAAAACTGGCTATGGGGATTTTCACTTTTGGAGAAAACAGGGCATGCAACTGCTGTGTTAGAAAGCATGGGTCTGCCAAACCTTGAAAGTGACAGCACTGTAAATATTTGGTATTACTGTAAGTGCTGTTGGTATTTTTAAGCATTACTAAATAGTCGTGCTTCATAGCTCTGATGTTCTTGAATAGCTGTATAGTATTTCACAGGTATGATATCATAGCTCTGCAGTACAACTCTGCATGCTGTGTCACCACAGTCCCAATTACGAAGCTGCATAATGTGGAATATGATTTATGTCAATAGCTGGCAGCAGTTGTGGACTACATCTGTTAGATAGGTGTACTATCCCCACTGTTGTTAAGATGGGATGGCACTTCAAGTACTAACTTCCTTTTCCTTTGCTTGTAACTTTGATAAAACCAATAGTGCGTGAAAGTTGGCGTAGTCCCTACAGTGGACTAAGTCTTCCGTCCTTTTACTCTTCCTCCACAGCTGGGAATAGTTGTATATGTTTTTGACACATAGACTCACAAACCTAAGGGCCATCCCTCCAAAGCCAGAGTCCGATGAACAGTTTTGTTGAAGACAGCTGTGGAACTGGAGAGAGTTGTAGGCAGAGACTGAGTAAGGATGCTGATGAGAAGAGTGAGTCCTGTGAACTGGTGTCACTGCAGAAAGCAAGGCTGGCGGGACTGAGCCTGTGGTTGACCAAATCTTTCAGCACTTCCCGGTCATACTTTTCAGGCATGCATAATCCAAAATTTCACACCATTTTGAATAATCTTTTTTTTTTTTTTTCCATTTTGATAAGAGATGCCTGTTTAACACAAAAAGTGAGAAATGAGTATTTCCAGTGGAAAGGAGGCGAAAGGAGAGAGCTAGCTCTTTTTCCAGCTTTGCAACTCACCTCTGTTCATGCGCTTTCATTTCTCTCATATAAAGGGTTACACCAAAACAAACAGTGATGAAAGGTATTAAACCCAAGCTATTGCTTTAATAAATTCCAAGACTAAATAGCAGCAAGACTATCAGTAAAACTTAATTTATTGCAGCTCACTGTCTTGTAAATAATGCATTCAGCATGACGATTGCTGTACTGAATCAAACTGTAGGTTCATCCCATGTAATATCCTGTCTGCAATAGCGATCAAAGTGTAGAAAAACTTTTCCTAGTCTAAAATCCCAGCTTCTGGAAACTTTCTGGTAAATCTCATAGGAGTTGCTGCAAGAAAAGGGTACCGTTCAGCAGGTCACGGGGTGGAACTGTGAGACAGGAAGGATTTGTATTTTAGGCAACATCACTAGCATTAACTATATTTAACATTACACAGTCCTCCTACTTTCAGATCTTGTTTCCAATCACTTTTACCTTAGCCCCAATAGTTGATGCTTGGCAGCGTTTTTCGTGGCAGATACCTCATGGTCTAATGCTGAATATTTCCAAAAAGTGTCAGCAAAGTTACTAATTTCTCAGAATGAAGTTAGGGAAGAAGAGACTTTTCTGTACAAACGAAAAGACCTCTTGCTACCTATTCACTGAGAAGCTAAAATTTTCCAGGGATGTTGCCTGGATGGTATGGATGTGATCTTTGCTGTGCGTCAGAAATTGTCCCATTCAGCCAAGTGATAAAGTTTGAAGAGGTTTCTGTTAGCGTGTGTTAAATAGACTAAGCATTCAGCACACTCCAGTCCAGGGCGCACAGAGAGGAAGGAGGACCTTTCCCTGCAGCTGCAGCTCTGGTTAAGCTGGTACCTCCTTGGGAAGCCCGTGGAGGCTAAGCCATCTGCACAGCCGTAACAGCCTCCCCGAACACGAGAAGAAAGCGGTCGTCAGAAGGAGACAGGAGTCGGACCAGGAACTGTCCAGGTTAAGCAAGCTGGGACAAAACGCTTTTATAGATGGCACAACCTAGCATTTCACTAGAAGAGACACAAAGCTGCTAAATAAGGCGTGCGGGAGCCAGCCCGTAAGGAGAATGGAGGTACTGCCTCCTCGTGATTGTGCTTTGATGCCATCTTTGAGTTCGGGCTTGCACAGTATTTTTTCGCAGTATTTTTTCCCTGCCTGCTTCAGTGCACAGGCTGAACACCCCCTCTGGATCAGTCCGAGCTGCAGGGCCCTGCCTCACCTGTCCCAGGCTGCTGTAGAAGAGGAAGGAGCCTCTGACCCCGTTGTTTGCTGCCTGGAGGGTGGACCCTGCTCTCGCGACACAATCCCAGCCAGATGCTGGGCAGACTCAACTGGTTGGAAGTGGCCACTAGGCTCGTACAGTTTCTCTTCTGGAGGCCCAGCCTACCACTCTTCATTCTGCAGAGCAGCCGAATTGCTCACTGCCATGGCTTGAAGCTACTGACAGCTGTTTTGCACATTTCATGGGATGTGTCGTGCTAACGAACCCAGGAGGTCTGGTGTCCAGGTCTGAAATTGGGCGAGCACAACGAGTGGCACTTCTTACCTACATCTTTCTTTGATTCATGTTCCTGTGCAAAAAGAGTCCTTCCCCTTCACCTCAGAGGGAGGTTGAAAGCATTAATGTTTTGTGAAGCACTTAGATTTTACAGTGATGAGCGCAGTAGAGAAGCTCAGGAGAGTATCACTAATTATGTATTCACGGATGGCTTAAATACAGTGGAAGGAAGGCCTATGGGCGATGCTGTGGGTAAGGAGAAAAAAAATACTAGAGAGTCTCTCACTGAAGACTATTGTGCATCTTGTGCAGTGAATGAGTGAATGAATCATGCAGAGGGGCAAAGGGGCGCGTGGTCACATAGCTAAAAGCTGATGTGTAAGCACACGAAGGTAGGGGCAAGTTTAGTTCTGGTGTGTTTGATTTTGCAGGCTCAATGTCCTTTAAAATGTTTTTGCAAAGGTGCTGCTTGTGTTAAGAAAAGTGTCTCCAGGACCTGACTGGTCTTTGCATGGACTAAAAAGAAGTGCATCCCATGCTTCACACAGCTTTTCAGCATAGGACCTTCTATATGAACACTGTGGGATGTTGAGGATGAAAGCAAATGAACAGAGCCATGGTTTGGGCTCTCTTTTTACAGAGCCAAGCACAGAAGGGCTCCGGTCCTTGACATGGGTAGTACTGCAGTTCAAATAATAAATAATAATAGTTTAGCACAATCCAGCTAGGGCTTGACTTGGCGGGCGCTTTGTCATTGTCAGCTGGCAGCGCAATGCTGTATCCTGACTACTGGCTGCGTACTTGAAAAGAAGATGTTGCTCCTGCTGACAGCTAATAGTGGATCTCCTTTAGCACACCAGGTAGAACTTCTACTTTGTGCATTTGAAAACACCTGATTTAGGTCTCAGCTGGGAGAGATTATGCAGAAAGGAGGCGTATGAAATAGCATCAAATGAGGATAATCCTTCATTTGACATTACCTTCATTTGGTTACCTGCCTCAGTCCTGCAGTGCAGCACCCTGCTATTAATCTTTTGTCAGGATGTACTTAATGTTATATCTGCTACCTGAGACAATTATTAGACTTTGCACTTCACTAGCACTTCTTTTTGAGAGGCAGCATGGCCTAGAGTGAGTATAGAGGGGGTAATTGCTTCCCATGATACTAAGAGTACCGATCCAAAACCTTTATAAAAGATTAGCTGGTGTTTAATCTATACAGGAAGTTGGGACTTCATGTTCTATGTGATCTGAAATTCAGAACCTCTGTATTTTTCTAGTCTCTCCGCAGTCCTACGATACCAAATTTACAAAGTCAGTTTTCAGAGAATGAGCCGAATTCTCTGTCAACTACAAGGTGTTTAAAGCGGGAATAGTTGCACCTACTACAAGAGACTTTCTTTGGGTCTAGGCAGATGCAACTCCGAATACACCTTAGCCATCTCATAACGTGTTAAAATTCAGTTTCATGTGAACATGGGAGCCCTTTGGGATCTCCTCCAAGGTTTGAAAGAAGATGAGAAAGCACGGCAGCACTTTTTTTTTTTTCCCCCAGGCTCTGCCCCTGCTTCCCTGATGTCATCAGAACAGGAAGGAGCAATTAACAGTGTGGTTAATTACAGCCAGATCCCGGTTGTCCTGGCTCACATCAGTTTGCTCTGGGCTGATCTGAAGCTGAGCATCAGGGAGTGATGGGGAGGATGCTTTCACAAAGAGTGCTAGAAAAAGATAGCCAGGTTTGTAGGGTGAGCTTAGGCAGCCGTGGATTAATATCAGCAAGGAAGACAAGAGTCTGTGTTTCTGAAAGTAGTTATTGGATTCGCAGTGATTTCCTCATCTCATAGAAGCTCCTTGTATAGAGCATTTGTTGTGTAATTAGTTGGTGCCCTCCTCTCTGAACTGCTTTGCATCTAGAGACAAGTGACCATGTATTAATTTGTCTAGTTTCCCTTGGCAAACATGGACAGAAAAGCAAAGAGAAAAATAAAAACAAGAATTAAGATATACACATGAAAGTATAAGGTTATCACAGAGAAAAGTGAAAGTATCTCCAGCAGAGCACCCAACAGTCTAATTATGCACTGTATGAAAAAAGCAAAGAGTATCCTTTTATCAGGTTTAAATTATCCAGTTTTTGAATTTAACAGAACGTCTCAGTTATAAGACAGAGAGCACTCGTGTTCTCAGGCTTCTTTCTTTATTCAATATTTTATACATTCTTATTATGTTTCCTCTTATTCATCTTTGAGGCAAATGGTTGTTTTCAGTCTGCTCTTTAGAGAGCTCTTGCATTGTCATTTCTGCCGATACTGTCTGAAACATGCAGTCTTCCTCTACTACATGCAATAATATTCCAGAAGAGGACCGGCAATTCAAATGCACCGTGATTTTCTGTGTCCTGTTTCCCATTCTGTTTGTCTTAACATGTTTTTGCTATGGCTTCATGTTGATCAAATTTTCATTCCTCCATTGAATTCTGCTCTGAGACAAGCAAGTGCTTCTCGTGAGTTGGCTCAGCTGATTTAGAACCAGGGTATGAGTAGCTCAGACTCCCCTTCAATATCGATATACCTCGTACTATTAGTATTGCTCATTCATCTAGGATACTTGGCTCTAAAGATAACCTCTTGGCTCTTCACCATGCTGCTCAAAATAATTTTGTCCTATATGCACATTTCGTTTTTTCATTGCTTGACTCCATGCCCACGCTGCTGACAATTGCACTAAAAAACAGAAGACCCCATCTGAGAATTTGCATCTAACTTTTACTAAAAACCAACTGCTTAACTCTTAGCTTTTATTTCTGTTTTAGACTGTAAGTTTTAAGTTTGTACATATATGTAATTAAATCTGTGTAAAAGCACACAATCAGATGCTGCTTAATGAAATAAATCTTAAAAAGGACATGCTTAGAGTAGAACACAATATATTTAGCAGTGTTTTGCAAGAAGCTTTTTACGATAGGCTGTACAGGATAAAAAGTGTGTTAATTATGTGAGCGTTGCAGGTGTTTTGCTGGTTTATTATCACTGTTACTGGGATCTGCCTAAGTGAGAAGCAAAGCTGACTTTGAAAGCTTTTCTTGCATTAGAAGGTCTCTAGTTAATGGCACGTAATATGTTGTAAGTGAAGGCTTAGTTGCAGTTCAGAGTGTGTCAAGTTCAGACCAGGTGTAACCCCACTGAAGCAGGTCCTGTTGTAAATAGAGATGTCACATATATGCAGCACAGGGCTGTACTCTCCATGGTCTTGTACTGTGCATGGTCAATCTAAAGGAGAGCATATAATGCTCTATCACGCCACAATAGCTTCGTTTTATACGCTCTTTCAAGAAGCGTGAATAGCAGAGAAGTGCTACAAAGTGAATAAAAATGAAATTTGTCAGTATTCCAGAAAGTTGCGTGTAATTCGGGCTCTGCTGAAATGTAATTTTGCAGCCAGCCTCCTGTAGAAAGCTCATCTAGATTTATAGGATGGTGACATTCAGGGAGATTGTGTTGGAGATCACCTGCATCTTGCTTTGGAAAGTGGTGGGTGTTTTTCACCGCAGATACACACGAATGGCAAGATCTCTGCCTTCAGAGAGTGTATAATGTGAGAAGTCAAGCAACATGAAGAATATGGACCGTGCGGGTGCATGTTGCATGCACATTTACAGGGACAGACACACATGCATACAAGCGTGGTCTTGTATGTATGCCTGTAAATGTGTATGTCATAGATCTTGTAACTGAAAGTCAATGTGAAGCAACTTGCTCAAGATTGGTTCAGTGTTCCTCAAAGAGCTTAAAGTCATTGGACCCAGCACATTAATTCCAGGAAAGTTCTGGAGCTAAGAGAAGTGTGCTGGAGTTTAACACTTCGTTACTTCATTTTCAGACCCTAAAAGTAAGTACTTATTAGCACTTTCCATCTAATTAATGATACCACTTTTAGAAACTCAGAAATGCTTAGCCATGAATTTAATTCAAAATTATGTTTGCCAGAAGGGTCGTGAGCTTGCATGGAGGGAGCACAGGTGAATTATGCAAGGTACTGTTAATACGAAGTCCAGTTAGGATGCTAAGGACTCGTGAGCAGGAATATCCCAGTGAGAAGGACAAAGCTGTCAATGCTGTCTGAGCACAGAAGGTTAATCAGCGTGGCTCTGTTGCTCTCAGTGAAACTATTCAATTTTACTTCAGCATATGGATGTATTCATGAAGAAAAAATTTCACCTAACCTAGCAGATAAAACAGAATAGATAATATGGTAAGCTGAAGAGAAAGTACAAATCACAGACTCTGTTAATTTTGAACTGGTAATGGAAAAGTGAAAAAAGAGGCAATGATGCATGTGAGTTAAATACAGTTGTAAGATGATGACTATTATCTGAAAAAAAATAGCGTAATATGTGCTATACTTTATTAGATGCAGGATACATCTTTTTAGAAATTCAGTTAGATGACTTGTCTCTAAGTTAGTGAATTTTAATGAAATGTGTCAGCATTACAAATGCAGAGGGATATTCGTGAAACCTAGTCAGATTTGAAAAATGATTTCAAAGGATTTTGAGTCTCAAACCTGCCTTTAAGATCGTGCCACATGTCTGGTTTCATAGTCACGGTTTGATACTGTTTTTCCCTGTACTGAAGTGACAAGTCATAAAAGCAACTGATGGTGTGTCTATGGTGTCTACTCAGACCTCGGTGTTGTCCATTAGAAAGTAGAGGGAAAAGAACAGGATTTAAAGCAAAACTCTTCTTTCATATTACTAAAAAACTTCGTGTATGTTGTAGGTAAAATGTTCCCTTCCTGTAACACCATTTGGTTTTTGTTTTGCGTTCAAGAGGCTTGAAGCAGTAAGAATTTCACAAATCAGTTCAGGGCTGCAAGGTTGCTGAGTGCATTGTCACACCTGTGACCCGAGCAATTTGTCAACAGTCACTCTTGCAGGTTGTTTCCATCAGGAGGAGAAGTAGATGGCAGAGTTGGAAACAACTTCTTATTCACTCCTGTTTGTTTACAAAGAAGGTACAGGAATTCACATTTCCACCTACTCAAAAAACAGGGGACAGTTTTCTTCTGTCATGTTCCTGGCTGCTGCTTCTCTGCTGGGTCCTGTCCAAGGAGAGCTCCTTGGCTTTTTCTCTCCTGCATCTCTGTTGGGATCAGAGTACAAGTCCATCCTGCTAAATGCCTACAGCTTTCTGTGTCTGACTGTGTGATGTTCCTGGCTGCGTATTAAGCATACGCGCAGTTCCATCCAGAAGCTTCTGTGTTTGAAGTCGGCTTAAGCAGACCCCCTCGGCACCCATGGCTCAACTCCCAGTCACCCTCACTTACGTCCCAAGTTGTGGGCAGTGGCTTCTACATGTCTGTTTGCCATGGGGTGAATCAGGCTCTTCCTTACATGACTCCTTATAAAAAGAGAGCATCTGAGCATGGGAAAAGCAGTATTTGATCACTGTTAATTATGACTTGATTCAGTTAAGATTGCAATGTCTGTAGGGCCCAGGTTTTAGGAAAGCAATTAAGGACTTGCTGAACTCAGTCCTTCTTCAGAAGTATTGAAGAGTTATTAGGGGTGCTTTCCTGAAGAGTAGCTGGGTAAATTTGTAAAATGGGAAAGGTGCTTGTTTGCCCTTTAACAACAGTGCTGAACAATAAATAAGGACTTTGAAAATCCAAATCAAAAACTGAAGGGGAAATCCTGGCCTGGTGGAAGGAAAGGATAAAAACTCTGTTGAATTCAGTGAGTCCAGGTATTCATCCAACGTTGATCAGTGGGTTTCGGCACCCTGCTTTCTATGTTTCACTTGCCCACAGGCTTCATGCAGCCCTGAAGGGAGAGTAAGCCAATACAGTGACATCTGTACCTCCTTGAGCATGAGCTGGAAGAAGCGATGGTGCTATCCGAAAACCTGATGATCAGCTTTATTGAACATGAAGCCAGTCCACCTACAAATTACCTCTCCCTTTGTGAACTGGGGTCCTTTTTGGAGGGACTTGGATTATTTATTCTGCTTAGTGTCAGTTGCTGATGGCAAGAACAAATGGTGGAGACTACAGAGTGCTCTCGGAGTGCCAAGGCTTTTCCACGTGTCAGGAAGGGCCCGTGTGCCCCCTTGCAGTGCAGGGTGTACCCCCACCATGGGGTGAGCACTTGGGCTGTGAGTGCTCCACCCGGGAATCGAAGACCCGTCAGGCCAAAGGGCCTGAAGCCTTCTCCTGCATGGTGGTGTAGACGGAGCCAGTGTGTCTCACTATGACACAGAGGTCTGAAAAATGATACCGATGAGTTAAGAAGTTAAAATTTGGTTTGTCCAGATTAAAGATGAGAAGGCTGGACAGGAAGAGGGTATAGTAATAATTTCAAGCATGGAAAAGAGAGACTGTGAAGAGGAAGGCGAGTGATGAGTGCTGGGTAGAATAACAAAGTGCTGATCTTGAATTGCTGCAGGAAAGATTTAGGATAGAGGATAGGAAAGAAAACTTTACTATGATAAACATAACATAGTTCTTTATGAATAAATAAAGACATCCCAGAGAAACAAATGTATCCTTTTAATTTTTTTTTTTTTTTTTTTTTT
>Ga0065711_1045298_pt1 | contig 13569 bp, 7 predicted proteins | sample Hoacrofraction12_FD_59098 | JGI IMG/M metagenome (GOLD analysis project Ga0065711, IMG submission 59098) | Hoatzin crop microbial communities from Cojedes, Venezuela - Epithelial fraction 12 v2 (version 2) | ecosystem: Host-associated > Birds > Digestive system > Esophagus > Crop | place...
CGATGCACAATTGTAGCACAAGCTTTCTCATAACACAACAGCATAATGCTTGGGCCACTGAGAAATGGTGTGACAGTAGTTCCTTAGCGACGCTTGCTTGCTGAGAGGGCACCCAGCTTGCTAAACCCTGTTCTCGTATCTACCTCGCACCCACAGCCGTGTGACACCTCTGTGCTGTTCACCAGAAGCAGGAAAGCAGTGACCTATCGAACGCATTTTTTATCTTTTGGTACAACCTTCCAGCTAGAAACCAGATGACCACCAGGCAATGCTTCATAGAAAGCTGAAGCCCTTGGAGTATCAGTCAGGAATCATTTAAAATTCAGGTTTTGAAAGCTGTTCTTCAAAAACTAGTGGTAAACACCACCTGGTGCTTAACTTTATACTTAAAAATGAACTTGTTTTTTATCAGCACCAGATATTGCTTTTTATCTGTAGGGAAAGCAAACATAAAAGCTGCTTAAGAGAATCCAAAAGAGTCCAACTAAATGGTGTTATGCTTATCATAAATCTGCAAAAGGAAGGCTTGGGACTTCTGGCTTGTGTACGGTTAGGAACTTCTAGCCTTGTTTGAAACCACTCAGCATTTGATTATGCAGGAAGGAACCACTAACATTAACACCAGCTGCGCTGACATTGTCAAAGCACACTTTGTTTTTTTCATATAGGTATGTTCTTCTATCGGGGAGCTGTAAACAGAAAGGCTGATGAAAGCAAGGATCAAAGGCTTACGCAAGCTGGATTGCATTGGTTTGTTCTTTCCATTACCGTGACATCAAGGCTGCCGCGAGGATGAGAGAGACACTGAGCACAGCTCTGATCAGAGGTCTCTCCCCGTGGTTACAAGCCAGGTTTGTAATGCTGGAGTCTGGGAGAGCACAAGACAAACAAACTATGAATGGTGCTCTCCATGCCCTGCTCAGGCGATGGGACCCCCTGGGATGGAGAGGTGCCTTACCAGGCACAGGTCGCCGTGCAGCAGACCCGGCCCCGGATACGCAGACAGGCCCTGCAACACACCCGGCTCGCACGTGCGGTGCCTCCGCCGACGGGAACTGCTGCTTGTCCCGCTGCGGCCGGACGTCCAAGGAAGCGGTGGTGCCGTGCGGGTGAGGAATGGCCACGCCTTTCCACAAAGAACACAAGGTCAAAGTGTTACACGAGGAACCCCATACCCTACAGCGCACCTGCCAATCTCAGCGGTGGCTTGTGGACCTGGGTCTGAAGATGGCACTGACGGAGACTTCTGAGGTTTCGCCGTCATGAGGAGCTGAGGACATCACTGCCTCTGAAGAGCCAGTCCTGAAGGACCTCTGGGTCTTCTCCCCGTCTACCCTCTGCTCTGTCAATCATATTTCTGTGGCAAAAACAATGGCTCTTTTTTTAAAGCAACCAATTTTAGCTGTTTTAAAATTGATTTTAGAAATACATAACATTCTTTGTTTTTTTTTTCCCTTCAGCAAATAATAACAAGTTAAAATCTACTGAAGATTCAAAAACCTTGGCTAAGTTAGGCAGCCTAGCTTTATAGGGTCATTTGCCTCGCAGAGGAGACAGCTAGTTGAGAAAACATAATTTCAGCTGTGAAGAAAGTGAAAAAACCCTGAAAGTGTTGTATATGATTATCTCTCAAAAGCGCCCCAAAATAAAATGCAAAAATGTAAAGCAAGGACATAAAAATATCTTTTTCCCTTGAAAAAATAAGCTATTCCAGATAAACGCTTTTGTGTCCCACAGTCTCCATGAGCCTCTGGAGGCCCTTGGCTTCCTCCAAGGCAATGGCTGAATTTAATCCCAGCTACACAACCTGTTAAGCTGGTCGGGCCATTCCTGGGCACTGTATTGACTTATTCTTGAAAGGAGCATTCATTTTTTAAAATAAATAATTTTGGTTTTTTTATTTCTGTGCAGGTTCTTTTAATTGCCTGTCTCCTCTAGTCTTTTTCCAGAAGAAAAATCACTTCCCTGCACATTAACCGAGTTTAATTTTCTCCTTAAATCTGTCCCAGGCTTCTCATTTGTTCAGTGGTTGACAGAGTATTTTCAAAGTCTAAATATTAATCTATTTAAGAAAAGAACTGAAGCATTTTGGGGAAAAAATGAACTTTCAGATTTTTTTCAGAACTAGCAGTCCATTTTTTTCAATCTGGTTTTGACTTGAGTGAAACCTCATGTCCTCAGTTTAAATTGACTATCAATATCCCATTACGGAACACAACCATTATAGCTCAGTAGAGGGTTGTGTCGGTCTTACTGGCAGAGATAAGCTGGAAATGAAGCTTACTGAGTACATTCATGGTAATAGAGCAGTGGCAAAAATTATTAAAAAAAAATCACCCTGATGATGTAAGGTCCTTTGGTTTTCACTGTATCACGGACCTGCAGAAAGCTCGAGCTTAGATTTACACCAGTTCTTCTGAAAACTACAGGATCTGGGGGCATGAAAAATCTTGATTGCCTTTCCCATATCACGCACGCTGCACGTAAGCATGGCTTATTTTATTACACCCCCGAAGTGACCACGAGCAAGCTCCTGCGGCTGGAAGGAGCTGTGGAACGAGCTCTGGGGAACAGCGAGAGGCTCTCCAGGCCTGAGCAGCCTTCTCAAATGTTAGCAGGCGGGTTGTTCCCTGATAATTTCCCATTATATTTCACCTTCTTTATATTTTGAAAAAGTGACCTGTTTTCATTTTCAAATAAAGTGCTTTTCTTTGGTGGACCTCGGAGGCAGAGAATCAGATAATTAATGCCAATATCAGAGAGCTAAATGGTTTTATTGAACGGATTCTTTCACGCCCGCTGGCTGCCTGCTTCGCGGATCCTGGCAGGTGAGGTCTGAATACCTAAACAGTCCATCCAGCTACAGAGGTTTTACACTCTGGCTCTCCTTCACTGTTCTCCGAAGAGACAGGAGAAATCCCTCTGCTACTTCATATAAATAATGCCTGTATTGGAAGAAGATTTCTTTCAACGGAACTTTGAAGGAGAGGGTGACACTTCAAAGGAGAGCCAGACGGAAAGAGAGGGAGAGGCTGGCACAGCAGGATGTCGGGAAGGGACACCAGGCACCCCGGAACCAGTAACATGAGGTGCTGTGTCCGCGTCTACCGTAAGCAAGTTCCCCATATCGTGCTTTTTCCCGTCCTTGGACCACCACCTGCATGAATTATTGAAGTGATAGGAAATCACTGGCCATTAACAGTCCAAGCACTCGTTTTCTGCCTCCTCTAGCCCAGCGTTACAGATAATGTGTATAAACCTGCCTGTAAAGGCACAAGCTGGGCAGTACAAGTAGACAAATTCTGTTTCTTGGTGTCGATCCTTGGCTGCACGTCGCTTCATGCCAACAAACGGTGCCCTGGGGGGATTTCTCAGGAAAAGCCAGAGATCGCAGACCCCACACAGGCTCCCACAAGGGCTGCTGGGCATAGCCCAAAGGGAAAAGTACCCGAGCAATGGTCAGCCTGGGTCTGTGACCGGCAATATTCGCAGGCTCAGAGGACTCAAGTCTTACATGCACAAAATCTTTAGATCTCTAGAGTCTCCTGACTGTAATGCTGTAATTTGCTCTTCAGCCACAGAAATACAGTTTGGTTGTGTGTGAATTAGGGATGAAAATGTGAAGGTATTTACAGTGTGTTCTGTAAAAGAAAAGCTGCTTGTTGTCACCAGGTCTTCTAGAAGAGCTACTAAATAGCAATCCAGGGATCTGGGGGGTTGTTTGTTTGTTTAGCACTGATGCTATGTACTCCAGGGTCTTCTGATTAAATTTATGCAGCTTGTTATTGAATTAATACCAGCTGTGACAAAATAAAACTCTGCTGCATGATCAGTTTGGCTCATAACACACAGAAAGTTCTGCTGTTCCTGAATTTGTTATTTTCAGCGCTGCATCTTTCCACTCTTTACTTCAGCTGGCAGAGAAAAGGCCAAGGCAGAGCAACAAAAGACCTCTATGCACCTCTCTGCCTACAGTTCTTTCTCCTCTTGAGCACGATCCGGCACAGCTCCGCTCTGTGGGGAACAGAGCGCTGCCTCCTCACCAGGTCTCAGGGTCGCCCTTCCGCTCTCGTCATCCACGCGTGCAAAAGGCACGCCAGCTGGCTTTGTCTTTCCCTCAACGAGAAAGCCTACGATGCTTTCAGAGCATGAAATATGACTAAGAGGAGGGGTTTTTTGGGGGGGGAAATTAAAATTTAAAAATAACAGAAAATGAGCTTTTTCTAAACCGTGAATTGTCGGACTCTCCTCTCCACGGAAAGTTTCACAATTTCCAGTATTCACTCTAAATGGGAAAACAATTTTTGGTGAATGTTCTGTGGAACAGAAGCTCTTAGTTTTGTCCACTTTCAATGGCATCTTTTAAGTCAAAATATTCCAGAAGTACCTCTGTGAAAGAAGAATTGGTAATAAGGCTTCAGTACTGAACGAAGTGACACTCGCATTAAGTCACCGTCACTGCCAACCGCACTGTCTCCTGTTGCCACCTCACACTAACAGCGATTGTATCGAATCATGGAAAAGCTGCTTTTGTGATTTATGATCACACAGTGTGTGGTGAAAAAACCTGCCTAGATTAACAAGCCTTTGTACATCCACAGGTACGTGGCCCCTTAAAGTCAGAACGTCTACGTTTGCCCAGGTACAGAAAGTGGGCAGACCTGTATTTTCTCATAATCTCTCCACACTGAACCAGGACTAATTGCACTTTGTCGTTAACTCTTTGACCTTAACTCGCTGCAGTTGCCAGCCATTTGCGATGGAAATCTGGTGTGTCACCAACGTCTCGGGCCATCAGTAATTGTCACTGCTCCAGCGTCCATCTGCTGTAGCGAACATTGCTGCCACTAGCAGAGCAGACAGCGGGCAACGCGTGCACGTTCCCGTGCCAGGCTTCCTCCACCAGAACAGAGCGAGGAGGCCAAGCTGCCTGGCTCACCCCAACGGCTAGCACCATTCGGCCTTCTGTAGCCAACTGCTTTGGCTTCAGAGGCGTAGAGATGCATTGGCTAGCCGAGATCCCACATTCCCTGACGTCTTTATCACTTTAATTTCCTTCTGCTGTGTGTAGACTTTAAATAAAACGTGAGTCAAAATGTTGTATTGCTTTTACTTGGCATCTGGTAGGAAAATTGCATTTTAATTACAACAGCGTTCTCCACAGCACTACTTTTAAAGTTCTCAGTAGTGTTTGTACCATACCTACATTTACTTCTCCTGGTGCTCTATCCCTTGAATTTGTTTTTAACATTTACTTTCTTCTGCGCATCATGCGTGACTGACATTGGGAATGACTAAGAGTACAGATCAATTATGATGATTAAAATTGATCCTCACTGCAACGCACTCCTGGCGTCACAGTTCACAAACCAACGCACATGAGCTCGTCTGGCTTGGCCTGGCAACCATCACACATGGCGAGAGTTTCGTCGAGTAGAGCAGAATTGTTGCTATGTCAAAATTACAGCCTTGGATCACCAGGAGAATAAAAAGCAGGCTGTGTTTATGTACGTTATACCTAGTGGTAAAGTCGTATTTGGTTTGGAATGCATTTTAGAAATGAGCCATTTTATAGCAAGAGCAAATGTTTAGGGATGGGACCCTAAACCTTTGCTCAGGTACCGTGCAAATAAAATGTACTTTTGCTTCCTCTTACCACACGTGAAGAGTAACACCTCTGTCTGTAGGCTTAGCTGAAAGGCATCAAACAAATGCACACGGCACCGATGAGCTCATCAGGAACAACCAACCTGTGACAACTACTATATTGGTCTACACCTGCACGTTGAAGAACACAGGCAAGGGAAGAAAAAAATAGAAAAGGGACACGATGAAAGAAGAATAAGAGCAAGAGAAAGATTGAGCTGAACCACCATGGACAGAGTGGGAGAATTTTGTTTAGGTAATGAATGTTTCAAACTTCGTTGCCTCATTCCTGTCCTAAAAGCCATCACCACCTGTAAGTGTATGCACTAAAATGGCTAGCCCATACAGCTCCGTCGTGTCTGGAAATTGAATTCCACTGTAGTTCTTCAGCACTCTTACTTAATAATACTGGTGTTTTTTTTCATGTTTTCAGTTCACTTCTTTTCTAGCTCATCCTCTTGTGCAGCTTCGTTTGTCAGTTTTATTTCTCCAAAGTGCTATGGAGGGAGCAACATATAATTCACAACTCCATAAAATTTAAAGAAAACTCGTGTTTGCTGCATCAAAGATGAGATGGAGATTGTGTAGGAGGGAAGAGAAGGGAAGGAAGCAGGAGGCAGACTCTAAATTGCTTCTTTTGGAAGAGGTTTGAGAATTGAGAGCAGGTAAGTCTGAGGACAAAATGGCTGAGGTTCTAAAATGGACATATCAGGAATTCAAATGAAAAAAGCAGAAGTAGTGCAGCGTGATTTCAGCCAAATGAGAAGGAAGCAGTCAATACTGGAAATCTATGATTCGTTTGAAGTAAACCAATTTGTTTAAAATGTTATTGGTTGGAAAAAGCCAACAACTGCATCTTCATCTTTCAAAAACACAGAATACAGCAAACTCCTTCTCATTTTAGAGGCGAAGGTCTGTGCCGACAGACCAGTGATTAGTCAACAGCTTTATTCACTTCACAGAGGTCATTCAGATGCCGACTAACAGTGACTCAAATGTCAAAATTACCACTGTTCCTTTTTCCTAGCCGAGACAGTCTGGAGGGCCTTAGCACTGTTGGAGTTGCCGCAAGTGAGGTCCAATTCTGCCCCCAAAACACAGCTTCTGGCCAGCTGAGGAGCTACTAAAATGGAGCTGAACTGGAAAAGCCCAAAGCTGCGTGGGACTGGTATTTTGTTTCGGTGTGGTATGTACGAGGCATTTACACTGTGGCAAACCTTGCGAGAGGAGGGCCATTTCCCTCCCACGCCCAGGGCCATGTTACAGCCTTCCAGACAGCAGCAGGGTGAAACCTCGCGAGGGGGGCTCCCCGCCACCCTCCGCGTGCGGTGCTCTGGGCTCTGGCCGTCGTCGTGTCCCTGGCACCAGGGATGCTGCTAAGGGGATGGAAGAGAAGCCACGAGGCTTCTTGCAGCAGTCTGCAATGCAGGCTGGCTGCGCCAAGGGAGTAAAACGAACCAAAGTGATAACACAACTAAAAGAGTTTGCGGTCACTGGATCTTTCAAGGGTGACTGGGCTTTTAAGAGAGACTTGCTTCTTCCAGTCCCCTTCCAAACTTTTAATCTGGAAAAGCAGCACCACACTGCTATCCTTCTAAGACAAAGAGGTGTTACTGTCTTCTAGGCACCGGGCTTTTACTTGGATCTCCAATTAAGTAAAAAAACCCAAAACCCAAACCTTAAACGGTTATGAAATTCAGAAGTAAATTCTCAGCTCTGTAGCTTTTGTCCAAATTACAGTGGCAGCGATGGAATTACCTTTGGTTGGCAGCATTGCAAGGAGAAACAGAAGTTGCTCCGTTTTTGCTCAGGGAAAATGTATCCATCAGCGTAGGCTGAAACTGGATGGGGTTCCCTCCGCGGGAGCCAGGGAGGAGGGCAGGGGAGGCAGCAGCTGCTGGCAAGAACCAGGGGAAGCAGTCTCCCTGTCCTCGTATGCGGTGAAGAGTTGTGCTCCCCTCACGCCAATGCCTGCACTTGGACCTTTACAGCATGGAACCAAAACGGTTCAAACTCTGCCTCTTCCAGGGGCAATCTCCTGCAGGAATGTCCAGGTGGGACGGAGAGCTGAATTATCCCCACGCTCCTGGCAACGGCAATGGACTGCGTACCTGCAGATTCCCCTGACCTGCAAGATCAGCATCTTAAGAAGTCTCAGCTGACATCATTTGCCCTGCAATATTTACTCCCTTCTCCATGAAGCAGTAAATTTCAAATGACAGCATGCAGAGAATATGCAATTTATATATTTTAATGTACTTTCAGTATGTGGTTGTAATGAAAATGTTTGCAAATATATGAAATACTTAAGTTTCATTGCAATCTTTACTAATGTCCTGGCATGACTCTACATCTGCACCCACTGTAGATGAGATATTTAACTCAGGTTGCTGAAGATAAGTGCTGGGTAATGTGTCTCTTCCAAATTTCTTTACGGCTTTCTAGTCATAAAAATTCAGTGATATATGTCAGTAAAAAAAAATACAAACCGTATTTCCCTAGTAATGCTGCTTGTCTCTTAATCACTGCAAGACTGATAGGATTTGATAATAGACAGGTCAATAATCTTTCAAATCTGCTCTGCAGTTTAATCTTCTTAAAAGCAACAGGACTCTGTAGAGAATAAGCCACGCCATCCACAGATAAGCTCAAAAATAAGAGGTGGATGAAAGTGTGGAGACCACCAGCAGTGTTCATTTTTGCAGTGAAGTGCTGTACTCTGGCATAACTCTACTCCAACAACGCGGTGCTCGGGGAGAAATCCACCTCCCAGTGAGACCCCAGAAACCCCAGTACTTCACATACTGTACACTGACATACAGCCGACCAAGTAATTGCAAAGCAATAAAATCTATTTTTCTTGTGACACAACCGTAACCACAATGTTGCCATGGCAATGATTGAGCTTCATTGGCAGTATTTCATTTACAATCCTCCAGCCATTTAAAGTTTTTTCCCAAAAAATGGAATAAATGATAGTGTGAGTCAAAAAACCCCAACAGGCCACTTTCTCTAGACATTTGCTATTTTAAAATTAGGAAGCGATAATCTGCAATTTTTCACAGGTGCTCTACCTGGTTAAGCTTATTCTTCAGACTGTTGGAGTCACCACCCCTCTGACCTTTGTGATGTTCAATTTCACTTGCACAAACACCCAGCTTTTAAAGAACATCCCTCGCTGCTCGTGGTGTCCCGGTACTAACACGGTTTTGGATCTGTCAGGATTTCATAGCTTGGTGATATCTTTCTAAATCTACTCTGGCTCTTTAACAGGGGAACGACTGATTGAGAGCTCGAGGAGGCAGCGAGCAACCAAGTCAGAGGTGGTCAGACTGATTTCTTGGGGGTGTCCATAAAGTCCTCTCCCTGCTGCCCTTGTTTTTCCTTCTCATGGCCAGGCGGGACGTCAGACGAAGGATATGAAATAGCGCCCAAGTACCTCTGCTGCTGTGAATGACGTAAGAGAACAGGACAGACAGCAGTCACCACGCATTGGTTTGTAACTGCTCAGCGTTGCAGGAGGCTTGAGTTCTCCGGAACACGGGAAAGACGGAGAGGAGCCCGTCACCAGTAGGATACTTCTTCAGCGGTCAAAAGGGAAGAGGGATTTCAGTTGGAATTTGGCTCTGCTGGCTGACGTCCTGAGCGGCTCTGCAGAGGTTGTAGCTGAGCTGGCTCCCTCCTGTGTCAGCTGTGTGAATCTGATTTATACTTCTTCGGGTTTGACTGAGGTAAAACCTCATATGCTCCTTTCTCCGAGCAGCTTTGCTGCTTTGTTCTCCAGCGCTGTTGTGGATAATTAGGTCAGTTTTACTTCTCTTTGACATCACTGAAATGAATCACTTTTTTCAAAGTAGATGATCACTCTAATAGTTCCTATTCAATGTTGCTGCCATCTCCAAATCATGTCCTAATTAATGAGTTCCAGTAATATTATAGGAAAAAAATGTGGATATTCAATGATCTAGTGTCTGTTTCTGACCCTGGAAACCCTTATTCATTTGAGTTACTATTACTCATGAGAATTATTGCGCAAGCTTCCAGGAGGCTGATTTCAGTAGGACTGTTCCCGCAGGAGCAGCTCTGCTCACCATTAGTTCTCTATTAAATATGTTCAATCTCTGCTGCATCTCTCCGCAGATTTGGTTTTAAAACCGCAGACAATACTACTTGCTTCTGTGAACCAGTGAGACTGAGGATTATCTACCAGCGGGGATCAGATCCAGAAAATCCGACACTGTAATTGCGTCTTTTCCCATCTCCTGAAACGGTGCTTTACACAGACCTCTGCCCTTAAAAACGGAGAGGAGTGCAGCTGCTGCTCGCTGCCCGCCTGTCACCGGCAGGCATTTCAAAGCTTTTACAGCCAGGATTCAGCAATCTTTATCATCACGAATTCAGACCCCTGAGACACAAGCTAGAATAATTACTGTTACTAGCTTTGCTCAAAAGTGTCTTCTGCCACGCTTATTACAGTTCATTTGCTATAAGAACTCCTCCGTTATTACCGTACCTACAAGCTAGCCAGACAAACCTCACGTAGCGGGGGCAGACAAGGAAGCTGTCAGTTCAGATACATCACTTTACTGGCAGGGGTTTTTTGCTTCAGCAGAACACAAAATTAAAAATGCAGCGAGCAAGCGGCCTTTCCCAGTGCTGCTGCGCCCATGACCAGCCGCGGGGCCATCGCTCCTACGCTGCCCACCCAGAAGTTCCCAGCTTCACACACAGACAGCGGGCAGGGAAGTCCTCTGCACTCCTTGACCCCACCTCAAACTTTGTGTTCTGGCCCCAGCTCCAAGAATGACAGGTTTTCCTTTATAGATGTTTTTATACGGTGTTTTCAGAAGCAACGAAATGAAGAAAGGGATTTACTCCTGCTGCCTTCCCATAAAAAGCAACAGCTAAATAACGCTCACAGGCACATCTCAGAAATCCTGTTCTCTTTATTGAGAATTTAAAAGGCATACAGATTGATCCTAATAAATAAATACAGACTTGAATTATCTCAAAGCAGGATTAAATTTCCTATTCCAATTCTTTTTCTGAACACCCTGTTTATGAGGAGTACAGATACCCGTGTTTAGGACTGACAGAGAAGTTCATTCTCACAAAGAAAAAACACGATTTCATGTTTGAAAGCTTAGTCAGCTATGAAGTAACAAATCAGCATTTTTTTCCATAGCCTTCTGGTATCTGAAGAAAGCCTCCTCTGATGGAAGTAGCGAAGATCAACCTTCTTAGCATCCTCTGATTTTCACTGCTTCTAACAGCTTCCAATTAGCAGCCCTAAGACATTAAAAGACTATACTCAGTTTGGAGAAAAAGTAGAATCTTTGCATGTATTTGTGTAACGAACAGACGACTTCACATTAACGAGGACTATTTGTACATATAAAGAGTTCTACACGTTCCATTTGAAAAATGCAGTTGCTTCCCTGTTCTGAAGGCTAATGGCACCCAAAGCGAGCCAGTCAATAGGCCAGTAAGAATGTTCTTTGGGTTTTAGCAGGATTAATCTAGTTATGTTAGCTAGAAAGATTTGTTAAAGAAAAAAAGCCCAAGTCTGATCATTTATTTCATCTAAGTTAAATGGTGAATGAAACCTAAAATCCTCCATGGAAGACCAGGTCTTGAAGAGAAGAATATCTTGGCCTGAGTCTAGCTGCAAGCTATGCTCCTCCAAAACACGGCGCACGTCACTCTGAGAGCCGTTGTTGCACTCCCTCTGCAGCCAGCCAAGCCTGACCACGCAGACCGTAGGGTTCGAACTTCGGGAGCAGAACGCGTTCGATACGAATAACGATACTTCTAGCTTTCAGACTGAGTAGCTGTCGGTTTTGAATGAAGTCAAGTGCTTTCAGACATTAAGCTCGTGACACTTCTCAGATGTGGGATGTCAAGACTGTATCACTTTCAGTCCCCAGATAGCTGAGATCCTGCCCGTTTGCCACTGCCAGAAGAGATGAGAGTCAAACAGTAGTGACGGCAACTGTGCTCCTGGGAATGATAGAGAGAGGATTATGAACTACCCCAGTGTGCTTCTGGGACAGCGACAGACACGGAGATTTACTGTATGGCTAGCTGAAAGTCAATAAATGGGTGACTCCAGAGGTCTTACAGGATTGTAAAAGATTAGAGTCCAACCCCCCAGTTGTGGTAAATGGTGACTTGCTGTTTGGAACGCCAGCAGGCGAGACTCTAGCCCTATTTATCTGCAGAAATAAAAGGCAATGAAAAAAAACCCCTACAACTTAACACCTATAATCTGCATTTTGTATCCAACTAGTATGTGTAACTTTTTAGCAAAAGTATTCATTTTACTTCATCCTGTTAAAAATAGTTATTTTATTATAAGCTGGTGGCAATCCGAAATACGTTCTCTTAAAGTGATCTGAAGGGTGAAAAAAGCCCTTCAGCTAACGTTACGCTTGTGAACTTTATTTCTGGAAGTTCTGTTCCAATAATTCTGCTCTATCTCGCAGTAAATTCAAAGGCAGAAGATCTTCTTATTTCACTCTTTTCTGAACATTGAACAGTTTATTAGATATGATGAAGACTGCTGTCATTCTGTTCTTTCTCTTTTGGAGAGGTGGGGTTTGGGTGGGGGTCTCTGCCTTACAAGAGCTCTGTGCACGAAGTTGTGCTGTTGCTAACGTAATTCAATAAATGAGAGCCCTCCTTAGTGCTTTCAAAATAATTGGTTCAGACTCTCAATCTTTTAATAATTAGACACCGCAGCACTTGTGTTAACAACTCCTGTCTGAAACACACACCGCCAGGAAAAAACCTGCATCTCAAGATATCGGAGTGACTCAGCAAGGTGACTCAAGAAAATAATTCAGCTTGCTGGAGGAATCACCACTTCTTACAGCAGACTGTGACGAGCTTCTGAAGTGTCACCTCCCGCAGCTCAACAGCGAGCACAACTCGCGTTTGATCTTCGTGTTCCAAGTGACCTGAAGAGCAATGTTGCACGTTTAGTGGTGTATCTTCTACTCAGGTACACTGGAATATCACAGAATCACAGAATAGTAGGGGTTGGAAGGGACCTCTGTGGGTCATCTAGTCCAACCCTCCTGCCGAAGCAGGGTCACCTACAGCAGGCTGCACAGGACCTTGTCCAGGCGACAATAAACTGCAGAATTTTGGAACTTTCTGATGAATACGATAACAATACAGTTTGGTATCAGATGCTTGTACTAACGGCTTTAGATGGGTCATGCCTGGTGCTCTGCAGGAGGTTAAGGTCTCGTTTCTTCAGAATATTAACCTTGTTCCTGCGAACTTTTGCACTAACCACAAGTCAGTGAAAGTTCTTCTAGTAACTCCCGTGGGTGGGAAATGGGTATCTTTTTTCATGTTATTTCTCTTATTCACAATGTGTTACAACTACGCAACTCCGTCTAGTTCTACTCTGCTCAGCCGCAAAGGGAAGACCGGTGGTTGCTCCCTCCCGGCACAGCCGCCAGCCGCAGCCAGGACCCACCGCGGGGGTTCGGGGGAGCGACGCGAGATTCACAGAAATCGTGCATGGGGTTTATAGTTCATCGAATTAGCTCCGTGGAATTACACCTCGCTTCCTTTGAAAAGGAATTCCACTAGGTTTTTGTTCAGCCTGGAGAAGAGAAGGCTGAGAGGGGACCTTCGAAATGCCTCTAAATATCTGCAGGGTGGGGGTCAGGAGGATGGGGCCAGACTCTTTCCAGTGGTGGCCAGCGACAGGACAAGGGGCAACGGGCACAAACTGAAGCAGAGGAAGTTCCAGCTGAACCCGAGGAAGAACTTCTTCCCTCTGAGGGTGACGGAGCCATGGCCCAGGCTGCCCAGGGAGGCTGTGGAGTCTCCTTCTCTGGAGATATTCCAGCCCCGCCTGGCCGCGGTGCTGTGCAGCCTGCTCTGGGTGACCCTGCTTGGGCAGGA
>Ga0065711_1045302_pt1 | contig 13569 bp, 7 predicted proteins | sample Hoacrofraction12_FD_59098 | JGI IMG/M metagenome (GOLD analysis project Ga0065711, IMG submission 59098) | Hoatzin crop microbial communities from Cojedes, Venezuela - Epithelial fraction 12 v2 (version 2) | ecosystem: Host-associated > Birds > Digestive system > Esophagus > Crop | place...
CACCTCCCTACTCCTGCTGGCCACACTATTCCTGATACAAGCCAGGATGCCGTTGGTCTTCTTGGCCACCTGGGCACACTGCTGGCTCATGTTCAGCTGGCTGTCGACCAGCACCCTCAGGTCCTTTTCCACTGGGCAGCTTTCCAGCCACATTCATGATGCTTGATAACAGACTTGGAAAAAAATCAGAAAGAATTCTAGTATTATTCCTTCTCCCTGTGTATTTACTTAACATTATCTAGTATTGATTGCTACTGTGACCTGTGTCAGAAGGGAAAAAAGGCTCTGAACAGGCCAGAGGACAGAAAGGTCTTAGCTGTAGTCCTGAGAATGACAAATGCTGATTTCCAATAAACACTTGTTAGTGTTTAAAAAACCAAACCCCAAACAACAACCAAACCATACATGTACTCATGATGGAACATTTTATGATATCATAGACATTTTTCACCTAAACTACAGTGAAATAAATTTCTGACTGTCAAACAAAATGCTTGAATCGGGAAGTGCTGTATAACATTAGCCCACACAATGACTTTCAGTCTTTTTCTGGATAAACATTACAATAAGTCTTCAGGTACACGAACGCAGTTACATTTTCCACACGATTCTCTGGCTTGCTCTTTGAGCAAACAAGGCAGCATTTTGCAACTGTGATAGCTACCAAATCTGGTAATTGTTGCATTCTTCCTTCCCACTCTGTTTTGCAAAGAAAAACTCTGTTTGGCCTAGAATGGAAGTGTCTGTTGTAAAGTGCTGCTAAGCCATTACCCTCTACTGAGATAGCTGTCCTGACTTCCGTTAAGGTCAGTGGAGAGAAATCAGGATGTGTAGGGACAGTTCATATCACCCTAAATGTGGATTTGTTCTCATCTTAATATAGACATTTCAAGTAGGTTACTTGAATCGTGCCCTAAAAGACTCTGTTCTCTGCCGTGTTTAAAGGTAACTTAGGGATGCCAGTATCCACAGTGCAGCTGCCTCAGTCAGGTGAAAGCAATTTAATTTTTAGGGACTCCTAAATCTGTTAGAGATAGGACAGTCAGACGATTATCTACCTTACCTGAATCAACTTCACTAATTCTTGCAGTGAAGAACTCCATTTTTTCCAGAGAATTCTGGAGTATCTTTCAGCACTGAAGAGGATTACAGGGACTTTAAAAGCAATTAAAACTAATTAAAAAAAAAACCTGTTAAAAATCAGGTACTGGGTTTGGAAACGTGCAGAAAGATGATACAAAAGTATGTCCTAGCACCTGCCTGATGCTTCATCTTAACCTCAGGGTTTCCTCTTTGTCTCATTCACCCAGTATCATTGAGAAATGAGGCTGGCTGAGATGATGATTTTAATGGAGCTGGGGCCAACAGGCCATGTCCTCTGGGCATCGCTTCCCACACAGAAACCTCTGCCTGAGTTGAAGCTCTCCTGTAGGCACCTCCCATCTTGTGTAACAAAATTCATCACAAGATTTAATGGAAGGAGGAGGTGAGGCTTATTTACATAATCTCTAAATAAGTTGATTTTACTCACATTCATCCTGCCATTGATTTAATTCAGCCAAATGTTCAAACCCACACACTCATGAGCACCAAGATGTGCGTGCTCAGGTGGTTTGGTGAGCGTCATGTATAACACAGGGCAAAGTACGCCAGGTCCTGAGTCCCTGTCTCTGTGGTTCTTCAGAAATGACAAGCCAGTTTATGCACAGGTCTTTCATATCCTTTAGGAATCATCAGCTATTCCAGAGAGGCCCTTTGGCTCATAATCTTGCTTCCTTCAGTGTCTCTGAACCGTAGGCCAGGTTGCTGCCCAGTGTCTGGTTTTGCTTGTTTGGGATACGCAGACCGCGCCTGCAGTCTGTTTTCTGGGTGGGCAAACAGGAACAGTAGTGGAATAGGTGATATGCTGCAACCCTTGGCTCGAGAGTGCCCTTCTGCTTTGCCTCTGCTGACCAGTCATCTGTGCCATCATCTTATCGGAGCGCGGGCCTGCTGGTTTTGACAGAAACAACACATTCCTCAGTTTTACTGCTGGGAACAGTGACCTTTATTGTCTGGTCTCTTAACCCTTTGTTCTGCTGTTTCTTCTGGTCCCTACAGACACCCATGTTTCCATTTGTATTTCATTCATACCAACCTTAACATTTCTGTAACAAATCTCTGCATGAAGCCTCCACAGTGGAACACTGCCTTTTAACCAAGTTCTTCATCTTGATACTAACTTGAACCCAGTTTGCAATTTATGGCTTCTTACAGTGTTAGCATTTGACATGTAAAGGTATTTTTGAAATGCAACTCTCTGCTGGCCAGACACAGACAGGATCAACATCTGGCTCAACGAGAACAAACCGAGTCATGTAGTATGAATCTGATGATTTTCCTGCCAGATTTCTTGGTGACATCGAAGCATTTCTCAGTTGTCATGCAAATGCGACTAGATACTGCGCAAAAGCATCTTCCCACTCCCTTTGGGTATAAAGAACATGTGACAGCAGACTTCTGCACGGTGATCCATTTGGATGGATTTTCCTGGGTTTTGGAAATTCTGATACAATTATGATGAAAAAAAGTAGTTTAGTGTCTACCTAATATTCTGTGGCAATAAGCATCTGTATCAAAATTTAGGTAGACTTTTCTGTCCTTCTGATTGATTCCAGCACTCCACATTTATAAGGAGCAAGAAAGGGATGCTTAAAGTTATGACATCCATCTAATGTACTTCTGCCTATTACTCAGTGACCTTTCAGAGCTCACCGTCATTCCATATGCACCCTAAAATGTCACCCACATACTCCTATCTACACCCACATGTCAGAAATTAGTTCCTTCTGTTTATGCATCTGCAACTCATTGACAAATTTTTTATTGGATGGAAAATTCCATCCCAGGTACAGTGACACATGTGCAGTGCTCAGGGAATGGAAACAGTCTGTTGATTCACTGTGTTACATGCCCATGCAGGCATTTAAATTTATTTTAAAACCTTTATACTCAACCAAAGAAAAACAGAGTCACCCAGCCTCAGACAGGCGCATATGATTGCTCAAAGCAAAATTCTTTTATGTCACCATGCCCTTTACATAAATTAATCAATTCACTTCTCTCTCCCTAAGTAGGTTTATTACTTCTCAGTATTTGTTCTTGAAATGGGTATTCAGTATTTGCAGTTCAGTAAATTACACTTGAGCCAAGCATGCATATACCAGTTCTAACCACACACATAAATGTTAATAAATAAGTCTATTTTAAAAAATAGACATATTTTAACTGTAATATAGCTAATCTTATTTATATACTTGCAAATAATTAAAGAGGTATTGATCTTGATTCTACCATGAAATTTATTCTGAGCTTATTTAAAGCCAGAATAAATTCTTTGTATTTTGAGTAGAAAATATTATCTCATTTGTCAATTATTTTATGGGCAAATATTAAACTCTATAAGAATTTTCAAGAAAAGTTGAATGTCTTATTTGAATCTGCATGCCTGACCTAAAAAACAGTTCCTTGTCAGACATTCAGTTGTACATTTTCTATTGAAAGCTAAAAAAACCTCACTTCGCTCAAGAACTGTGTGGTACTCACTTCTCGACATCTTCTTCCATTTCATTTTTAGACAATGATCTGCATTTAGGAGATGCTTTTGGTGGGGGTGAGTACTCTCTTTTCTCAGATATAACAGTTGGGGTATTCTTTGTAGTCTTTTTCTGAAGTCTACCTAATTTTTGAAAAGAGATTTTGAGACTGCAGGTGGAACTGTAGTGGTGGGAGCCATTGCTACTCAAGTCCATGCAGCCGCTTTGCCAGAGGCCGTCCTGCAGAGCAGGGACAGCAGGACGGGTTGTGTCTGGTGGGCAGCTATGGGAGCTGGCAGGCTGGCCTGCCTGCGTGAGCTGAAGTCAGCTACAGCCTACGTGACCATGCCAGGCTGCCACGGTCATGGCTGGGGAGAGCATGTACTGCCTGTTCAGCTGTGATGATTCAGGGTGGTGGCCTCTGGCAGAAGGCTGAAGACAACGGATGATTGCAGTAGTTTCTTCAGCTACCAAAAATGAGTCTGCCTCATATTAGGAACCAGAGGTGACAGTGGGTAGAGAGAGGTGAGAGCTTGCTATAGTTCTGCTGATCCCAAACCAGAAATGCAGGAAGGAATGTTTCAGAGTTGAGCACTGGTGGACAAGGTATAGCTTAAGCTTGAAGCAGCCAAGCTGTCGTAACCTGCTATAACTTCTAGGTATTTCTATGGCATCCAGACTTGGCCCAGGAAGCAGTCTCTGTACTGTGCTGAGCTGTGTAGACATCTGAAATCCTTGGCTTTGGGAATTTTTGCACCGCATTTTGCTTAGCATGTTTGGAGGTATACCAAGGATGGGATTTGCTCTAGAAAGGTTCTTGCACACTGAAGTTATTTGAAGTGCAAGTAGTATTAAATCAAAGCCTAATATTCCACTTGAATCAAGACTACACAAAAGAAAAAATACTTCTCGGCCCGTTGCACAAAACTTCTGAATTATGACTCCAGTCCAAGTGGTCTGGTTTACTCATGTTTCAGTCTTAGAGAATAGCATGTTCTTTCCCATTTCCAGGGCTTTCTGCATTTCCAGGTTCCCCTGTGGTATTTCATACCCGTGTTTGAATGACAGGTTAGACCACATTTTATAAAGCTGAATCTAATTTTGTTTATAATTCCCATGTTTATACTGTCACTTCTTCCTGCCCATAGTAATTGTTCCATTCCTGCAAGTTTTTAATGGGCACTTTTGTGGAAGAACAGGTTTAGCATGTTGATTAAATTCTTAAATAATAGCTTAAGTATCTTCACTAAAACGCACCTTTTCATTCAGAGGATGGCAGATGATGTTTCCCTCAGTTTTTATTTCTGTGCTCCATTTTCAGTTCAGGTGCTTAACTGATATTCATGCATGATAGAAGGGAATTAATGACATGTATCTCATTATCTATAGTCCGAATACACTATTTTTTTCACTAGCTATGCCACAGAATATATTTTCTCATGCTTTGAGAAGGCTGAAGAAGTGCAGCATCATGATAGAAATGAATAATGGGATAGGTAGTTTTCTGCTTTTGTGCCATGGTGAGTCTTAGTTCATGACACAGCGTTCTCAAACAGAACAAGTTTCTTATTCTGTTGAATAGAATGAATTGGGCAAAGTCTGATTTAGCAGAGCTTAAAGACTCTACCTAAAATCCACTGACTACAGTAGGCTAACCTGCCTGAAGTTAAGCATATATCTAAAAAATTTGCTGAATCAGAACCTAAATGTTATTCACAAACTGAAGCATTATATTTAGCAGCTAAGCAAAAAGAAAACATGATAAAAGGGCATCTGGCATGCATTGAAGATGAAAGAAAGATTTAAGGAGAGGGAGGGAAATTGGTATTTATTTCTGTGACTTAACTTTGATTTCTTCAGAGCTAAATTCACTGTCTGGCTATGAGAACAGTGAAATTTGAACTGACTGGAGAAAGGACAGCAAGAGGGGACCTACTCCATATACGCAGAGCAACAGCCCCGGGGTTTAACTTTGGCAGGTTTTGACCTGAGTGCTACTCCAGCACTGTATGTGCAGTTGTAAACTGCTATTAGTCATCAGATCTCCTGCTCTATCCAATGCATGTCTTCCTAATATTTTGGCAAAAATTAAGGCCAAATCCCAGCACAAAGTCCTAAACAACAAAGCTGAAGTCTGAGTTCATTTTGCACTGTTCAATAGTAGAAAATTCATCATGCGTTCGATGAATTCAGCACGTGTTAGATGAAACTAATCTCCAGATCTTACTAACACCTGCTGATGGCACAGAGATAACCAGTCACATCCTGCCCAGCCCAGAACACCAGCTTCTGTGTCGGCTCTGCATAACTGCACCGCTGATACCTACAGAACTCGCTCTGCTTCCCAGCTGTCAGCATTAAACAATGTGAGCTCTTGTCAGAAATACATGAAATATTTTCCTTCAACTTTTTTGTGCATTCTTCTCTCATTTTAATTTTTAAAATACTCCCTTTTCACTTTCTAATTAATTTTAGTAGCTAGCTATTTATTGATATAGTGCTTGAGACTTTTTAACTAGTGACAAGGTCCTTTTCTTAATTCACCAGAGAACAAATTAACAATAGGTGTAAAATCTCAGGTTACCACACTCTTTATATACAGCTCTCAGTTTGCCTGTCAACCATCTAATCAATATTAATTATTAATAGGTGACATCCCAAGAAAACCTTTATACCCACCTCTTCCACCACGACCGGGAAGCCACATTAATCCTGGTAAGAAAATTTTCTCCTAAAAAAATCTATCACTACGAGCTGTTCATACAAGATATTGTGAATAGTTTACTCTCTTACTTCTTCGTTAATAGTTTTTATCATCCCTTCCTTCCACCTCCCTTCTGTAATCACTGTTCCTGACCCAGTGTTTGGAAAGATTTTCTGAGTTTTAGTGTTGGTACCACAAAGGTTTTTGGTCTGCCCAAAATGTGGGACATTGACTCCGAAGTGGCATGAGACCAACACACATCTTGTTTGCCTGTTCATTTTGGGTATATATGTACTGAACCATGTTAAAGTTCAAATTTGACATCTAGCCACAGGGCATGGATAAGCCTATGTTCCAATCCATACTGAGATGTGCATCTGAGGTGGCCCTGGGGCATACAACAGGTGGTACTGCTGAGATGGATGTAAGCCTGTGTTGGTTTTGAGTGTAGTCCCAGACACTTCCATAAAGTGGAAGTGGTGCATCTATCCCAGTTACCACCATGTATCCCATATTTACCTCTGATATGACTGTAGTGGTGAGCTGTGGACAGGTCTTTCTGGAGTCCTTCTAGAGTCTCTCCTGGAAGGGATCCACTGACTTCCTGTTCCAGGAACTGCTGGGACGTGAAATGTCCACGCGCACACACACACATATATATATATACACATACACATATATAAGGATTCGTGCTACTGAGAGCCCAAGCCCACACATCCCACATGTGACAATACACATGCAGAATGGGTAGACACCACCAGTTCTAGTACTCCAGCTTCCAGGTGAATTTGAATAGGTGACCATTCAGTGAAAGACATCGGACCCATCTGCCATGTTGAAGCTGGAATTTCAAAAGTCCCTCACCTCTCCCTTAGAACACTACAAAAAGACTGGACAAGTGAGCTGAAGGGGTTACCATTGTTCAGATAATTTTGCAACAGAAATTCTAATCTTTACCTTGCAGGAGGTTTTGATGACTCAGATCTCCTTGATGGGAAGCCTTTACCACCGCTCATAACAGGTAGTATTTGCCAATTCTCCTTGTAGCTTCTCCCTAATACTTTTATCTCGGAGCTGGCTGGTTTTGCTTCAGCGGTAATCTGTTTGTCATAAGACTCTGCTATTTTTAATTAGGTTAGTTACCCTTCTCCACAAACTATGGCTTTGAGACTGAAACTCAAACTTGAATCATATTCCTAAATAATTTGTAGCATTCTGGCACATGCCAGAACCTTGCAGGATTCATCCATTTGTATTCAGCTAGGACAGCCCCAAAGCACAGGGCTTCTGCCGAGAACTGAATCTTGACTTAAATCATTGACAATGCCCAGAGAGGTTGTGGAGTCTCCTTCTCTGGAGATATTCAAGACCTGCCTGGACAATTTCCTGTGCAGCCTGCTGTAGGTGACCCTGCTTCGGCAGGGGGGTTGGACTAGATGATCCACAGAGGTCCCTTCCACCCCCTACCATTCTGTGACAAATCATCTGCTTATCTGGCAGTAGAGAACAGCCAGAGTATACTGGCCTCACACTCCCTGTGAAATCAGCTTGATGTAGACTGCTAAGTATTATGCTTTTTTCAGAAGATAATATTCTTCTCCAAAAATGAAGTGTCGGGAGGATGGACAGTTATTCCTCCGGCCAGCGCAGCTGTCAGTCAGGACTGGAAGGGGAGCTTCTCTCTTACAGTCCTGCTGAGCCACCCCCTTTCACCTTCCGTACAAAATCACACTTTGCTGAGTAAAGACTTTGCTGTCAAAACAAGATGAAAAATATTTCTTGATGAAACTTCACCCTCTATTCCAGGAGAAGAGGAGCATCATTTCAATCATGGAGGAAACACGGGTATAGTGAATAATTTATTCTACAATATGTTTCTGATCATCATAAAATAGTAAGAAAATGTTAACCTTACAAAAGTGATACATATACTAAATTACACTTTAAGACACCATTTTCACAGCAGCTGTAATGTAACATAATTTCTAGTCTTCTGCTTAATTCTATTTAATGAATTTCCAATGTTTTATCAAATGATCCTTACAGTCTGGGAAAGGCACACCTTAGTAGAGAATATGCTTAAGTCAGACCGTTTCAGTGCCTCTGAAAAACACCCTCTCTCTTTTTCTACAGATTCAGGATTAATAGCTGGAGTTACATCTCCTATAATTTCTGCTTTTGTAATACTCGTTGTTGGATCGATAGCGGCCTACTCCGCTTACAAGAACAAGAAACTTTGTTTCAAGCCACAGCATGGTAAGACCAACTCAGTTTCCCACTTTCCAAGCTGATTTAATGCTGAAGTACATGGGAATTTTACAGACAATTTCAGTGGGGGCAGAAATGGGTCAGGGATGAGGGTGTTTGAAAATCTTGTCCTTAGCAACTTCACTGGTCTGTAACAGATACTGGTAATTGATATTCTTCATCAAGGACAAGTATAGGAAGCCATAACGTGCCCAGAAGACGGATGTACGTCACTTTATGAAGGAATTTACATGACCTGAGGTCCCTGCCACCACAGACCGTCATGGCTCTGTGTCGTGGCTCTGCATGGCCCAGACCCGCCTCGCCTGGGGCACCCCATGTACCCTCCGGCCGGGGCCCCCATTGCAGCCCTGGCAATGACAGGGAAGGCTGTCTGTCTCTTTGTCTGTCTGTCTCGGGGGATACAAGGTTCCCTCAGAAGGACCAGAGACATAAATTCCCAGGAGAGCTGGCAAAAGGTATCCATGGTGGAAATGCTGAATGTTCAATCCTCATTTTTCAGGTGGGGCTACAGTGTAAACTGCTGAAAGAAGAGTTGCCTGCTGACGGCAGGCTCCTTTGGTTGGTGACATTCGGGCCACAGATCCAACAATCTTTTTCTACCTTATCATTCTGACAAAAGAAAATCTTCCTCTAACGAACGTTTTGTTGAGACATTGCAATCCTACTCTCTTTTACCTGATGCCACTCTTGCACCTTGAGCTTTATGTCGTCAAGGATGTGCTTAAAACGTCCGGGAACGGTATTGAACTATCCGACCTGGATTCATAACGGTTGGATATGCTTTTTGATCCAAAATTTGTTTTAAACAACAAGGAAATCAAGTTAATATAAGCTGAAAATGGGAGGATTTTGGTTTGTGAGCATTTGAGTCACCAAACAAATTTTTTTTTTCCTGTTTTCAAAATTAGCCAAACTACTTCATCTTTCTGATAGAATAGGAACAAGGAAATTGCCATTTCCATTCATTCTTTTGGGGTTTCTTTAGTATATTTCTGCATTGTCTATAATGTTTAAGGAAAACCTGAAGTTGTATAAAGGATGAAAAATGTTAGTGCCTTTACTTTGTATTTATGTCTGAATTCTAGCAAAGTGAAAGGAGCTATAGATGGAAAATTCGTTCTTAATTTTAAAATATTGCACAAAAAGAATATGTACATTGACAGAATTTAAAAAAAAATAAAAATGAGAGGAATGCATACCGATTTTATTTATTTATTTATTTATTTGTTGCTGAAATGGTGTTTAGCTCTTCTCAGGAACTAGAATTTGACGTAAATTTTGTTTCTCTTCTTGAAAACTTACGCCCTGCTCCAGGAGCCTTTAAGGGCGTTAATCTGGCAGGCTGGTTTTTTTTAAGAACCGTATTATTCATAATTTCTTAAAAGGGAAAATAGGTACAAAGCTTTCTGAATCATTTAGAAGGAGTCTGTGACACTTTGTTCTATAAAATCTATGTCACACCAACTTATAATCTTCGGATATACGTGGAGGTATGGTCGATATAGTTTTGCTAGCAAGGCTGCTTCATCTTTTTCCCTTGTTCTTGATCAGCCTTGCTGTGCTAACAAATGTCCTTCTGCAGACAAATCTATCAACAAAAACTAACACTTTTCCAGTCTCTCTGCCTTCATTTAGCTAACTGAATTGAAACGCTAGCCAGTGAATAAAATGCAGATGAAAGCTCGCAAAACTACTAGTTTACTGATGTAACTCTGCAATACAGCCATTTTAACTAATTCTTTAAGGCATAGAAGAAATCTGTATGTTTTTATCTTCATCTTAGATGTGAGGCATATTTTTTCTTACCTGAAGTCCATGTAGATGGAGGTAAACATGAGCTTGTGTTTATTAGATTGCTGAGAGAAAGATGTAATCTGAAAAGGTACTTTTTTTCATAAAATAAAATACTACTCTATCTAAACCATATTTGAAACGGATATATAACAGTTGCTGAGGAGACTACCATAATCTTTATTTTGATCCTGAAAGTAAGAAATTGTAACGTACATCAGTTTAAACATGAAAACACCTTGACAATACAAAAACAGATGAGCACCTTTGTGGCTATCACGTTCAATTTGTGAATGATAAAATATTTTTAGTATGATTTTCCAGGACTCTTGATATTTCTTTAAAAATACTAATATTTGATCTTAATAGTTAAAACAGTTTGATACATATTTTGCCAGGTAGACAGAAAGTTTTGATTAATGAAATGTTAAAGTGTTTTGTGGTTACCACTTCAGTTGTTTGTTTAACAATGAAATATATTGCTTCTTTCTCTTGAAAATTTTCAATAAACACATACTGTGTTTTATCCAAGATTCTCTGAGTTTTGATGTTTTATTTGTTACTATCTGGCTGATACCTTTTATATACAGATTCATCTATGTCCCTCTAGGGAAGAGAAAAAAATGCTTCAAATTAAAGACATTAAGGAAAAAAAAAAGAGAACACAGCGTAAGAATCTCTTTTTTTTCAGGAGCACTGGGCAGAGAAGGATCTATGTGCATTATGAAGATTTTTGGTTTTGAAATATTATCACAATTTATTTTATTTTCTTCATAGTATTTGCAAAAGAATTTCCTACTGGCATTAATACTATTAGCCAAAAAGCAGATTTTACTGTGGAGAATTTGAGTAAAACCCATGAACCTGAATTGGTAAACCCCACCCACCCAAGTGTTTAACACTCTGAAGCTCTTTGGTGTAATTACAACCACATACCACCAATATACCAGTGTGCAGGCATGCTCCTCAGTGTTTATTTCCCTTTTAACTAGTATGAAGATGATGGTGATGATGATAATAATAACAATTTTATAATTATGGCAATAATAATTATTATTATCATTTCAGATAATTGAGGGTTTATGTAGGGAAGCGCTAATGTATTTAAATCTGAAGGGGAAGGAAGGAATACGAACTGGTTGTCAGGCCATCAGAGCTCTAGCTTGTGTTATCGGCTCTGACTTTTGAAGTCTAGCCTATACTGCTGGTACACAACTGAAACAGAAAATCATCTAAATGTAGACATTGCTTTTATTACCAAGAAGATGCTTCTGTTGATTACCAAGTGCCCCAGCTGAAACAGGTCTGCATGTAAAATTATCTACAACAGTGGCCTTCCTACGCATAGGCGTATTGTTTAGTTGACCCCTCTACATAAGCAGGCGACAGACGCGTTTCCTGAGGAATCTGTTTCTGCAGATAAAGCTTGATGTCCTACGCGTTTATGCCCTTTCGCCCTTCAGCACCCCTGGCACTACCCGAGCAATGGCATCCTCTTCTCTAGTGGATCTTTGGGACGCTCCCAGCGCGTGAGAGATCAAACGCTGCGGCTCAGAGTGGCCACGCCGATCCCTTGCAAACCATCGGAAACGAAGGCTTAAACAGCTGAGTGGTCTGCGCGTTTGTTATGGGTTTGCGTGGCAAGGTTTTGGTAGCTGGGGGGCTGTAGGGGTGGCTTCTGTGAGAAGCTGAGAGAAGCTTCCCCCATGTCTGATAAAGCTAATGCCAGGCGGCTCTAAGATGGACCCGCCGCTGGCCAAGGCCAAGCCCATCAGCGACAGTGGTAGTGCCTCTGTGATAACATACTGAAGAAAGGGAAGAAAAAAATGCAGGGAAGCAGCAGTCAAGAGAGAGGAGTGAGACAATGTGAAAGAAACAACTGCAGACACCAAGGTCAGTGAAAAAGGAGGGGAGAAGGTACTTAAGACTCCAGAGCAGAGAGTCTTCCATTGCAGCTCATGATGAAGACCATGGTGAGGCAGGTTGTCCCCCTGCAGCCCATGGAGGTCCACGGTGGAGCAGATCTCCACCTGTAGCCTGTGGAAGGGACCCCACGCCAGAGCAGGTGGATGCCTGAAGGAAGCTGTGACACCGTGGGGAGCCCTGCGCTGGAGCAGGCTCCTGCCAGGACCTGCAGACCCATGGAGAGAGGAGCCCACGCCAGAGCAGGTTTGCTGGCAGGGTTTGTGACCCCGTGGGGGACCCACACTGGGGCAGCCTGTTCCTGAAGAACTGCACCCTGTGGGAAGGACCCATGCTGGGGCAGTTTGGGAAGAGCTGCAGCCCGTGGGAAGGAGTCATGTTGGAGAAGTTTGTGGAGAACTGTCTCACATGAGAGGGACCTCACGCTGGAGCAGGGGAAGAGTGTGAGGAGTCCTCCCCCTGAGGAGGAAAGAGCAGCAGAGACAACGTGTGATGAACTGACTGTAACCCCCATTCCCCGTCCCCCTGCGCCACTCGGGGGATGAGGGAGAGAAACGGGAGTGAAGTTGAGCCTGGGAAGAACGGAGGGGTGGGGGGAAGGTGTTTTAAGATCTAGTTTTATTTCTCACTATCCTACTCTGATTTGATTGGTGATGAATTAAACTCCCTTTTCTCCCCAAGTTCAGTCTGTTTTGTCCGTGACAGTAATTGGCGAGTGATCTCTCCCTGTCCTTATCTCAACCCCTGAGCCGTTCATCATATTCCCTCTCCCCTGTCCAGCTGAGGAGAGGGAGTGATAGAGCGGTTTTGGTGGGCACCTGGCATTTATCCAGGCCAAACCAATACAGCCTTTTCTTCAGCAGCGCGCTGCCTGAAGTCGCGGTACTCTGCTGAGGAGCGACTGGCGTGCACAGAACAGTTTGATGCAAAAAATGCCTCGGCTGATCCGCGCCGGCCTAGAATCGCCTGCAGAGACCTTGTGCGGCTGAGCGATGTCGATGTCAGTACCTCACCTCTAGGTTACCGACGAAAACCCGCTGTGCGGGTGTATGTGCCTTTACACAGATATTTGTGACAGTGCAGATAGCGCTCCGAAGGGCAGATGCTCTCTGAAAACGTTTGTTTATTTATTTGTCTGCCAGGGTGAGAAGCTGCCAGGCTGTGCATGTCCACCGGGGTCATGGCGGCCCCAGGGAAGTTACGGAGTGGACGGAGCAGGGCTGGGGGGAGGCCGGCCCACACGCCCCGCGTTTCGTGTGCCTGACGCCCTGACCCTCCGGTCCCGCAGGCCGCGGCCTCCGCCCC
>Ga0065711_1045303_pt1 | contig 13569 bp, 7 predicted proteins | sample Hoacrofraction12_FD_59098 | JGI IMG/M metagenome (GOLD analysis project Ga0065711, IMG submission 59098) | Hoatzin crop microbial communities from Cojedes, Venezuela - Epithelial fraction 12 v2 (version 2) | ecosystem: Host-associated > Birds > Digestive system > Esophagus > Crop | place...
AGGGGCAGGAAGATGTCACGATGTGACTTACTGCCTTTCTTTTTTTTTTTTTTTTCTTTTTAAGTTAGAAGGTAAATTACGTATCTGTGCCTTGCAGTATGGTATTTGATCCAGAGAATGTTTTGTCTACAGAGCTGGGCTGTCAGCCATCAGCCTCATAAGCCCTATGCCCAAGCTGAGGCTATGACCCTGAAACCTGACGTGGGGAGTTCACTCACGTTTCCCAGGTCCTCAGCAGGGACGGGCGCTGCTTGTTCAGAGGGGGGCCCAGCAATCACAGGAGTGCACAAGCCTGGCTGCGGGGTCCAATGGCAGAAGTGGGGCTGGAGATTCTCTTCCCCAGAAGAAAATGTCCTATAATGCATGATACCTGTTCACAGTACCTTGCAAGAGTTTGCTCCCTTTCTCTGCACCATTCTGAAAGGGCTTCTGCTGAAAGAAAAAGTATAAGCACTATTTTTAAACTCCTCCCTTCTCCACTGCTGTGTACATTGTGTCTTACAGCATCCGCTGTTACATGCCTGTGCTTTCCATGAAAACAGTCTCACCGCTTGTTCTGGAAACTGGCTTTTACAGCTGAAAGAACCAACCCAACCCACCACATTCCTGTTTTATAAGTCACAGTTAAAGAACAGATTTAATCCATGAGGAAAATAACTCACACTTATATACAGGCAATGGAAGACAGGCACTGCTCCTGCTCCTGGAATTTTTCATACTCTGCATGACTGCTTGGTCAGCCCGGCAAGAACAGGATCGTCTCACTGCTTTCAAGAGCATTTGCGAAGTCCAGGACGGGCTGTTGGTCAATCCTTATGCCCTTCCCCATCCAGTAACGGGGAAACCCACACACCAAGAGCTGTACTGGGCAAAACCAGACCAAAACAGGTCAACGAAGGGTAACAATGAGTGTAGCTGTCTAGGAGACTGGTTATGTGCATGTGGCAGGACACCAAAGCCCGTGCCAGGGAGGACTTTGTGCAGCCTCTCCAGTGAAGTATCTCCCGGGTTATACAAAGCTCTAAAGGCTAACAGCCCAGGAGGAGCATGCGGTCCTCCTTTGCTCAATAAATCCTCCTCACACTGGCTCTAGTGTTGCATGCCTAACAGCTATTAAACAGCTCTCAGACCAGAGATGGCTCACATCTGGTGAACCCAGCCCTCACATCTGGTAGACTCAGCCCTCACAGCTGAAAACAGCTGTCCAGGTAGGCAGTCTCTAGGACAGCGACAGTCCAGCCCGAGCGGCACAGAGCAGGAAGCCTGCCCACCTCACCGCAGTTCTGTGTGTGCTGCACCCTTGCTAAGGTCAGCCATCTGCTGCAGGACACAAGCAGCTCAGGAATTTGGTCAAAACTCTTGGCAGCAGCCCCCAAAAGAAAGATTCCTCATGTTTTTCACCATGGTGTGCAGCTTTGATGTCATTCAAGGGATATCAGCATGTACAGGAAAAGACTGTGGCTGTCATGCATGCAATTGCCATGGGGCCTAAGAAAGGTGAGTATCCCAATCCCATTTGAGAGAATATAACAATAATACTAAAAAACACTAGTGAGGTTTGAGCAGGTGATTCATGTAGGGTTCCCATGGAAACCTGAGCTATAACTTTGTCAGTCCATCAAAGCATTTGATGAGCTGCCACATTGCCTGAGGTCTGTGGCCTTTTGAGCTGCTGTGACTCTAAAACCTTGACCCTGGAGGATTCAAGTCACTTCTTCACCTCCCAACCCACAGTTTCTAATCAGGCTGGCACATAGAAAAGACTGTAGAAGTAAATTAATTGATTTCACGGTAAGCTATGAAAAACAAGCTTTTTGCTACAAGCTCACTGCCTATCCTCAAGTCCCTTACATTTCAGAATTTCCAAAATTTCTGAAAAAGCACTCTTGCTCTTAAGCAGAGCATAGCAGAGTATCAGCTAAATAAGTGGAAGAGCTCTTCTGCTTGCTTTAAGTAAGATGTTCTGCAGTGACGACCTTGTCCTTTGGACAGTTAAGACAGCTGTGTGCCAGGGGTGTCTCAAAGAAAAGAGGTAGTAAGAGAGGTAGTAATTTGTGGCCATGTGTTAGAAGACAAAGTCAGGTAAGTGCTTCAGGAAGGGCAAAGTCCTCACACATTCGCAGTTCACATGAGTAAGAATGTTCCCACTCTCCCCTCCCATCCCTAACTGAACTCAGGCACCCTAGAGTCTGACTTTGTCTCATTTGTCGTAAGTAATGAAAACTCATAAAATTTGGGTTGAAATCCTGACCCTTAGCACAGATTTTTCTTCTGTTATGGCCTTGGGCATGTCCCATATTTTCCCTTTTTGTGTCATGGTCACAAGCTTTTCAGGACACTTTTGTACAAGGATATTGCATAGCTTCTTCATAACTGGGCCCTGATTTTAACAGGGGCATTAAGCGACACTGTCGCAGAAATGATAACCATTTTCCACCAAAGAATAATTTTCTGCTTTCTTTCCTGACATGCTAACTTTTTGCCTTCCTTTCCTGAGAGACACACAGTATGAAGAACATTTGGCAAAAAAATCCCATCTATTGAATCACTGCAGTAGTTTAAGCCACTCACAATAATTTGAGCTGCTTTGCAAGACAGCAGCTAAAAAAAAAACGTTGCAGATAAACACAAGTTTTTCTTAGAAGAAACTTGGGAATACTGAATGCCTTATTTTTAACACTTAAGAAAATGAGTTCATGGCCAATAGAGGGCATTTGACCTCAAGACTTGGGCTGATGGCTGTGGTCTCATCATCTTGAATTAAAAAAAAAAAAAAACTATTCTAAATTACTAAAAATTGATACCATTAGTAGTCACTTCCAAGCTGTGACAGATGTTTAAACCTTTCAGTGAAATTTTCCCCTGAAGCCAGCAGAGGCTGAGAACATGACAATGAAACAAAGAGTTACTGATTTCCTGCATCAAGATAAGCGGGAGCTTTACTTGATCAACATTCAAGAAAAAGGACTAGATATAAAGGGATTTGTTTGTCCCGAGTTACAGAGAATTGCATGCTTGCCTGAGCTGGTGCAGTTACTCCATTTTATTTTCACTGTTGTTTGTTAAAACCTTTAAAGTGAATAGACTAGAACATAACAGAACAGAACAGAATAGAATAGTTCAGTGGAAGGGACCTACAACAATCATCTAGTCCGACTGCCTGACCACTCCAGGGCTGACAAAAACTTAAAGCATGTTATTAAGGGCATTGTCCAAATGCCTCTGAAACACTGACAGGCATGGGGCATCGACCTCCTCTCTAGGAAGGCTGTTCCAGTGTTTGACTGCCCTCTTGGTAAAGAAAAGCTTCCCCATGTCCATTCGAAACCTCCCCTGATGCAGCTTTGAAACATTCCCACACGTCTTGTTGCTGGATCCGTGGGACAAGAGATCAGCACCTTCCTCTCCACTTCCCCTCCTCAGGAAGCTGGAGGGAACAATGAGGTCACCCCGAAGCCTCCTTTTCTCCAAACTAGACAAGCCCAGAGTCCTTAACCACTCCTCGTAGGACACGCCTTCCAGCCCTTCCACCGGCTTTGTTGCCCTCCTCTGGATGCACTCAGGTACCCTAACACCCTTCGTAGATTGTGGGGTCCAGAACTGCACATGGTGCTCGAGGCAAGGCCTCACCAATGCTAAATACAGTGGGACAATCACCTCTTTTGACCAGCTGGTCATGCTGTGTTTGATGCACCCCAGGATGAGGTTTGCCCTCGTGGCTGCCAGGGCACGCTGCTGGCTCATGCTGAGCTTAGTGTCCACCAGCACCCCCAGAACCCTTTCTGTAGGGCTGCTCTCCAGTCACTCCTCTCCTGATTTGTGCCTGGTGTTCCTCCATCCAAGGTGCAGAATCCAGCATTTGGACTTGTTAAATTTCTTCCCATTAATCATTGGCCAATGATTAGTGAGCATAAAACATGGGGAGCATACAGGGGTTATGGTGTAATCTCAGATCTTAAAGTGGAAGAAATTCACACCTTTGGAGAGGGCTGTTATATTTCTAAATCATTATGGCAATTAATAAGAAGCACAAGACCCCATCTGTGTGAGTGTTGCTTTCAACTGTGTTGACTGTGAGCAGAGGAAGAATAGACTCTCTGAAAAGTGTGGGCCTTTGAGATGTCAATTTAAAGGAATGAGAGGTACTGAGTAGGGGAAATACTATCCTATAGCTGAAGAATGAAAAGTGTGGCTAAACAGCAGAGTTGGGTAAAAGAACCAATTAACAGAAACACTGGAGTTGCCAAAACTGTGTGTGTCACTATTTCACATCGACTTTCCTGAATATTTTAGTTCTTATATGAAAATGCTGAAATTCTTAGTTTTGGCATTTTTAAGGAAAAAATCCCTACCCAGTTTTTAAATGATAATAAGTATATTGATATTCCACTAAGTCTGAAACTTGTTTTGGGTCCTATTGGTGCTAAGCACAAAATATTTCTGATCCCCTCCAAAGTTTTAACACTCTTCTTCCCCACCATGTACGAACAGGAATTGGCCAAGATCATACTGCTAGCAGTAAAAATAGAAATTTGTTTCCACTTCCCTTAGTTACAAATTCTCGGTTTGAAGTTTTTATGAGAACTTACAGCTTAGTTGTCATTCACCTCAGCAAAGCCTCCAATTATGTATCATTCTAAGAAGAAATTCTGACCCTGAATACAGCTAGGAGATAAGAGTCACTGTCACGCATGACTAGAACATGGCGTAGTCGGCAGGACGGCAAGTAGTATCACTGATCACGTACTAAGAACGGCATGAATCTGTTTCCCAAATTCAGAGATGAATGGGCTCGTAACAACGGGCGTAACTGGGAAGCTGTAGAAAAACAGCTGTGGGTGGCTAGGACTCATATAAAAGATGGAAAAGAAAATATTCCAAACACTCAAATAATACTACCAGCTCTGAGAGAGAATGGTAACGCTTTCCCTTCTCAGTCAAAAAATAAATAGCACCTGGAGGACAATTGGGTCTGTCTGTCTGGCAAGTGGAATCCTATCAACAGATACATGATAATAGCCTATATATTTTAATCCCAGTCAGATCTCGACACCAATTGACAAAATTTCTGATAGATACGGGAGCACAGATTTCAATACTAACACAACAAGATGCTTTGGTATACACTCCATACCCAGTCATTGCATTGGGATTAAATTACAATGGAACTGTACTCCATCCACTAGAACAGAGAGTATGGGCCCAACAAAAGAAAATAAATGGCAAACTGTTGATGTTACTGCATGCATTGTGCGGGAGAAACAGGGATTTATTTGTGAAAGTAATACCATGAAAGCCCAAGACATTTGTCTTGACAGAAAACAAAATATTTGTCACTTTGAAATGCATCCTGATGAAATTACCAAAACTGCAGGATGCAACTTCAGCTATTCAGCTCCTGTCATGACTCATCAATTGCTGCAATCTAAGTATGCGTCATATCAAGACCTGTCACCTACCCCTATTGGGATGAACCTCACATTGGTGAGAAAACTGTTGCAATATGATGACCTGAATCAATTGCTGAAGCGAGTTTGAGACAATGGACAAAGGACTTTAATCACTGTCCATCATGACTCAGAAGAAATACACTGTGTCCTTGAAAGACTGAAAAAATATGGGGAACGTTGCTGCAGGGATACCTTATTCAGATGGTCTCCAACAGCAACCAGAATACTGAGCAAGATGTTACACCCCATTGTGATTCTGATGACTCTAGTTATATTATGCTTGCTGTTAAACATTTTCATATACATTAGAGTGTGCAAGTTCGCGAAACAAGTCACATTACTATGAAACCCTACTTACATATGTGACATTGCTTGATTACATTTAACAAATCTTGATAACTAAGGTAACCAACAAAAAATTTCCCTCAGATTACCATTGGAATATAGTATTACTCGGTTTCTAGGCACAGAGGCAAGAGGCGACCACACCGCCGCTCTGTGGAGAGATGGATTCACTTTAGTCATGGGATGGAATGTGGTGGTGAAGCTCCCCTCACACCTGGCAATCCCAGAACCAGAACAATGTTGTATTCTTGCTTGCACTGCAAGAATAGTTATCTGGTATGTAGTGAATCGGGACGGCTTGGCACTTTCCTGGTCTCTGTACAAGAGCAGTGAGCTGGGCCGATCGGGCGCTCCCTGACCGCACCTGAAACTCCTGATGCCGGGAGTCGCAACCGCCTGGTAATGATCAGAACTGCAGAATCTGGGAAGTACTGGAATTGTTGCTGTCTAAATATCAAGACTGCATCATGTGGATTGTGACCGGGATGGAAAATCACTGACGCAAAAAGTCCATCATCTTGAGACCCTACAAACAGTGGTACCAAGGCAGGGCCTTTGAGCTCTCCTGGTCTGCAGTGGGCTGTGCCCAGTATCCCCCTCTGAGTGGGACGCTTCTCAGAGTAACTCGCGAACTACCTGGGCTGATCTCCTCGAGACTCAACCTTTGCCTGTTGAGAAGTGTTTCACTGAACTCAAGGGGAATTTTTATGATTGTGTGTGCGCATGTGAATTCATGCAAAGCATAATATCCTATTACTATGACTGTAATAGTAAATTCTTTCTAATTGCTCTGTAAATGTGAAGTTAACCAGTGATTGATAGTTGCTTAATTCCTGTAACTCTTTCTTTAAACTGTGAACACACCATGAATTGCTGCTAAACATATTCCGTAGACATAAACCGCTGTGGTCTAAGGCCAGTTCTGGATCCAGCCACACCTAGGCTCGTCTCTGAGCAGGAGTTTAGAAAAGTAAGGGGGTCCAGTCCGAACCTGGTGACTCAACGGGAGGGTCTCCATACCCCCTTACACTTTTCTTCCACTCTGTATAAATCTTTTTCTACTCAACCCCCCCTTTGATTTTGTATTCCATTCATTTAAGAAGTGATAGAGTGAACCTTGCCAATGAGCTCTGTAAAATCACATTTTCAAAACTTTCAGTAAAATCTTTTATTGCAAAACCTCTGAGTGATCATTTAAGCGACCTAACCACTCATCCACGACACAGAGTCAGGTTAGCAGCAGTGTTACCAAAATGGATTTGCTTACATTTTTCTTCTCTTACAATTTGTATGTGGGTACAGGAAAGAAGGCAGCAGAAGCACACGCTAGCTAAACCCCCTTTTTATTACTAGCAGTAAAGGTGCCTCTTGGCTGGGAGCCCAAGAAGGATCCCGTGTTACAACTCTTAATTCCTTGCATGCAATCTTAAGACTATTCACATACTCATTTTTAGAATTTACCTAACATAATGGTTTTGGCCATGGTATCGCCTGTTATCATTAACTTTCAGGTATTTGTACAGACAACCCCTCCGTGCAAGCGTGCTTAATGCATATTTATTAGTTGAGTTTGCATGATTTTTTTGGAATTTTGCTGCTTTCAGCCGGGTTGGTCTGGTTTCTTCTAACAGCAGACTCACTTGTACAGGCGAGGTCACTGTCATTCAAGTTATGTTGGATAATCTTCAAACCCATCTTTACATTGTAGCTTTTTCTCATGTGACAGCAGCTCAGGCAGTAACAGCAAAAAGTAGCATAAGTCAACAGCAGACCGAGGAAACCAAGAGAGGGTTGTAGCACAAAAAGTTAAGGTCACGTTTCTTGCCAAGGTTTGTTTTCCAAATGCGTTTAGGACAAGCTGGGTTACTTTGGTCAATGACACCTGAAACAAAACAGAGAAGCTGTGGTTTCAGCACTTTATAATAAATTCGTACTTTTCTATTTGGCTTGTTATATGTACACACATGTGCCTGTGAATGACAACATAAATTAAACGTTAGATATTTATCAACATTGGGAAGTGGACAAGCAATGAATACCCTAGCCTATTCAAGAGATCAACACTTTGCTTTCAGCACGACACAGAGAAGTTCCTGAAACTATGAAGCAGGCGTGCCCAGTGCAGCTGAGTAGGTGAAACTGTCAACTGACGCAGTTCACCCTACAGCAAACATGCAATTTTGCAAATACAGAAAACCAGTCATAGGAGGTGATGATGGCAGGATACATTAAGTTCTACGTCACATAGTATCTTCTACTGAAGAAGGTATGTCTTCCTGAGAAGAAAGCACTTGCTCAGTCACCAATGGCCAGGGAATGAGGTGGAGTCACTTGGAGAAATTGCGTTACTGTAATGGCTTGCTCCTGACCTAGATTCTGCTGCAGGAACACTTCCTCTAAAAAACTGCGTAGTATGTACTGGAAACCTGTGGTGTATCTTTGAGTAATGGGGAAGTCTACTCATAAGCAGATACAGATGCAGTGCAACTTGCTAGTTAGAATAAGCAAAATTTGTGACGTACTTATTTAATAATTACATAGTACTACTAATTTTCATGGGTGCTGGACAAAGTGTATAAGAAACGGATTCCCCTTACTTACCACAGCACTGATTCAGCCTTTGGCCATCTCTTTCATCATCAATTATTTCACTTCTTTTAATGCACGGGTGTGCTGCGGAGAATCTACCACAAAGCACTGCCAGAGAGATATCACCTGCATCTTCACATTCCTTAGTGGTTTTAATATCACAGCAGGGCATCAGTGCTACACTGCCATGCACCTATGTTATGGTAAGTGCCTGAAAGCCCAAAGCCCAAGATCCATGGCACTGCATGAAATTATTTTATAAAGGAGCCCCTGGTCTAAAATGGCCACCATCTACTATGTGGATAAGAACTAGAAAGAACACAAAAATAAAGAAGCAGCTGATCAAAAATGTGAAATAGCTTTTATAAAAGCTGTTTTCCAGTCTTTCATGCTGGGGGAGGTCCTGCAGAAAGCATGCAATGGGGAGGCCTGTGGGGGTGGTGGGGACCTGATGGTGCCCATCTGTCAAAGAGGGGTCCTTTCCAAGTGGGTTAGAAGTGCTGATGCTAAGGCTGGATCTGAAAGAGTGGGAAGAAAGCCTGTGCTTGATGGCAGAAGCATGTCCATCTGTCTCGCCTTGTGCAGGGCCTCTTTCCCCAGAGCTGAGCACCATGGGGGCTTGCCCTGGGTCGTACAGGGTCCCTTTGTCCTGATTCAAGTGCCTTGCCAATGCAGATGCCAAGCCCCATGGCAGCCAGGGCAGGGAAAAGAGGTCCTGCCTGAACAGACGACCAACTCAAAATCACTTTTGGGTCACAAATCACACCAGTACGACCTGCAGAAAAAATGCATGCCTGGACTTCAGGAGAGCAAAATTTTGCCTCTTCAAAGATCTGCTTGGAAATACCATGGTGAAGGGCCTGGAGGGAAGAGGGGTGCAGGCATCTCTGGGCCACTGGTTCCAGCGTCTGGGAAAAAAACAACCAGAACTCAAACCCAAACCAAAAGCAAACCAAAAATGCAAGCCCAAAAAACCCCCAAACCTCCTAATGTCTATATATCAGTTTAATCATATTTGCATGTGGTTTCTTGGATAAAACAGAGAAAAAATGGGTTACTATTTGCAGGTAGAAAAATTAAAATTTGCAGTACGAAAGAAATATTTTCCTTTGTTCACAGTCAAACAATGCAGCTTACTGGCATGTGACATCTTCTAGATGCATAAATGCATTCTTTTTTAAATAGTTGGGTGTGTATTTTAAGCAGCAAGCATCTTTGGAGTTATACTGACCAATGCAGACAGTTTAGAAGGGATAAAATTTCATTATAAGTCTCAAGCCAATCCCTCTTAGGAGATATCATGAAATATTTGTAGGAATGAAGACGCTTTCATTTCTGCTTGTTCTTGTGCCTTCAGACCCTACCTGGAAGTATGCAGTGCTGGAATACGGGACTTTCTCACCATGACAGACAGGAAGACTACCACAATATTTTTTACACTGATTACAGATGAGTGCAGAATTCTGAAGTATCTTACAGTCAAGTGGTTTCATATTAGGAGTAAGGATATGATGAGGAGTCCCAGCAACTAACATAGGAAGCCTCAAAATCTTGTTTTTCAGTTTTTAAGGATTGAAGCACAAAAGTGAGCTTTCTTGCAGGGATACCCTTTGTATTAAGGAAAATCTAGACCACTAGATTAATGTCTAGCTCCTGTACTAATTACCTTTTGAGATCCTACAGAACTACTAGAAGTAGCTGTCTAAGTGTATAAAGTGATGTTACCAGATTTTTCTATTCATGCATGAAACTAATAGTGTAAGGTTCACAGGGACAGATGAAAAATGTAATGACTTCCATCTTCCTTGAACTTAGAAACTAACCACTCATGTATGGTTTGAACATGTTTGATTGTAAGCAGAACAAGGTGTCTGGAGATGACCAAGCTGAAGCATTAAAGACAAGAAGAATCCATCAGCAATGCTTACTGCCTCAGAAGCTATGTTAGAAAGCTCAGGGGCAAAAGCACGGCTTGCACTGAAAACACCCTGGATATGGCAGAAGCACAAATCTCACTACTGGGTGGCAGTCTCTGCCATAATTTCAGCACCTGACCTTCTTCCAATTTACATCATCAGCCAGAGTCTCCTTCCATACCTCTTTACTGACCTGCACCATCTGATTTATAATAAAGCCTCACAAAATCAAGAACTGCTGTGTCATTTGTGCTCCATTCCATGACTGTCCTGGCAAAACCACAAAGAATCATGTTTTCCTCGTTTTGATCATGCTGTGGGGTTCAGAGACTGCAAGAGCATCAGGGGCAAAGAAATTTTTGTGAGTTAGTGATTTACAAAAGTTGGTAGTCCTAGAATGTGAGTTAGATGGCATATACGTGGATCTTGCAGAGAAGTTGTGCTTCAGTAAATTGTTGCTGGAACTAGCTAATTCCGTGCTAGCTCTGCTTTCTTCTTCTAACCAGAGGTACGCATCAAAAGAAGTTCTTTTCTACTTACCCTCATGACCGAACTGGTAACTTTGTGATTCAAAGTATATTAGTCCTGGTAATATATCATATGACATACAGTAAGGGTATGTTTGAGGCACAATGAAGAGTCTGTCGAAATCAGGAAAGTGATTTCACCAGCTCTAGGCCAGCTGACAAACTGTCAAATCAGAGTCTCTGCAAAATTTGCTTTTGTTAACAACTTTCACTCCAGACACTGAAATACATATTTTGTGCCTGGAAGTCTCAAACCAATTGTAACATGTTGCTCTGGCCAGGAAGTTTCTGTTTTGACTTCCGGAATTTTCTGGTTTGACTTCCTAGATTACCTAGGATACACACAAATCCTCTGTAAGCGCTGAGAAAATACAGTTAACTTTGATCCCGGTGTCATACCTTTAGTCCTCAGAATCATAATTTCACAGCCTTCTTTGGATGGCTCTCAGCAGTGGGACACATTTCACAGTCAGAGACAGGGTGACCTTTCTGTCCTACAGTCAATAGCCTGCCTTCTAAAGGTGGGGGGATACCGTCAAAAGCCTTGACTGATCTCAGCTAGCAACAAATCTTTGCTGTACTAAATACTGTTAAAGGTGTGTCTTTTGTGAAGTGCTGCTAGCCATTCCAACAGTACCTGCTCATGTTTTATTTGAAAGCAAACCAAATATTTCCATAAAAGTTACAAGAAATCGAAATATGAGTTCCGGTCACCCATTGGCAGCTTTCATTTATGCTGGGTGGGTGTGTTGGTTATTTTCCTCCCTGGCTCCTTGAAAGAACTTCAACATGTAAAGACCAAGTGCTGACTCCTGGAGTGAGGCATACTTCCTTGTATTGTTGATGGAAATATGCAGCAAGTGTTGACCTGAAAATATCTGAAAGTAAACTCAAATACTTCAATCTCTTTATTAGAGGGTTACTACAGTACTCTGTTGCAGTAATGGGCCAAATAGTATGCCAGGCAAGTAACTACTGTAACTACGTTAGCATACCGTTTGGTGCAGCAAAAAGGCTTCAGGTATGGCAACTCTTACAGGAAGCTTCTTTCATCTCTTACTGAAAAGTAAGTGCATGGCACTTGACCTTTTCACCAGAGAGCAGGATTTGGTCATTCTGCACAGCATCACTGAATACGGCACACGGCTGTAAGCACAGGAACCAGAACTGCAATGTTATTCCCCTCACAGGCTTCTTTTCCCCATGTGTCGTGACTGTTTTCTCAGGCATTGAAATGTAAGTGGTTTCTTCATCCCTTAAGGCAGCCAGTGCACTTAAAGGAAAGACTGGATATACTTTTCAAGTCAGGAACTCTCACATACTCTTCAACTATTCATTGAGCTGCCTTGCGGAGTCAACTGGAGCCCACAGAAATATGACAAAGTAACTCCCTGGCAGTGAAGGTAGAGACAGGGAGCAGCTTCCTTTGCCCCTGGTGATTCTGACGCTATCCCACAGGGGTGGATCTGGTGCCATGGGGTGCTCCACTGATGGCAGCAGTGTCAAGGCCTGCTCTTCTGCGGAGTGGAGGCAAAAAGTTCTACAAAAAACTTTTGTTGCAGCCATTAGACCTTTCTGGAATTCCTTGGGTTTATCATCTTTCAATCTTTCAAATCACAAGGCTTTTCCCATTGATTTCAGTGATCTTTGCAGCAGATCCTTGAGGTTCTTTTCTGATAAAATACGATTTTATCAGCACAAGGCAAGTCAAGAAATAAAGCTGTAGTTGCAGAAATAGATTAGAAGGGGAGCTAGTAAGTGCAAAGAGAAAAGACACAATTAAAAAAATTGATTCAAGTGTGACAGTTTTTCAGAGCTTCAAGAAAACATTAAAGAAACTAAAGCCCCCATCCTAGCACTTCACCAAAAACAACAAGTTTTAAGAAAAAGAACAGTTTTAAGAGTACAGAACATGTTGGGTGGGATAAGCCAGGTTATAGAAAGCTTGGGAAAGGTTATCAAATTAAAAACAAGAATCAAGAGGCCAAAAATTGAGGAGAGGATTGCAAACCAATAACCAGAGCCATTTGCTCTGGAATGACTTTCTGGAGCTGCTGTAAGAAAGGCTTCATCTGTGCACCCCATAGGTCGTGTTACCAGATACACAGCTAAACTCAGACTATCCTTACCAAAAGCAGAACAGAGAGTGAGCAGCGTCATGATGGGAGCTTCTGGACACTTGATTTGAGACAAAAAAATCTTTTCTTTGCTCACAGTAAGCCAATCCTAACCTCAGATGCAACGTGGCCCATCAGTAATTGACCTTCAGCACACAAGATACTCCACAAGGCCATTACTTAAGCAGTAGTGTGATCTTATTTGGGTGGAAAATTGTGCTGAGAAAAAAAACTTGACCAAAAACTAGCACCCAGCAATACGCAAAGGGGAAACAAAGAAAGAGAATTTCAGGTATGGAGCATGGGAGGTAAGGCAACAGTGTCATTGCAGACTGTTAGGCTACAAGGATGGAGGTCAGATGCTAAACTGTTCTCTGCTTCCGAAGGTGAAAATGCCTGAAAAGTTGAATAACAGATAAAGAGCTAAAAGAGAGAAAAACCAGGGGATGAAAAATGCAAAAGGTTCCTGTTGGGAGCTGCTGATTTTGGCAGCCTGACAAAGGCAAGGCTGCTGTGGTTTCATGCCCCAGGCCCAACCAGCTGGAGTCACACAACACTAACAAGGATGCCTCTAGAGTCATTCTTGCTCCTCCAGGCCATAGAGTTAATCACCCAAGTGCTCTGA
>Ga0065711_1045304_pt1 | contig 13569 bp, 10 predicted proteins | sample Hoacrofraction12_FD_59098 | JGI IMG/M metagenome (GOLD analysis project Ga0065711, IMG submission 59098) | Hoatzin crop microbial communities from Cojedes, Venezuela - Epithelial fraction 12 v2 (version 2) | ecosystem: Host-associated > Birds > Digestive system > Esophagus > Crop | place...
GGACAAGGTCTTCTACAGCCTACTGTAGGTGACTCTGCTTCGGCAGGAGGGTTGGACTAGATGACCCACAGAGGTCCCTTCCAACCCCTAACATTCTGTGATTCTGTGAGAAACAAGACAATATTTTAGTTATGAACTTAAGTAATATTCAGAGCTATAATACAAAAAATCCAAATTGCCTAACAAAGTACAAAATGCTGGTTTTGTAATGCAGAGACTGAAATCTGCTTATGGTGTAAGTCTAGTTTGCTTGGGAACAAGTTACAGAACTCTTTCTCTACTAATGTGCTACGAAATAATACTGATACACCGCCATGCTAAATTTACGAGATTTTCACCCTTCGGGTTACATGTGAAGTATGCACAGAAGAAATGGGATCTTGTCCCACAGAACTACAGATTGATGAAGGTGAGAAAGAAGTACAAGGTATGTCAAGAGACAGTATGGAAGAACCAACTGACAAATATGAAGCTTCCTTCATACTGTCGTCTTGAATCAATGTATGGTGATGAACACAGTTAGTGTCCATGTCTGTAAGATGGCCTACACTAATAAATTCCACTGAGAAGAGCAAAGCTGCGGAAAATACCAAGTGTCAGTACCTGAGGAAGTGATCACAGATGAAGACTGACAGTGACAAGGGTACCGCAACAGTTCAGCCTTAAAGAAAAACACACACGGTTCTGCTTTCACCTAAAAGGCATTAGACCATGCAAGCTGCACCCAGCAGATATACAGTAATTTACTCCTGCACATCACAAGGCTCTGAGACAGATGAACTACAGAAAGCACATTTATCCTTCCCTTTGCCCTGTGACATCAGCGATCCATCTCAGAGAGAACAAAGCACCAAAAGATGCTTTTAATTCCCTGACAGTCATGAAAATGCCTAAAAGGAGAGTCGTGTGGGAAAATCTTATCCTGACAACTACAGGTTTGTCATTACAACTTCACGAGTTCATGAAGAGACCAAGTATTTTTCATAGCCCCCTTAATATGTTTAAAATAAGACAGGCTTGTTTGGGGTTTTAACACATGATATTATTTTAGTAACACTGATGGAAGTTCTCCTACTTGTTCTCCTGTCTTAAGACGTCATTTGTGATACTGTAACTAATGATCTACAGAAAGCCCTACAGCTGGACAGGGCAAATTTTACAGAAAGGTGCATTTTCTATGATTTACTTCAAACATTTTTCTTTACAGCATGAAGACCTTAGTTCGGTAGAGTTTGTTGAGCAGATTAGGGCAGATGGAAGCTTGCTTTCTCTTCTGTTTCCAGATGCTAGTGTTTTAAATGATTGTAGAAACTTTGCAGTTCACATAGTGGTGAACACTGATCATTTAAGATAAGAAACTATTCACACTTACATAGCAATAATAATATTCCTCTAAAGTGAGGAGTATCTGACTGTGTGCAATTTTGCTAACGGCTTTGGTACTTTCACCGAACCACTTGAAGCTGTTCCAAAACCTAAGGTACCCTAATCTCTCATCTAAATATACACAGTAGCACTTTGGAAAAGTTTTGCATAAAAAACCTGTTCTGATGTGTTTGTTGCAGTCTAGCAGAGGAATCAATTTGTTACGTTTACAGAGCACAGGTCAAATTTCAGTTGGTACAAATCAAACATTTTCATGTTCTTGAACTTTTTATGTCCATTTGTAGTATTAGCTTTCACCATGGTCAAGTGGGTGCGAGAGATTCATACTCTAGTATAGATTCTACTTCAGTGGATTTAGATTTTGCAAGGTTCTTCCTGCAAAAAAGCAAAATTTATAAGCTGACCTTAGATTTTGTGAGTTCAGTCGAGGACTGTGTACATATCACCCACCATTCCTGTTAACCTGCATATCGCAGTTATTCGGCAAAGGTATTGTATTCATAGCAAGGGTTCCAGTACTATACAGTTCTTACTCATTTTTCCATATAGTGAATGGTAAAGAAATGCAGTTGTGATTATACCTAACTTTAAGCATGTCCACAGGTTGTTTGCATCAATTACATAATTATTTCTTTAAAAGGTCCAGTCACAAGGATAGAACTAAGTTATCAAGTTTTTAGATCATTCAGCATTCCTTATCAAGAAACCAGTGTTTTGCATTAATTCAAAATGAACTACAAGAATTGAGGCTAAATTTCTGTCTTTTGAGTTCTTAAAGGCAGCCCTATTTCAAGAAATACTGTTTCATTTCTAAAATTGCAAAAAAATTTTGCAAAACCTGAAAGTGCCTATTAATGGTTATGTTAGTTAAAATATTTTTTCTTACTTGAACCTCTATTCCTCAGTTAAAGGATTTAAACTAAAAATTTTCTCCCACCCTGTATGAATGACTCATTAAGACTAGTTACATCACTTGCTTAAAGTTACACATGATCTTATGTATCTTGCTTGTACTTGGAAGCAAAAAAAAAAGTATTTTTTTTAAATTGATTAATGGTTCTCATTGACTTTAATGGGCTGAGACAGAGAAAGAGGCCCCCAAAGGTCCAAATTAAAAGTTGTAAATTAAGCTAAAGGAACTGGCAAGAGTTTGTATTATGGGTATTGCCCATATTTCTATTATGGGCATTGCTACCTGTCTGCTAGATGAAGACACTGGACAAGCAGCACAACTCTTCTTGGCCTAGAGAAGGCAGAGAGACTCAGATTCACAAAGGTTTCTGTTATTATACAGGGATAGATGTAGAGTGTGAAGAATTGGTCACAGTCAACACCATTCATGTAGAGTAAGGCACAGCGTATAAATCCAGCATCCCCATTGATTTCTATCTGTTACTTAACTGTTCTGACCAGAACAGGTCAAAACAACAGGTTGTTTTAGTGACTATATTATCACAAAGCATTTCTTCCTTAATGAAACTAATACTGCAATGTACTAAAACAAAATAATAATTACAAAAAGATATCAACTGTCTAATAGATTCCAGACAGAAGTAATTGGCTTCCAACTTACACAAAGCTCTGAAACATACATTTGACTTTTCAACATAAAATTGATTAAATTCTTCATAGAGAGTGTCTGGGAGAGGCTTTTAAGAGAAGTTTGTTTACCTTGCTGATATGTTTTAATTCTCCTGTCACTCTACTTATCACACCTAAGGTTGTTGTCACTGGTACACGTCACTGTTCTGATTTAAGGACTCCAGAGAATTCAGCAACAGAGATGGAGATTTTAGCCATTCCCTTGAGTCAAAAAAGCCATTTAACTTCACTGGATGAAAATGTCACCAAAGACAGAGATGCTAAACACATGTGACATTGCTCTTGAAATGACAAATAATTACTACCACAAGTGCCATTCACACACTAATATGTAAGAGACACTTAACTGATAATGTAATAATAGACCACCAAGAGAATATACAATCTCCATTAGACTGGAAGAAATTTAATAAACTATTATCAGCTAAAAAACTTACAAGATCTTACATACTTCTGTGACATTCAGTGTGCTTGAATGTGAACTCTTTCACAGAAGATTTGCCTTTGCTTGCAGATCTGAGCACTGATAACACCAAGCCTGCTGGCAACTCCCTTTGACTCCAACTAGCTTTGAACACAGTTTTAAGATGACAAGGAAGTGTTTTTTCCTCTCATGAAAGTCAAAGAAACATTAATTATAACCCACAGCAGGGAGAGCTTACTTGTACCTTGTTTCTCTAAAACGCAAGTGCTGTGACACAGCCACGCCTGCAAAGCTTTATTCTGCAAGCGCCCATACAGGCCAAGCTAAGGGAGGCACTGCTGGCTTCACACACATAGCACCAACTTGCTTTAGCAATGCACGCACATTTGCATACACAGGTATGGCACTTCAACATACAACTTAGATACAGGATACAACTACACATAGCACATGTGCAGGCATTAAGAACTGAACAGCAGCAGAACTATCCTAGCCTGTTCAAGCTGACAGAGTGGTCATTGTCAGTCATTTGTGTACCAGTTCTTCACACAGTTCTCAAGAAAAAGCTGAAAACATCGAAGAGTGATATCACACCATGCGCTGAAACACATTTATGTAAGTCTAAATAATTCGGTACCCAGAAACACAGGTTCCCTCATCCAGCTAAAATTATATTGGTGTGATCACATGGCAGATTTTGACATTGCAGTAAATATAACTTGCTTTGGTTCCTTTCAGTGAAAGAGATCACAGAAGGGCATAAAATAATATGTAATCCTTTCCCAGCCCACATTTAATGGTAACTAGAGTTCTCCCCAGAGGCAGCAGATGAAATTTAACAGTAACATCTCAAGTACCCACCCAGAAGACCTAGTGAAAGTTATGCAAGAATAAGCAACGCATCTCCACTTCCAAGCAGTAAGTTAAATGGGCTTAAACAGGATGTAATAGGGTGGAACAGGGAAAGATACTAAGACATCTACTTAAAGCAGGCTGAACAAATAGCAGCAGGCAGAACTACTCTCTCTCCACGTGCCCCTCCACTTATAGCTCTGGATGCACTGCACACTAGCAGTAAGGTAATAATCCAGCCCTTCCCCAGTTACAACTCATTTACAATTCACCACAAAAGCACAGAGAAGCTCCCACGAGGGGCAGGGCATCCCCTCAGCTCTACTGATGTCTCCCAAGCCAAGGCCAGCCTGAATGGCTGCAACTTCAGGGCCACCCTGAGAGGCCCCACATGTTCTTGGTGTGCATCGCCACAACCAAGCAACACATCAGTCACCACCACTATCTCTCCCCACTACTGTACCTCTAGATCTCTGCTGCTCTTTGCCACTGTATCTTTATGTCCTGTCAAATTACCCTTCACAGATGATCCTTCTCAGGAAATCACTTGACTCACTATGACAAAAAAAGAAAATCCTATTGTGCCAGTATTTCCTTTCTTCTGCTTTCATGTATGACTTTCAGATATTTCTATACCTGAAAGTTGCAGTTTTGGCTTTGGTCATTGTTCAGTCTGAAGTCTCTCATTCAGAGATGTACAGAGAGGAATAAATCTAATCTTACTATAATATCACATTTCTAAACAAACACTTCTCATCTGTCCCCTGTCTGACATGTAAATGAGGCCTGGCTGATCCAGTTAGCTTCTCTTACTCTCCACAGGTTAACAACAAAACATTCCCTCTTACTCCACCTTTTCTCAGGAAAAAGGAACAGATAGGTGTTTTTTCCTTGTTTATCCACAGGAGTTAACAGTGGGCTCATTACTCTTTGAGGTCCTCTTGCACATTGCTATTACTTATTTAACTAGCGAGAAATTTACAGTAATGGCTTTCTCTAAAAGCGTTTTAACAAAACATTCTTGCATTAGATTTTTTTTTAGAACTATGCCAATTTTACTTCAGTCACTTAGGTATATTCTCTTTAACCTGATTTCAGAATTACCTGTAGAACAAGAATTATGGTTTCTGTATAATACCAAAATACCACAAACAGATGCCATATTCTGAAACAGAACATCTTTTGGAAAGAGAAGCCTTCACCAGCTTCATAGTCAAAATCAGAGCTTGAGACTTCTGCTTGATCAATCAGTGCTTTATGAGCAACACTGTTACTCATACACAGATTTACAATGGTATCTTTTAACTGAATGTTAGTTAGAACATACTCCGTGTTTCACTCCGATACTCCCTTTCCAGGGGTTCATGTGACATTCTCAATGTTTCTTCACAAGAGCTATTTACAGTTAATTTTGTTTTCTATTTTTAATTTATTCCTAGCTTCCCAAAAAATGCCCTGGTGTTAGACCTTCAGTGGTTAAAGTTTTGCTCTAATTGTGTTTTAGGATCAAAACTATTATAGGTGTAATTATGATTTGGCAAAGTAAATAATATTTAGTTGCACTCCAGTTGTCTCATAAGAATCATATATAATTACCAAAATCTGATATTTTAATATCTCCACTGCAACAACACATTGAGTTTCTAGCATTACAAAAATTAATGAGCTTTGGTTTGAAAACTAACTTGATCTCTAAATAATTAAGCATCTCCATACCTACATGTCCACATGAGTTTGTTACACAAATAGTAGGAAAAAAGACTCTATACTTCATCCCTTCAGCTTGTCAGTGAAATTCATAAATCCTGAATGTATCTTTCATAGGTATTTAGCACATATAATAGGGGTGTGGCTATGCTACATGTAGCATGGACATTATTCTTGAGCTTAAATCATTCATTTGACTAAAAACAATAAGACTGATTTCCATTTTGGCTCCTTTTTCACAAAATTATGTTCTAAAATCGCATGACACTTCAAATTAATGGTCTCAGACACTACCAAAAGCTATATCATTTTCAAATTCAGTGCCAAACACGACACAGTTAAACAAGTATCCACTAGACCAGTTGACACTGTTATCATGTAAGGCCATAGTATTTCCAGTGCCCAATAAATATATAACCTTCCAAGAAAACTGTCTTCAGTAAAAAAAAAAAGCGTTTGTATTCTTATGCTCAAGAAAAAAAAAATCACCTTCCATTCTATACCTCTATTACGGATATGAGTAATGTTGTCTGAATATAGGGTTTTGTCAAAAGGGAACAAATAAACTGTTCTGCCACAGCATCTCCTACCTCCTGTCTTCCATACTGCCATGGTTAGAGCTTGTTACTCCTGCTTCCTCTCCGCAGGACACCACAGTCATCATATTGTTCCTGTAGGTATACCATACGGAGAGGCTCCAGCCTGTAAATGTGGGCTAAGAGATACTGATATCAAGCAGTTGAATGACAATTCCCATAGGGAACAGCAAAGACCTTTTTCTAGAATCAACACTTCCCATTTCTGGAAAAAGTAATTTGAAACCCATTTTCCTGACCAGACTTTGTGCCTGACAGAGTTTGCCTAAACAGCATTAATTACGAGGCAACTGCTGTATAATATAACAGTTACATCTCTACTACAGGGGAAGAAGATAAACTGAATTGCAAATTCAATTAGCATTAGGGTTATTTGGAAGCTCAAGAACTGTGTTTTAGAATTCATAACAATGGTGAAGTAGCAACACTAGATCGTGAACACATTTCTACAAAGCCTTATGAAGAACCTTTATACAAGGATTGCTCCAAATCCTTGAAGAACAGGACAGATGAAAAAAAATTTGCTGGGATAATAAATATTTTCTTCTGCCTACATTGTGAGCCCCCTTATAACAGTTTCACTTACGGCAGTAGCTCATTCTCACTTTGCAGATCACTACACGCGAAAATGTCTTGAAGCACTGAGCGTGCTCGGAAGGCACAGGACAAGGTCTTAAGGTAGTGTAAATCACTGAATACCACCACTGAAACCATAATATCTTAACAGCCAAGGATCTGTCTCACCAAGCTCTGTAAGTATCTAAAACAAACCCACATTGCTTGCAGCATTTTACTTTTACATATTCAGCCTTAAAGACTCTGGATTGTTAATGCTGAAAATAATTATGTTTTTAAAAGACACTTTGCAGCAGAGGGTAATTGCACAGAAAGTGAAATTAAAAGAAACAGAAATATGGTTTTGGGCACATTTCAGAAAATTATTTTGAGAAAGATGAAAACAAAGTAGGGTTTAGGCTTAGTTTTTAATTATTAATTTAAACTTAATTTCCTTCTTTATATAAAAATGCTTTAAGGTAAAGCTACAAAAAACAACCAAGGACATTCCTGTTATACATATTTTTTAAAAAATAAAATATGTATATATTATATTGGCAAAAAAGAATTATTATTTTCTAAGCAGAATTATTATCATAATTAGGATACAGTTAGACGTTTAAAATACTTTGGTATGAATGGCGTTATAGCTATTATTCTTGATAAACAGCTGCTGTTTTTTCAGGGTAACTGTTACAAATAATTATCTGGCTTTACAAAAGCAATTGTTAAAACTAAAGAAATCTTCACAGAAAATAATCATACGTCACCAGCAAGAATAAAGGCTTATGCAAAGCATGTGAAGGCAGAGGGGCTTCATTAGTTATTAATTCGTGAAGTGATGCGTGTCTGTGAGAGAAGTGGAAAGACAAGAAGCATCTGTGTGAGACAGGAATGAAAAAGAAATGCTAGAGAGAAAGGGCAGAAAATCAAGGACACAACTTGAATAAGGAATGGAGCTCTGACCTTGAAAAAACCTTAGTTAGATTCTTAAGCCAAAACTTCGGTTAAATACAGTAGATATTGCATTTTACTTATAAATCAACAGGAAATCATTAAAAGATACACTTGCTGCTTTTCTCAATCAAGTATCTCTCCCTCCTAAACAATCAACAGATTACTAAATATTGGCTAATAAGGGATGAAGGGAGAAAAGAAGGTACGGCACACCCTCTAAAATAATAATATGCAGTGAACGAGGAAATGCTTTATCTAGTGGTGAGAAAACATTTCACCAATACTCTGTTTCTTGTTCTGTAACTGAAATTATTTTGCTTTTTCATTTGAGTCCAGTATAATAACCAAAAAGCTCACAAACTATAGATGGTACAATACTGCCTGTTTATTGTATTGCTAAAGTAGGAGAGTTTCTGTTACTTTTCTGATACTGTTTCTGCTGGTTCTAGTTTGTTAGAACACATTTTTTACCATGAGGGGAGAGGTGGCAGATGCCCCATCCCTGGAAACATTCAAGGCCGGGTTGGATGGGGCTCTGAGCAACCTGATCTAGTGGAAGGTGTCCCTGCTCACTGCGGGGGGGCTGGATTAGATGGCTTTTAAAGGTCCCTTCCAACCCAAGCTATTCCGTGATTCCATGATTTTTTTCTGAGAAGCAGAAATCATGCTTTCAGGTCTCTATATTCACATTATGTCTATTTTTTTTTTTTATTAGAAAATCTTTTTTTCCTAAGATATGTTTTATTCCATAAATCTCACGCTATATGTAATAAAGGAAAGAGTAATGTAGATTAGTTTTATAAGTTCTTTTTATTCCATCTAGGAATGCTGTTTTGATAAGCTAATGCTTTAAGCTATTTGACAAAGACGTAGAATGAAATATTTGTATGACAAAATATTCAGACCTACATTTCATCAAGCATAATATGTTTGAATTTGATTATTTCAAATCCTTGTATTGGTTCTATTCCTTAATGGAATACAAATACTTTATCAGATATGTTCACTTTGCTTTCTTTCAACCACAAAGGCAAACACAAAAGAAAATGTCCTTTAGCACAGGTGAATATTCTGCCAATAATTTCAAATTTAGTGGAGTACGTACCATAAATTTAGCCAAAGGGACATGCTTTTACCCATATGGCATCAGTGCAGAAAGTAAACCCAGGAACACACCATTTACCCCTGAGCAGTTGGATCAAACATTCTAGCTCAAAACTCTTTCAAGTAAGCCTGTGTTTTTCATGTTCCCTGGATAAACTCCACTGAAAGCTTTCACTACAGCTTCCAATGAAATTATTTGTTTTTAACACCCCTGCATTTTTTTTGGTCTCCTTTTTTACATATTATCCCAAATTCAGATGTGGAAGATTTCGCTGCATTTCAGTATTAGTATTTCACATTAAAGGTGAAAAAATGTTGGAGGACTCAGGAGGGAAAAATCACGAATTCAGGCTGACAAGTGACGCTGATTCTTCACTGTATTGTAAGGAATATGAGATGCATAGACAGCTACTAGATATTTACATAGCAATTTAGCTAAGCACAACATGCTGCATGACTGTGACCTGGTCTGAATATAATTGGCTCATTAACCAAAACCATTTCAACTTGTTCACATTATCAAAGTCAAGAACAAATGCAAATATGAGCTTTGATGAATACTTATATATTTATTTTTCACAAGGAGGGTTGATTCATCCAACTACTCTTATTGTTATTGTTCAGTTATTTTAAAGCAACATTTTTGTCTTAAACAAAACACACTTTATCAAAACGACTGGCATTTCCTGCCCCTCTTTACCTAGTTTCATATAAGTCAGAGGGACTGTATTTTACCTCGCCAACTCAATCTGTACTTTTGTTTGTCATCTGGCTTTCAAAAGACTGTCTGCTGACACACTGGTCTCATCCACTGTCTTTTCTGTGAAAATCAGTTTACTACTTGGCATATTTGTCTGACAATCAGGTAATAAAGTAATATTTGAAGCAAAGTCTGTGGTGGGATAAGAATACTTCTCTTCTAGCTGAGAGCTGCATAATTGATTAGGAGGAATAAATGAAACACAGACATCCCCTTCCATACAGCTCTGGCATTTGAGTTACAATTTGTCACCTAGGCATCAGCAGGGGAAATTGATTCCATCTTCAGTAATCTATACTTTTATTTGCTAGGAATGGATGCTGCAATCTGTCTTCTCTTCCTCCACACTCCCCTGCCAAATCAGGAACATATACATACAGGTGTTAAATACAATGACTGCAGCTGGTGTATTCCCAAAATGTGGCAGATTATGTATATGTGATGCACAAAGCAAGTGCAAGAGACAGAAAATTAGGTTAGGATGCAAACACCCTAAACAGGATTTTAAGCACAGAGAATTGACCAGTCTCAGTCTCTGATCCAGTTAGCCTTGTCTATAGCACCACTGAACCATGGTAGGGGCCCAAATTCACTAGTACTTCCATAGTGAGCTTTAAATTTACCTAAGCTTCTCAATCATCTAACTGCAGATGCACCTATTCCCCTTCTAAACTCCAAAGTAATCAATGTTTCCCTAGAAAGACACCTAAGCATTGCTTAAAATCTGCCTGAATGGCCCCAAATACAGTGCACTTACACTTCTGTTCTGGTTTAACCTGGCAGCTGGCAACTACGCACCAGACAGCCGCTTGCTCACCCCTCCCCTTCCTTCCCAGTAGTATGGGGAGAAGAAATGGACAAAACAGGAAACTCGTGGGTTGAAATAAGGACAGATTAATAAAACTACAAAGGAAATACTACCACTAGTGATAATAATTATGATAAAAATGAATATTGAAAACAAACTACATACAATACAATTTTATCGCCACCTGATGAGCAGTCAGATTTAGTCCCCAAGCAGCAATCGCAGAACTTGGAAATTACAGGTTTTGCAAGTTTTGCAAAATTCCAAAAAAAGACCATACTCCCAGAAAAGTTCGAATTCCTGGACAAGAGAGGATTTGAACTCATGGAAACAAGAGAGAAAGATTTCTGCCCCCCAGCCAACCCCATTCATAAACTGAGCATGGTGTCTATGGTATGGAATATTTCCATGGCCCAGCTGGGCTATCCGCTTGGCTGTGCTCCCTCCCAGCTCCCACACAGCTGCTCATCCACAGAACATGGGGGACTGGAAAAAGTCCTTGATATCATAGCAACAACTGAAAACATCAGCGTCATCAACATTCTTCTGGTTCCAAATCCAAAACACAGCAGCCACTGAGAGAAAAATTAACTCTGTCCCAGCCAAAACCAGGAGAACTTGTAAGAGTGGTAAGTAACAAACTGAGGAATAAAGACTAAAAATATTGGAGTGGTATTTTGTTTTATGTATATAAACATGCAACAAAAGCGCTAGTTGTGTTGGCACCACGCTTCAGAACAGGGGAAGCAGAACTGATCATTGTCGTATTCGACACATATGCAAGTATTTTGTTACCACTGAAGGGAAATATACTCCTATTGCTTGTGTTTGGTCTTCCATTTTGTTGCTAATTCTATGGTTTGTGTTCAGGTTAACAGTTTATTGCTTCTGTTTGGCCCACTATACACTGGCCTTGAGGCTTAGTTATAATTTGGTAGCAAAATAATGTCTGTTCTGCAAGAAGCACTGCTCTGCTGGATGCATATGACCGTCTAGATGACTGATGCCCTCGCTCAGCAGTGTAGCCCCTCTGCAAAGTTTCAATAGTGATCCTCACCGTTTTACTCTGCTTGCTGATGAGGTCCATGCTGACCCAGAAGTCATGGATCAAACACAAAACATAGCCCAAAAGCAAACTGTTTGAAGGGATACCTACAGCCATTAGCAGAGCAGGCAGGCTGGCTCCAAGTACATACTACGTCAGCTAGAATAAATATGCTTGGAATATACTGACAAGATGAGAAGGATATCTGAACTAAATTCGTAGATAAATGAAGAAACAGTCTTTAAAGGTAGGTAGGTCAATGGCACCAGTTAGCATTTGCAAAGATGAGCTTATGTCTTCATCACAAAAAAGCACAATAAAATGCTTTTCCCCGTACTACTATTTAGGCAGACTGAACTCACCTCTGCAACTGAGTGGTACATTTCCCATGCTTGGAAGACCATCTACATATCTCTCTCACTCATCATCTGACTGGCGGCCCCCCTGACTTGCTAGCTACCCAGAGACTGCTTCTGGGAACCTCTCAGTTTCATATCTGAATGTTTCTTGGATCATTTTCACCACATCAGATGGCCATTTAAATCACTTTCACAGTTAACATAAAAATACAGATACAGATAAAATACAGATAACCACCCCTCTTTCTGTCCTGGAGGCCCAACATTTCAGTAAAGCACTGCTTAAACTAGGTACATGCCAGACTAAAACACAGAATTATAGGGTATATGTACACATTTTTCTACAGAACTGAAAAAAAAAAAAGTAGTTTTTGAGTCCTTTGATACAGGTCTATAATACTTGTCCTCAGACACGAAGGTCAACACTTCAAAAAAAGCCTCTGCAGTCTAGAGGTAAATTCCAAACTTAGTTAACCAGCTTTCAGAGATAACTAGCCCCCACTGAATTCAGTCAGGATGTTGATGGGAAAACTCACCCAATTAAGAGCCTGAATAGAAAGCTAGAATTCCAGCTTTAGGCACCTATTAATGCTTTCTTGAAACCTTAGCCTAAAATATGCTGCATGTAGTCCTGCTCTTGTGGGGTCACGTATTCAACATGACATTTTCTCCAGTCTTTTGAAACTGTTTTTCACTGCCTGTTTTCCCATACAAGACAGATGTTTTGATAAGCAAATGCGGGATTCTTACATTTGTATTTTTAATTCTAGGCAACAATTAATAAAACAATTATTTGAAGGTGATATTAAGCACACACTACCTTTTCCCAAGTGAATTGTTTTCAATAAGTTGTAGTAAGGCATTGCTTATCCACTGACTTATCTACTTCCAGTATCTTGCAGCAGTGGCTTCAGCTTCTTACAGTACAAGCTGTTGTGTGATATTCATTCAACACATTTGAATCCAGAACTCACACTCCTTATCTGTCTGGAATTGGGATCGGTGCCCTTTCCTACCAGAGGTATCTGAAGGGAAAGTCTTCTCTCAGAGTTGTTTAAATATAGACAATGTCTGCTAGTGCTCTCCCCTTTCCCCACAGATACAAAAAAACCCTAAATGTGAGAAGTTTCAGAAAACTATTATACAAGACTACAGAGAGAGCCTGGGCCATGTCTTCACCAAATTCTGTGCAGCTCCGATATGCTCCTTCTACCACAAAGGAAAGGAAAACCTGACTTATTCAAAGAAGGCAGAAGGACATTAGAGTAATTCAGTGTGAAGTATTGATTGCCTAGAACGAGTCAGACAGCCCCAAGAATTACGACTGCCTCAACTAAGAAAAAAAGGAGGGTCATTGTCATAGGTGATTCCCTTCTGAGGGGAACAGAGGGCCCGATCTGCCGACCGGACCCAT
>Ga0065711_1045305_pt1 | contig 13569 bp, 16 predicted proteins | sample Hoacrofraction12_FD_59098 | JGI IMG/M metagenome (GOLD analysis project Ga0065711, IMG submission 59098) | Hoatzin crop microbial communities from Cojedes, Venezuela - Epithelial fraction 12 v2 (version 2) | ecosystem: Host-associated > Birds > Digestive system > Esophagus > Crop | place...
CGGGCGCGGCGGGAGGCCTCGCCGACAGCGTCGTCTGGGCCGTCAACGCGGGCGGCGATGCCCATGTGGACGTGAACGGCATCCACTTCCGCAAGGACCCGCTCGAGGGCCGCGTGGGCCGAGGTGAGGGCGGGGGGGGACACACACGATACGCCGGGCGGCCCGCCGGGGGGGGTCGGTGGGGCCGCCCTCGGGGCCTGCGTGTTGGCGGGGGTCCGGGGCCCGTGTCCCGGCCGCGGAGGGCCGGGCGGGGTCTCCTCTTCCTCGGCCGCCCCCCCCACCCGACGCACGGCCCGGCCTGGGGCTGCACCCCCTCCATCCCCGCGGCGGAGCCCGCCCGGGGCCCCGGTGGCGGCGGGGTGAGCCTTACGGGCTCCGGGCTGGTTTTCCGGGCCTCGGGGCCGTGTAACGCCGGAGGGGAAGCGGCTCCTCGCGGCTGGGAAGGCGGCGGGACCGGCCGTCCGCACCCGCCTGGCTCCGCTGCGGAGGGTTCCCGCAGTTGCCGAAGCCCGGCTCGGCGGGGTGAGGAACGCGCGGTGCCCGCCCTGCGCAGCCCGGGTGCTGGGTCCCGGCACGGAGCGTCTTTGGCGGGGAGCTCCCGGCCGAGCTCCAGTCCTGGCAGGGTGGGCAAGAGCAGGGCAGGGGCAGAGAAGATGCGGTCAGCGGCTCTAACTGCTGAATCAGTACCAGCCACCAGTAAGGACAGCATGGACAACTCATACGACACTTGCGCTTGGGTTACCTCTTCCGACTTCCCCTGCAGCCGCTCAGGTCGTGTGAATTTTGCCTTCTTTCTGATAATTGATGCACCAAAACATAGTTGATTCACAAATGTGTTGGAAAGCTAGCTGTGCCGAGCTGCTTCCGCTGCCAGGGGCCAGCAGGTGAGTGGTGTGGAGAAGATGAGCTGTCTGTTGACTTTTAAGTCTAACCGTCCCTGTTCCCATGCAGGATGGTGAGGGTTGTCCTGTGCCATACAGCCAGGGCTGCCCTTGCTCACCCTGTGTGAGTGGAGAGACGTCTGGGCACAACGGGTACAGGGGAGGTCACATTTAAATACTAACACAGTTTGTCAGGAACTTTTCACCCCCGTGGAAGCTGGCACCCTAGTCACAGAAGGTGCACTGGTCGCTGCCGGTCAGCGTCCCTTTGCAGACCTCTCATGTGTGTGACTTGAAGGAGGATGTCCTTGTGGACTTGAACAATTTATTTTTGTGTTGAGGAGAAAAAAGGGTGTTTTTCAAGCAGACAGTGACGTGTTCTTCCTTGGGGAAGGCCTGTGGTGTCCCCTCTGAACAGCAGGCTGTTACGGTAATCCTGCTTCAGCCAGCGGTGCCAGGCACAGAGGAGGAGACTTTACCCCTTTGAGTTCTCGGCTGCTTTTCCTTCAATGGCTTTTTATTGCACCATTGTTCAATTTGCTCTCTGTGTTGATAGGCATGTAATGGCTACAGCAGAAATGCGGGGCTGGCTGCGAGGAAACTACCTAGGGACAGTGTTTCTGGGCTGTACTGCCTCTGGGCAAATTAAAACCTTTTTTCTTTCAAACCTCAGTTCAGATGCTGTGCCCTAAAGGACAAAATGTGCTGATGGCAATTACAGAATAGCCAGGTGCCAAACACGATCGAGTCGCAGCTTAACGCGTACAGCTTCGTGCATACTGCTCGTCTCTGGGTGAGCCACCGCTCAGCACAGCCAGCGCACTGTGGAGTCGAGTTCTGTGAAATCGCTAAGTCAACAAACCTCTGATAGGCAGGTGACGGGTCTTCCTCTCCAGTTACTTTCTTGGGTATTAAAGGACTTTCTTCTTGTGCAGGCCTTCCCCTAATAGGAGCTGACTTCTGTGGAGTCCCTGATTTGCTACCGCTGTAATCTGTAGCTGGCCAGAAATATCTGTGTGGGAGGACAGGTTAAACTTTTCACCTTCTGTATTTCTGGGGATGAATCTTCAGCCTTTGCGCCCAGGTTCGAGTGGCAAAGAGAAGCAGAAGATTGCCTGAGTAGCTGTGTGTGAAACAGGAGACTAAGACCTGGCATTAATTTCCTCTGGCTCGTTTGCATTGGCTCTGCCTTTGGCAACGTGTGCCGGGTTAGTAGTTCTTGCTTTGTCTTGGCCAGTGCAGCGTCTGTTCCCATGGAAATGGGAGTGGAAGTCGCAAGTGTCAGCGGAGAACTTCGTCTGGATCAGCTTCTCCTGCCTGAAGTGCCAGCGGGCAGGTGGTGTCCACAGTCTCCCCTCCTGCTTCACCGGGGAATGATTTGATTTGGAGCTCGAGGCGTGCGTCGGTTTGCATTTGTGCAGTAACCCTGACTCGATGAAATGTCAAGTCGGGTTAAGATCTGTTGAGGGCTGCACTAGAGGTGGTGAAGTAACGACTGGAGATGAGGCAAGTGTTGTGATTTCTGTTGTTTTTGCTGTTATTGTCCCATTTGGAAATGTTGTTTGGGCCCTTCTCGGGGCTGTCCAGATGCCTGCAGACAGCACCCGTTTCGGCTGGGTGACTGTCAGAACAGCAGTTGATGGAGCTGCTGGTGCTCTTGAGACCCTTGTGTATCTGTCTCGCTTCCTTCTTCCTGTCTTCGATCTGGCTGTGGTGAGATGAAAGGGTTTTGTGAGATGTCTGATGCTTTCCACCCTTCCGCCATTCCCCAGGTTTTCACCTGGGGAGGGTGGGTGAGTCTCTATAACCTGATGCCATCAACAGCGAAGTTCAAGTCTGTTGAATGAATGAGCCAGCTCAGTCCTATGCTGACTGTTTTGGTTTTGTACTTGGGGTTTGTAATTTGAAAGTGTTGTGAGAATGTTCTAGGTGCTTTTCCTCATTGAAGCAGGAGTCAATGGCCGAGTCCTTTGGCTCCGTGCCCTGCTTGTGAAACAGACTCTTCTTTGGGAAACAGTGCAAGTGAGTTTATTGTGTCTTAGACTGCAGCAGGTCCACACCTGTTTTTCTACAGGACCCGGGTTCTGGGGCTTTGCCTCTGCTTCTGCTCCAGTAGTGCTGCCTCCTGGTCTGAGCAGGGAGGCAGGTCTGATGAGGGCGTAAGTGCTAACCCCGCTTAGGGAGTTAAGCACTTCAAGAGTGTATAAAGTCTCTCTTCCATGTGCCTCAGAAATTAACCCTTCCTCTCACTGTTTTGTGCTTGAAACCCAGCCTCTGACTACGGTATGAAGCTGCCAATCTTGCGGTCCAACGCAGAAGATCAGATTCTGTACCAGACCGAGCGTTACAATGAGGAAACCTTTGGCTATGAAGTTCCCATCAAAGAGGAGGGTGACTACGTCCTGGTGTTGAAGTTTGCAGAGGTCTATTTTGCACAGTCTCAACAGAAGGTAAGCCACAGCTCCTGGCTTGTTTCTTTGATGCGAGTTACTGGCTAAGACTGTGCGTGTCCGGGTTGCCTCTGCTGCTTTGCATGCTGGAGAAAGGAGTGAAGTAGGGCGCTAATGGTTAGCTTAGTTCCTAGAGTTCTCGTGGGCTCTGAAACTTCCAGCTCTCTCTCACATTCCAGTTGGCGTGGAAAACTGTGTTACAAAGCATTCAAACAAACATGTGCAACTAAACGTAACTAGCACTAGAGTTTTACAATCTGTTTAGGCTGTGCTGGCTTCACGAAGAAGTGGTTTTGCCTTTTGCTTGTATACTGGTTCCTGACCTGACAGCATGCTTGTGCTGGAGGAAGTGTCACACAGATTGAATCAGGGAAGTGCTCTGGGTTAAATAGATATAATCTACTCAAAACAATTTTTACGAATCTAGTAAGATGCGATCCTGGTTCAAACCTATCCCTAAAACACAGAGTTAAATTCAACCCTCTTTATTGCTTGTTAGAGAAGAATAATCCTTGTCCACCTTTGAAATCCCTCATGTACAGCTGTGGAAGCAGGAGCACAAAGGACTCAAAGCCCGGTGATGAACTGGGAGAGAAGTGTGTGTTTTCGCCTGGCTTTCCCCGGGACTCCATCAGCCTGCTCCTTAAGCACTGTGCTGCCTTCCTGCCAGAGAAGTATTTCAGGGCACAGAACTGGTGGGGCTGGCTTACAGAATGGATGTAAAAAGCAGCCTCAGATTAAACCGAAGGGCTGAGGTATCTTTGGTTCCTCTTCCTTCATGTGGTTCTGCTGGGATTCCCCAGGTGCTGAGTGAAGATTGAGTCATTGCAGCCCTGAGGAGGACTTTCACTCTGAATTCACAGATGTGGTTAGCAGTTCAGCGTTTTACCTCCTTCAAACCCCGTGTCCTTCACCAGCTTGTTTCCTCTTCTCTGCTCTGCTGCAGGCTGTTATTTAAAAATGGCTCAGCTCCCTAGGGCGTGGTGTGCCGCAGCCACCCTGGGGTGGTAGGAGCAGGTCTGCAGCCAGTGGGTGGAAGAAGATTGTGAAAGAAAAGTATGAATAAACCAGAATAAAATTGTGCTGTCCTCAGTTCTGAACAGCAGGTGTAGGGGTTATTTTAAAAGAAGGAGGCAGAGTTTAGGGTATTTGAAAGCAATGTTAATGCTCCAGTGTCTTTACGTGGCTGCGTTTGGGCTCTGAATCCTTCCCAAGGGAGTGGAGCACGTGTGGTAGGGCAGTGCATGCTGCAGTGCTTTCTGGTCCTGGGTGCATAACAAGCAGAGACCTTTCCTGTTCTGTTCCCCTTTCAACTGTCACATGCCTGAATCCGTTCTGACACTCTGTCGTTTATTCCACCCTGAAGGTATTTGATGTTCGCTTGAATGGCCACGTGGTGGTGAAGGACTTGGACATTTTTGACAGAGTTGGACACAGCACAGCTCATGATGAGATCATTCCCATGAGTATCAAAAAGGGGAAACTGAGTGTCCAGGGAGAGGTTTCCACGTTCACGGGGAAGCTCCACATTGAGTTTGTAAAGGTAATAGCCTTCTCTGGGCAGAGCCAGGATCCTTTTTCCCTTCTTCCCCAGTCATACAATGCAGCTGTGTGCCGGGGGAGGAGAGGTGATGGTACGTGGGGAGCATATTTCTTGCCACAAAGCTGCAGCACTGGCTTCCTCCTTTGCTTTCTCTAGGGCTACTATGACAATCCGAAAATCTGTGCCCTATACATCCTGCAAGGAACAGTGGAAGGTAAGCGCTGTTTTTGAGCCAGAAGGCTCTTCCCCCTTGGAGAGCAGCCTGTTGCTTCTCAGACTATGAGATCATAGCTCTCGCTGACCCACCTCTGCCAAAACGGTTTCTCTCTCAGCAAGTTCCCACAGAGTGCAGTTGCAGAATGAAGTAGGTGTGTAGTGTCCTCCTGCTCCTCCAAGTGCACAAAGCTGCGTCATTTTTGGGATAAGAAAGATCAGTTTGGTTCGGGGCTTCCTGCGTATGGGGTAGAGGGGAAGGGAACACATCTGGTGTAAATTCCCTCTGGCCTTGGATGCCAGCATCAGCCCTGCAGACAAGTAATTTGCAGAGATCTGTTAGCTAACAGTTAAGCGTTTCTTACCTGGAGCTTTGTTTTGCCTTCTTGGCTGTACGGCAAGGCAGTGTCTTTTCCCAGATATCAGTTCCTCTGGATAGCAGTGGGGAGTGCTAGTAAAGTCCTTGCTCTTCCATCACCCTCTCTGCAAGTCTGTGCTGGAGTTGGAGCCCCTCTAGCTCCTGGACAGGGGTGGTTTAGGACCCCTCTCTGACGAAAACATCAGTTTGCTTTACAGTTGGTCAGGGATTGCCAAGTGCTGCTGAAGATCTGGTGTGTAACCTGGTGGCCGGGTGGCACCTGGCTGTGTGGGGGACCTGCAGTTGGGGCTCCAAGCTCAGAGGGCTGGATGTGAGCGGGGCTGGGCCGTGCTGCTCTGGTAGATCTGGGGTGCAGTGGTGTGAGGTAGGACCATTTGTGGAAAGGGTTGTTCACGTTCCTGTTGGCGCCTGTGTCTGCGGGTCCCGCAGGCAGCAGGTGCCTGTTTGTGACTGGATCTCACTCACCAGCTGCGGTATCTGGCTGTTACACTCCAGGTGTGCTTTTGTGCTGCAGCTTCCCCCGTGTGACAGGTGGGTGGGGTGGATGCATGTTGTTTTCTTTGCAGGCTGGGTCTTTGGATGCTCTTGCATCACAGAGGAAAGAAACAGTGTTGTGAGCCCCTGTGAGGGAGGATGCTCCTGTTCCCCGGGGGGCTCTGGCTGTGGTGTTGACGTGGTGCCAGGCGCCCTGTTGCTTGTGGTCATGCAGGATAGGGGAGAGGGGAAGGGAGAGACTCTGGTGATTTCCCAGATTATATCCTGCCTCCTTGCAATCTTTTGTCTTGTCCAACAGATGTTCCAAAGTTGCAGCCGCACCCAGGTCTGGAGAAAAAAGAAGAAGATGATGATGAAGATGAGTATGATGATGGCTCCAGTGTTAAAAAACAGACAAATAAGAACCGGGTTCAGTCAGGCCCACGCACACCAAACCCGTATGCCTCAGACAACAGCAGCCTCATGTTTCCTATATTGGTGGCCTTTGGTGTCTTCATTCCTACCCTCTTCTGCCTCTGCCGATTGTGAGAGCAAGCCCCACAGAGCATCAGCCAAGGGGCTGTGAGGGAAGGAGTTGGACCAAACACGATTGCTTTCAATTTCTCCATATTGTTCATAATTTAAGGAAAAAAAAAAAAAAAGATGATTCATTTGGAATGAATAGCAGGTCCAGGTAAGAGGGAGCTTACCTTCCCCCTGCCAGCAAGCAGCGAGGCCCTCGCCTTCCCCTTCACACCATGTGCAGCCTCTGATCCTCCCTGGGGCATCCAAGAGTAAACCGAGTCCTGGCTGTCTGTGTATAGGGCTGGCGGAAGCTGATGCTACCAGTCCTGGGCCATGTCCCACACTGAGAGAAAGCCATGTGCTGCAAGATCTCTGCCTTTGCTGGGTGGAATATGGTTCCTTAAGCAGGGAAGCAGCTCTTGAAACCAGGCCTTGGTACACGTTTTCTCCGGGAGCGTGGAAGTGTTGCGGTGCCGTTTGGTGGCTGATGACTATGGAGGACGGAGCCTGGCTCAGCATCTCCCTGAACGTGTGCAACACGATATATGGTACTCGGCTGCATAAAGAAAGATACCGCGATTCCAGCCAGCCGCTCAGCCTCTGTGGGGATGTTCCCCTCCCGAGAGTGCGAGCTGCGCCAGGAGCAGAGGGGTTCGTCTGGCCTGATTTGCTGCACCGGTTGGGAGAGACTTTCCTCGTTTGGCAATTGTAATGTTAGATCCGTTGCAGAGGGATTCTGCTGTAGCCTGTGAGAGGCTGACGTTAGCGTCTCATCAGATGCACTTGTTTTCTGTATTGATTATGGCTTTTGTTTCCTTTAACATCCTTTTCAAAGGTTTAATTTTAAGCCCAGTTCCTTGTTTTGCCCTTTCTAGCCAGTGACCTGTCCTTTGGAAGAAGCTGACAACCAGATGACCTAGAGAGGAGGTTCTGGACTTGTTCCTTGGCCTTCCTAACAGCTAGCTCCCTCCCTGCCCCGTGACTGTGAAGAGCCTGTGCTGCAGGACAGAGCAGAGCAACCTCGCAGATGCTCCCTGTGAGCTCTTGCTCGCTGTTGTAGGGACCAGGCCTGCCTGCAGCGGGGAGAAGCGCAGTGGAGTCGGTCAGTGTCATCGGTTAGCGTGGCGTATCGAGGCACTGTGGTGAAGGGGTGCGTGTCCAGCACTTCAGTCCTGTTGACCAAGGGGGTTTGTGCCCTCCAGAGATCTGGAAGCGAGCAGAACACCGGAGACAAGGTGACCCGCTTCCCCCAGGGATATTTCTGCAGGAGGCTTCTGTTTCCACATGCAGAGCCTGCGCCAGCCTGACAGAGGCTGCGCAGAGCGAAAGCCCTCGCTGCGCTTGCTGATCCAGAGCTGCAGGCCCCGAGGAGCTGCCTTCCCGCGCTCTTGGCATCCGACAGCACTTCTGGCTGGTGGGAGGGAGATGTTCTGTGTTCTGGAGCAGGATCTGTCCCAGGCAGGGTCGGCTCAGCTTCGATGCCGGTGAGCTCTGGGTGCGCAGGACGCTGTACCTCGCTCTGTCTCTCTTGTTCTCAGAAGTGCTCTCTCTTTACCCAGAGCAGCTGCACTCAGCAGCGTCCTCCTAGCTGCTGCTGCTCCCTGGGCTTGAGTTTTCCTAGCACTTGTTCCTGGGTTTGATCCCCTGCTGTGGCTTGGCCTTTCTTTGAGCTGAGAGTGGTCAGCAGGCTTCGCTAGTTTCTGGAAAGGGAACTGGAGGAGCAGCCTTTCTGCTCTGCTGGGCCCAAGCAGCTGAAGCCTTCTCTTCCTCCTAACCCTCAAGCTGATGTGAGCTGTCAGCCCGTGGCCTCCAGCACGGGAACTAGGGGAGGTGTCGAAGCACTGCTCTGCATGGCAGTGGCACTGAACCTTGCCTTGCTGATAGCACACGTCACTGCTATAGGCCTGACCGTAATTCTGCGTCTATGAGCTAAAAAGCAAGCAGTGGGACCTGAATTACCTCCTCTCCAGTTGCACATGTGGTAACAGCCAGTTTGGGAGAAGCAAGAGGGTCCCTGCCACGCCAGAAGATGGGCATTAGAGAGAGCAGATCTTAAGAGCAGACCTGAGCATGAAAAGGTGGTAAGCTTGAAGTTGTGTGCTTCATCTTCTAGCTGCTGTGAAAATCCTAGTGCTTATAAAACTCTTGTCAAATATGAGCTCTGTTTTGTTTGGTGACGGTGCCTGCGGAGATTCTCCAGCGTTTTGGGGATTGCTCTGACTGGAGCGCGGAGACATTTAGATATTTGTCAGTTTGAGAAGCATGAACTGTGCTGATTTGTTAAGCAAAGAACCTGGGCTTCAAAGCAAGTGTGTCTGGAAGGAGCTGTTCTCCTCCAGGCCTTTTAGGTTGCATTTTATTTGAGCAACCTTGAAGCAAGGGATCACTCAGCTTCTTGTGGCTCACCCACTAATCTCTGCGCCTTGACTAGCGTGAGAAAAGGGGTGTGCGTTTAGGTGTGCAAAGCTCGGAGATGAGTCTTCTAGGATAGTTTATCGCTGCCTGTCCTGGCGGCCGGGGCACCCGCCTGGTGCCGTCAGCTGTCCTAAGGCATGGCTATGCAGGGTGTGATCTGTTGTGTTCCAGTTGCTCCCTTCAAATGAGTTTGTCATATTTGACTAAGAATAAGGAGGAGGAATAGTTCATCATGGCTTCAATTTGGTTGTTCTGGCTCTGTTCTTACCCATTTTTGTCACTACAAAGCTGGTGTCTGGGTGGTTGGAGGATTCCTGACCCCGTTACGGTGCTATGAGCTGGGTGCCCTTGTCCTCTCCGTCTGGTGCCTGCAAGCCAGCCAGATGGGTACGATGAGGTACCAGGTCCTGACCAGGGAAGGAGAAAGTTTGGGTTGGCTGTAGCTTTCCAGCACAGGTGCTTAAGGGAATGTCCCAGGCATTGTTTAGCTGAGACTGGTGAGAGACAAACCTGTACGTGCTTTGTTGCCTCCGGCCAGCAGCAAGCAGGTGAAGCGCGTGTCCCTGTGAGGAGTGTGGGGAGCTGGGTCGGAACAGACCCTGCCTTGACTCGTGGAGCAGTTGTGTAGAGAGGGGCAGATAGGGCAATTTTAATAAAGCTTCCGCTTTAAATAAAGGGGAGACGACACCGTTGGTCATGTTTTGGGCCTGGATCCATCCTCAGGTTCGTGGTTCCAAAGGCTATTTTCATTAGCCCCCTCATCAGCCCCTCCTTTCTTCTCTTTGAGCCAGGCCATTTTCCCCCTCTGTCTGTGTGACTAAAACAGCAGCTCTGACCCTTTTGAGTATCCCAGGTGGCAGTGAGCAGAAAGCCAAATGAATTCCCTTCTCTTTTTGGTGCCTTTGTCTCAGGCTTTGAATAGAAGTCTATTTGAAGAAGCTTCTTTTTTTTTTTAAGGAGCTTCTGAGTTGTTTTTCTTTTTCCCCAAGGGACAGGCATTCCCTGCCCTTGTGATCAGCTGGGGACTGTCTCGCTGTCCCTGGATGCCAGCTCCGGAGGTCACAGCTGAAGCAGAGAACTGTGAGTGAGTATCTTTGGTTCCAGCCCTTGAGGTCAATGGGAAATAAAAGCCTAGCAGGGGATAGAACTGGAAGAGCTCCTTCGGGTCTGGTCTCCCCCAGAAATCTCCCGAAGGCAGGATGGAGAACTTCCAGACAAGTCTGGTGCCTGCATGTCTGCGCAGTTCGGAGCCGATTGAGTCACGGCTGGGTCCTGGTAGTCGTGTGGTGCCTGGGGCCTCTGGGTGCAGTGTGCCTTGGGGGGTCCTGCCCCCCAAACTGGCTCGCTGACAGCTTGCCCTGGACTGTTAGGTTCTGAACAGGGAGCAGAGACCGTGCTTTGTCCCTCGGCCTGTCCTGAAGTTGAGACGGAATTGCAGCAGCCAGGGAGATGTCTTGGTGTGGGAAGTCTGGGCTGAACAGGCCTGTCCGATGGAAAACAGCAGGAGGAAGGAGAGGACCAGCAGAGCAGCTTCAGCCCTTGGTGTCAGACGGATTCTGAGCAGCTGCGAAGCACCAAGTGTTTCAGGCCCTGTTTGGTGCTCCCATGTGGGAGACATCTGTCTGCTTCTTGCACTTACGTGGCAGGGAGGGAAGTACCCTTGCTGAGAATCCAAGGGGAATGGGCGCTGGGCCAGGACTGAGCTAATTTACCTACTGGCGCTTCTACATCTCCACAGCAAATGCCAAAGTCTAATACAATTCAAGGATGGTTTTTTTTTTTTTTAACATCAGCCTGGTTCCACCAGTCTGCCTTCACTGGCTAGTCCCAAATAGGCTCAGACAGGTATTCTTAAGGGCCCAAACACAACGCCGGGCTGGAGCTGTGCGGGCTCGGAGACGTGACGACAGGAATGGGCCTCCTGTGCTGCACCCCTGCTTCGCGCGCTGCCCGGCGGGGCTGGGGCATGTGCCTTTCGCCTTGGGTCCCAGTGGTGTTGTCCCAGGAGTAGAGTAGCAACCGCACTCAAGTGGTGCTGGGCTGGACGGGAGAGGTGAAAGCAGGTCCATGTCTTCCGGGACTCTGGCTTGCTCAGAGTTTATTGCTGTATATTAAATACTATTTTTGGAGATTGGGGGGAAGATGTGGGAGGGGGAGGGATGTGGCGGCGCTGTCCCCAGGCTGATCAGTGGGATGCTACTGCAGGCTATTGATAAGTTTTGATTTCTTTTTTCCCAAAAAGTGCTTTATTTCAAAAAAAAGGAAAGAAAAAAAATAAGCAACAAAACAGAACTGCTTTCCTCCCTCCTAGAAACAGTGCTGGCTGATTAGAAAATGTGAATAATCTTTTGCAAACATCAGAGGTCTCTGCTGAAGAGTTTGTGTGATGGAGATTTCAAGGCGAGGGGCAAAGTACAGCTTGAACCAGTTTAACTGGGGAGAGTGTGAACCTAGGAAACGCGGGATCTCTGCCCCGGCGTAGTTCCCACTCCGTGTCGTGGGGATGTGCTTGCCCGTGCTACCACGGCTGTGCTGTCACGCTGTGACAGTTCCCAAGTTGGGTCGCTGACGTGAAGCGCTCTCTGGAAACTTGCTGGCGAGTCGGGGCTTTAATTTTTCGTGGTTTCTACAGGGCCTTCGTGTGTTCTGGGCTTTCCCGCTCGAGAAGCAGCCGGGTTGGTAAAGCAGCCCCAGAGACTCCGAGAGCAGAGGCGGGATTTGTGCTCCATGCCAGGAGGCAGCAGCCAGGACCGTGAGGTGCTGGGCAGGTGACGGGAATGTTTGGGTCCCGTCGGCGAATGGTCCCACCGCTCCGGAGCACCCGGCTGCGGAGGCTGGGACGGGTGGAACTGACCCGTGCTGTCGGCATCCAGGATGTTCACAGACTACTTGAAGCTGCAGGGCTAAGTTGTCTGTAAAGCCTGAACGGAGTGGGGGGAGATCTCCATCTGTACTTGTCACCAGTACAAAGGGTTTTTAAGGAGGATTTTTTTACTTTACTGTCCATTGCTTTGTGTTATAACAACTTGCAGTGACATTTTTTTAGTTTGTTTTGCAGCAATCTTGGGCCCTGGGTGAAAAGCACAGATGTCTATTTCTGATTGCATTGGCTTTGCAGGGACTAGTTTGGGGGGAAAGATGGCCGTGGGGGTGGGCTATTTTATTTTTGGTACATGGTAGTGACTTTATTTTTAATTTCCCCAGGACGTTTGGTTGAGGGAATGTTCTGAAATCTACTGTCTGGCAGTTTTAACCAGCAGTGTGTTAAAGGAAAATAAACGAAATTATATTGTCACTTGGATGAGGCGGTCCCTCTTTTCTAGCGGTGGGGATGGGGGAGCCCCTTCCGCTTTACGGCTCGCGGTGCGGGAGGCCGGCACGGACCGCGCTGCGGAGGGGACGCAGTCCGACAGCCCGCAGCCGCTCCCTGCCGCTGCCTGCCTCCGGCACAGCTCCTGTGTCCTCTTGCCGGCTGTTTTGAGCCATGAAGTGCGAGCCGAACGGTACAACGTCCTCTTGACGGTGCCGATGTGGTCCTTGATGCGTCCTGCTCAGATCAGGAGCACCGGAGATGCGATCTGCCTGCGGGGGGTTTGCAAGCGGCCCTGGCTTCAGCTTGAAACCACGTCGGAGGCGGTCAGAAGAGGCTGGAGCTGGAGCAGAAAGCAGTGCCTTCCTCCTTGGGGTGCCCGCTCCCAGGGGACGAGGGACCCTGGCCCCATGCAGAGCAGCCGCTCTTCCGGACAGCCTGGGCCTTCGGTCTGCCCTTCCTCGGGCGCGGTGGAGGGACCAGACGCGGTGCGGCGAGGAGGCTTTGGGAGCTCTGGCGTGGGCAGGCTTGTTGGAAATAGCATTCGGTTGACGGTAGCAGGCGCGTGCTGCTCACAAGCAGCAGCAAACGTCACTAACCACTGCTCTAAATCTGCTTCCAGTCGTCCTGAGCGGGGGGAGTGTTGGCTGGAGTCTGAAAAGAGGACGCAGATGTTTCTTGTTCTTGTCCCTGTTCACTGGAGGGGCTCGAGGTGACTCTCAGCAGCCCTGAAGTGCCTACAGCAGGCTGCGGGCAGCCCTTCTTTTGGGAAGAAACGCATCCTTTCCTCGACGTGCTGCTCCCGTGGGGCCTCCCCAGTCCCTCCCGCCAGGCTCGGGGTCTGCCACTGTCCCTCCACAGCGTGCCCACGGGGACAGGGGTGACAGTGGCACAGCAGACTGGCTGACCCCACTGTCCCTCCGCGGTGTGCCCACGGGGACAGGGGGTGACAGCGGCACGGCCAGCAGGCTGGGTGACCCCGGGCGAGCATGGCAGGGCACGGGTGACCCTCCTTGGGGCACACTGGCCGGTCGCTGTCCCTGCCCACATTGGGGTCCCTGTTCGGCAGTGATGGCAGCTGAGGTGTCCCCTCCATGGCTAGTGCTTGCCCCACCGTCCCCTAAAAAGACCAGGGCTCTCTGGGGGACACCCGCTCTCTAATTACCCGCTGCCCTGCCGCATTCAGACCGTGATTTAATTACCGGGAGCACCCGGTGCCCGCGCTGGCGGAGCGGGGAGCGGGCTGGCGCCTGGCAGCGCTGCCGGCCCGAGGGGCAGCGGCAGGAACGGTGGGTTTTGTTCGGGTTTTATCTCTCTTTTTCCGCCCGGCTGGCCCCGCTGCCCCCCCCCCCCGCCCATCCCGGTACCGCGGCTCTGCG